>JAABVA010003319.1_pt1 | contig 15392 bp, 15 predicted proteins | sample 5560331 | NCBI WGS metagenome assembly JAABVA01 (sample SAMN12812661, study PRJNA571458) | rock metagenome | isolation source: Antarctica rocks | place: Antarctica: Victoria Land, Mt New Zealand sud | collected 2016-01-07 | reverse complement strand
CAAACCCAGCAGCATGCACGTAGAACCCCAAAACAAAACGCCGAGAAGAAAAAAAACTCACGCCCGCATTACGACCTAATCGTCATTCTTCAAAAACCCCAATTTTCCCGGACATACATACATACACAATGCGAAAAATTCTTTTACATACAGTAAAAAGATCACGCGCTCTCGTCCAGAAGAAGCTCCTTTTTCAAAAATCATCGTCACGATGGGGGATTCGTTGGGGGGCATTTTCCTTTCTGCGGCTTCCGTATGTATGTATGTATGTATGTATTGTGGGGGGGAAGGTCTGCCGTTTCACTCCTAACTGGTACTTTGTTAGGGTAGGGACTTAGGAGTGGAACGTTCAGATGCCCGGGAACCGAGAACCGGGGGTTTTGTTTTTGCGCAAAATGATATAAGAACAGAGAGGCATGAAGACGTCCAAAAAAAAAAAACTGTCCCGACGCCAGAGGCTAGGTTAGGTTAGGTTGGGTTGGGCAGAATGGAACGGAGATAAGCCAAGCCGCAGCACTGACTATCGAACTCGAAACCGGGAGATTTCGGGAGATGAAGAAGCTGAGCGAGGGTTCTTGGGGTTGGGGGAAGGGGGGCGTGGTGCGGTGCGGTGCGGTGGGTAGGTGGGAAGTGATTTGGAGGTGTTTTTGGCCAGTGGGGGGGGGAAGGGAGGGGAGATACAGTAGATAGTAGGAAGTGTGTGGGGGAAAGCGGAGAGTGACGAGATTTTGAGAAGAGAGAAAGACGAAATTTGAGGACGGATTTGAAGATTAAATAAGAAAGAAGGATGGCGTAGTTTTCCAAAACTATACTTCTCAAAGATGGAATTTGGCAGATCCGTGCAAATACCAGATATCCCCTGACTGTTTCCCCCCAAAAACCCAAAAACCCAAAAGAAAAAACGAAAAAACGACGTTAAATTTGTAAAAAATAAAGAAAAAGGTTAAACAAAGTTATAGGGAGGGATTTTGCTTTGGCATTCGGTGTGTGTATCAAGGCAAGGCCTGAGATATAGTATCTAGATGCATGCATGTATGTATGTATGTACATACATATGTACATATGTAACGGAGAATACGACGCGCGACCTTGGGCATACTGTATGCCGTGATTTTGGAATTTTTTATTTTTTCCGCTGCCCGAGACTTGGAGTTCTACTGTTGGGGGTCGTTGTTTGTTTTGTTTTGTTTTGTTTTGTTGTGATTGTTGATGACGAGTGGTCCGGTGGTGGTGCAATTGAAGCTGGTAAAGGGGTTTAAATTCGAAGAAAAACCATTTCATTGTTTTGGGGGGGGGGAGCGAGACAATGGGGTTGGAGAGATGATGCTCTAGAGACCTTTGGATAAACGATAAAACGAGGCATGGAAAAAAAAGAAAACTTCCGAGACAAAAGATTTCAGTTCAGGCACCTTCAGTCTCTGAGGTTTTATTATTTTCTTTCTCACTCAGCCATTCATCAACTCAAAAGCTTTTCAGATCGGCACCGCAACACCGCCTGCCCGAATCCCCAATCCACAACATGTGCCGCTACACCTTCACCGACTACCTGCGCTGCGCGCACGGCGTCGGCCCCCTCATCCAGCGATGTCCCAGCCGGCGCCGCGTGCTGCACCGCCGCGCGCAGCGGCTGGAGCGCGGCCAACGGGTCACGTGCCCGCTGCGTCGGTGCCCGGTTCGCGAAGATCAGAGGGTTGATGTTGAGGGGTTTTGCCCGGGTTGCGCCGGGGGGGTGGGGGCGGAGGAAGCGCTGGGGTTGGCAAGGGGGGGTGAGTGCGGGGAGGAGGGGTGGGGGGTTGAGGGGGACGGGGACGAGGGGGAGGGGGATGTGGTGGGTTGAGTTGTTTGTTTGAGGGTGGGGATGGAAGATGGGTGTAAAGGATTTGTTCAGAAGGCGCAGGGTTGCTAGGAGGTTGGGGTAGATTAGCATAGACCTTTTCAGAATAACATGTTTATTGAGGATGTTCTGGCTCCCTAATTTTCTTCGTCTTTCACAGGAAGCGTTGGTGATGTTTGAGGTAGATTACCAATCTACCTTGAACGACCCTTCTAGGTTGTTCACCATGAGTCTATGATCGTATGGTCGATGCACAAGGCCAATCTCAGACCCATTTGTGCTTTGTTATTGTCTCATTTGGCTTCCCCAGTCTCACTTATTTGACTAGACAATACTCTTGGCAATCGCCATGTTCTCTGTTTCGGTCAATGTATTCACATAGATAAAGCGGCTAAACCGTCTAAAACACCACCCGTTGTTTCGAGCATCGTCCAAGTGCGAGCCAGCTTATTCCATATTGGACATGAGAATCTTCTGGTCCATGGACTCACAGAAATGATTGTACACATCAGGTGCTCACTAACATTCTTCCATCTCGTACAAAGCGTCCATTGTCGCATGACACCCTGTTTCGTAATAGCGAGGTTCGCTGAAGAGTAACAGTCTTGTCTCTGGCGGTTGAGAACAGCTTCACGACACAGGATGGCCAAGGCCACCCCTTCCTGGATAAGATATAAGGAGGCCTGGAAGGTTTATTTTTTCTCAGCACCAACAACCAAGCGAACATTCACCTTCCACATTTATAGAAGAATTTCCGTCATACCACAACCGAAAGCTCTTTTCAGGCTACCAGCGAACCCAATCTTGCATTTTCCCATCATCGCAACGGCCACAAACGACTCCGTCTATCAAGCTTTCTTTACGGGGATAACCATCGTACACCGCCACTATGTGCTTCAGGACGACTCTGATTTTCCGACTTTGTGGGCACCGTATCGAGTTGCACTCCGGCCCATGTTTCAGCAAACCAGTCGACTTGGGTCTTGCATGTCGAAGTGAGCCACGCGGAAAGTGTTTGAAAGGACCAGATCGGTGCCCTGATCAGAGACCTGTCGAGGAACCCCGCGAAGGCTACTGCCCGAATTGCAAATGGGAGGGGAAGGACAGGGAAGGGTTGAAGCCCGGTGGGATCAAGCGTGATGCCCCTAGCACAGACAACATGTGGGAACGATGTGGGCCTTCCGGCTTCGGAAGTTGTATGCTCAGTTCATCGATAGCTATTAAGTCATTTTAAAGACTGCCAAGCTGTGAGGTTTAGAAAGTTGAGTGGCTAGGCTGGCAACATGACGAGCTTGTTTCTCACGGTGAGACGAGTGTGGATTTAGGCCCTGGGGTTTTGTAATGGCAAGATTAGCAACGATAGATAATCAACGATAGAAAAAGCTCAGCCGTCCATACGATCTCTGTTACCTCTTCGGGGATGTATCTGTCATGGCTCTGTAAACATCATCCGTTAAGTGAAAAGGCAGTTCAACGGTGTTCTCAGGTAAACAATCTCGTGGGCTGATGGATGAGACGCTGTGATGGCACAAAGTTTGACTTTTGCTATTTCAATCGGAAGTCAAAGCGATGGGGAAAGATGGGCATCTCCGCGACGTCAATCTGGAGTGGTGCAGTAGAGAAAAGTCAATATACTGCTAACGCTGATCCGAGGATTTTGAGTTCTGTCCGTGCGTGGAGAGTCGAGCGTTGTGAATCAAGCCTGAACGCTTTCAATCCACGGCACCCTCACTTTTACCGGATTGTATTTACAGTATATCATACATCCGTATACCATCTAATACTGCAAGGATTTTAAATGTCGGAGACGGCTCAGTTCGAAGTACCCGTCTCGACCATGGCACAGGGAAATGCAGGGCTTGGATGCTCGCAATGTACATTTGGGAAAGAACTTGGTCAGCGGACCGAGCTTGTTGTTGGAGAGAGCGAAGACTCTGTCGAATGTGAGCACATGGAAAGGCCGTTACTGTAGCGTCTACATCAGATCCTCAGTGGTTCTAGATCAAGGACTGTAGAAAGAGGCGTGACTTCCTCCGATTGAAGACTGGCCAATACCATTCTCGGAATTGCTTTTCCTGTTCATTGAGACCTGGCATCTGGCATTTCCAGAAGACTACTGCTGTATGGCCGGTCCATCTCTCCACATGCAAACAGGAATGCTCGGTTCCTACTCGTCAGACTGACAGAGAGGGATGTTGCCGGTCTCCCAGGATCTGCAAGGAAGCGTTGGGTGTACACAGTAGCTCCCTAGTATATGCAGGATGCCTAATCAATGCCGAGCGTGTTCGCAGAGAACAAAAGGACGAGATGAACGACGGCAAGTCACAGTACTTAGTGCATGAGGGTACGGGTGTAGTAATGATGAAGCTACAGACGTACAGGGTGATAGGCAGAGAGCGAACTAACAGGAGGTGGCTCTATTCCGTACCGAGGTACCTATGGTAGGCTATGGATCGAATGGACAGGACTGCAGGCTTATCTAAGATAGCCGGTACATGCCGTCCCCGGAGCCCCTCTCACCAAAATCGTCGATTGTATTCCGTACTCGTACGGAATACAGTAAGTTGCAGTCCGCGTGGACTGTGGGGCCCAAGCTTTCAGCTCCAGCATCGGGAGGTGAAGAGCAGCTTTACAGTTGGCAATTGACATTGACGGCAGTGACAAGAGTCCGGACGGCATAGAACGGAAGAAACGATACCGTATTAGTACCTAGTACCTAGTACCCAGTACCTAGTACCTAGTACCTACCTTACCTTACCTACACTTGATTGATTTCTGGCCCGCCAGAATGTTTGTCAGAATCACAGATGTGATGCTTCAAACCCGAGCGCTGGAAGTTTCATTTTACAAGCCTCAACAACTGATACCTACGGTAAGGTAAGGTAGGTACGGTATGTAGGGACTTTAGGTACGGAGTACAGTACTCCGTACCACACGTAACCAGGGGTGATGAACGGCCTCGAGATCTACAGTACTGCCGATCAAGAAGTATTTTGGTACTCTGTATGACAGAACCTAAGGTAAGGGCTCGTTAGCCATAAGCCATGCCACGTGGTACGTCGCCAGGCCATCCTTACCTTACTTGATCGATGAGGAGAGTTTCAACTTCTATGAATAGGCCCCGCAAGAAGAGGAGCACAAACCCGATAGAGGGGCTAATCCCCCCACCCTTTGGCACCGCCGCAGGAATCTGGCAGATTGAGGAGGGCGGGAGATCGTCGCAGAATTCTGCGTACGCACGTATGCTCCACCACCCTTACTTTAGGTACCTATGCGTCTCTCGCTCCCTTGGTCGTGGTTCGGCCGTGGTACTGTACGAGCAATGGGAGTGCTGTCGCCGTCCTCGGCCTCGGTCGCTTCAAAGATGTAAAGCCGGCGAGGCTCTGTCGATGAACGATGAAAGAGAAAAGATAATCTGGATGTCGAGGGAGCCTTGTGTACATCCGTACAGGCACGATAAGCTACTTTCTCACCCCTCTATGCGAGGGACGCCAGCTATCGATGGGATAAGCTCAGGGTACTTTCTAGCTAGGTAGCTAACAGTAAGGTAGCGAGTAGCGACAGATGCGAGCACGGTCCAAGTCACAGCCACCGCCACAATATGCTGCCGCCACAGTCGCATAGGTAAGGTACCTTAGGTATTCCGTACATGAGTAGGGATGTACTTGTAAGGGTTGTGGATTGCTCGGTCGCAAAGTTGCCGACAGATAAGGTAGGGAAGAGATATCGCATTATGGTGATTGGCAAAGTGATGCATTATCATTCTGCACACCTCCCTCGTACCTTGCCTTGATCCTCGACGCCAGCTGGGACCGTCGGACCGAACTCATCACCCTCCAATGTTTGCATCGTTATCCCTCGAGACGGTACCTGACCCTGTCATGCTCGTTTCAAGGCTGGACGGGATGGATGTCCTTTTGGTGGTCATGTTATGTGGAGCAAGAGGAGATGACGGTGATAGGTGCGTGTAAATCATAGTAATGGAAGGGAAGCGAGAGAAATCACAGTCTGCCTCTAGGGCTCTAGGGTATTCCAAAGGGCCGTTTAGAGTTGGATCCTCATGCATGAGACCATGCAACGATCATTCATCTTAATCCGCACTAACTGTAAGGACCTTTAGTCGCTGCTGTAAATAGCTACAGTTATCGAGGCTAAAGCAGTATTGATCGCTAGTGCGAAGCCTAGTGTGGCCCTTGCTCCGTGACTGCGAATTTGCCCGTCGTTGTACCCACCGTTCACTACCTAAGGTACCAGGTACTACCTATTACCGTAGGTACTGATGTATTCACTTATCTTACTAAGGTACCTTACTACCTTACTGTACTATGTACGGAGTACACTCTCCCTCTAATCACTCACATCACTTCCCCCGTCCCTCCTCCCCCCACTCACCTGACACCCCCCCATCCTGTTAACCGTCCAACCCGCCGAAACCCAGCGTGCTGGATTTAGCCACCACACGCACTTCCGATATCGATTCCCTACCTTACCTAGGTACCTTAATCCCGAATGGTGCCGTCCAGCTCGATCCGAATCATGTGGCGGAGTCACTTACAACGCAAACCAATTGGCCTTCCCTTTCCCACCCATTATCACTACTACGGAGCATTGCCTTTCCGATTTCGGGAATGTCGTCAAGCTACCTGACTCTTCACTTGGCCTGCTCTGGAACGACATCCGTACCCTCCCCCCCCCAAGACGATATGCTACTTTAGAATCCTCACTTCCCCTCCAATTGCCCGCCAAAGCACCAACCACACTTTCGTTACTATGATACCGTTGCATCTCTCCATGTCCCCCAAACCTCCGCTCTTTATGCTACTCGGTGCTACTGCTATCCACCACCCTTGATCAAGGTTGATCCCGAGCCTGTACCTTCCCCTCCTTACGGTATCCCTCGTTTGTTCCCGCCTTAACGTTTGACGCCAGTGGAGACCCAGCAAGGACTTGATACCCCGATCACTTTTCGTGCAAGCATCGCAGGATCAACTCTCTAACATCTAATCTCTCTATAAGCGCATCTGTTACGTCTGCCCGTTCCCCATGGCCCTCCGACTGTGCGCGTAGTCGCGTTTAGCAACCCAAGTCGAGAATTCTCCGAGCCCGTCGAACAGGCACCTCGAGGGCGTGGGGAGCCTGCATGATCAGCCCTATCACGTTTCGCTTTATATTAAGATAATACGGTCAAGAATTCTGATGTTGTGGCTTACATCAAGGGATCACATTAAATCCGCCCTTCCTCTCCCATCCCTTGCCTTCTTAAGAGCTGGCCTTTTCTCTCAACCTCTGCACGACATCACCCGAGAATCACTACTAACGCAGTTGACCTCTTTTAAAGCTTTGTACCTTCTAGACTCCAAGGACTGCTGCCCCGTATGGGACTAGAAGCTTCGTCTTGCTGAACTGGTTCTTTATACTCTTCGGTAAGTTGATCGGTCTCTGCTGCACTTACGCGGAGCTATACTGGCTGTAATCTGGTACTTATTGGTGATTCAGATCGTGCTGCTTCTCTTCTATTATCGTTGTTTGAAACAACTCAACTTGCCGAGACTTCGACTGGGTTAGGCATCATAGGGTTCCTAGCGCGAACGCATCCCATTTGAGGACGAACCATCGTTCAAAGCCCAGAAACACTGCCTGAGTACTTTATGATCCGCAGCTCCATCCATGATTGAAATCAAACAATATTCGATTACGAAGCCTCAGGAACGGTCTTTGGTGTGCTTCTTCCACCGTCGTGAAGGCGACAAGCCACTCCTTTACTGCATCAGGCGCACAGCGCCCTTACATCCTCCGAATTTGTACCTGGATTTCCTGATCGCCGGCCCTCATCCACTTGTTCTTCTCAATCGCCTCCAACGCTTCCTAGATTCGTCAATCTGGCTCTCACTACTTATCAGACGTTCCCGGTAAGAGAAATTCTTGCACATTATAGATGATTTTTGATGTCGGGAAATACAACCCTCTTTCCTTAGGAATGTACTAGCGAAGCCTTGTCATGGTTTTGATTATTCGCGTACTACCTGTCAACCTGCTGCCTACTCTTCTTCGTTGGGGCCAAAATCTGCGGCGCAGCCACGCCTTGCCATGCCCAGTACTGACGGTCGCAGCCCCAGGAAGATCGCACTCCAATAATATTAGACGATACCTACGACCTGGTCGAGGCGGCGTCGTTTGCTTTCGGTGGAGAGCACCAGGAAGCGCTGCTCTCCAAGGGCGAATTGAGGACAGCTTTGCTGTCTATGTCAGGCTACGGGAAGTCTCAAACACCCAGCTTGCACAGTAAGTTCTACTGTCCTTCACTTCACTCAAATAAGCTACACGGTTTTACTGTACTACTCCTCGTGATCAGTCCAGCATTGAAAGGCGCTGGTGGCTAACGGTGCGTCATGCAGATTACGACACCAGCCGACCAGGACAGACGAACGTCAGCCCTGCCGACTACAATGCTACTCGCCCTGGACAAGATCAAATGTACCTCGCATACGCCCAACCCGGCTTTGGCGAATCTCAGGTGCATGGACTTCCAACGGCATATGACCAAAATGCAGATCACATGCCCTACCCGGCTAGCTCATTTTATGAGCCGCGTGCTACCTACGATGAAGTAGCACAGTCGTCCATCATCAACTACGGCTCACGGAAGCTCCCCGTAGTTACGTCGCACTCTCCCCATCAGGGCTCTCAAGGATCTCAAGTCTACGTGTACCTGCGTTCAACGTACAGTCTAACGGCCCCTTCGCCCTTGGTCATCAGCTTGATGTTCGCCACACAACGATGCCTATCCGACTTGACTCCGATTGAGGCTCAAGGCTCCTCGTATGAATATGTGCTCACAGCGGATGCACCACCGCTCTCATATACGGGTTGTAACAGCGCCCAAGTACCTCTCCGGTTGCACGTCCAGGAGGAATCCGGGCCAGAGATAGGTATGATTGACGTTGGCTCTTATCTCTATACCGATGGTATACAACATCAACCTCGAGCCTCACCTGAGGATACATCCCGTAAAAGGAGACTCTCCGTCGAGCCCGCAGGAGCCCTTAGGTTTCCGGCCAAAAGGCCATCAAACCAGCAATTGCAGTCGAAGAGCACCGAAAGCTACACCTCGTATCCCTATGCGCAAGGCGAGATATCGGCATACTCGCAGGTTTCGCAGCCTATCGCTGTGACTGCGACCCAGAATAACTTCGCAGCTTATTGTAGGTCGCCAAGTTCGCGAAGTCTTCCAGAAAGCGATATGTCAAGACATGTATCACAAGAATATTCCGTTGGTACTACTGGTTCCCAGTCTCTCAAAACTTCATCACCACACAGTTCGGGATGGAAATCATCTTACACCGCTATCAGTCAAGCTACCAGAAGCCCGGGATTATCGGCGACTCCCACTACAGGGGCATTGTCGATATCCTCTCCAAACATTTCGGCAAATCCACCCCTTATCCGTACATCAACATTACAGCAATCTCCTAGCCCTGCGGCTACCCCGGCTGCAAGCTCTATGGGTGGTTCGTTCAATCCTTACGCCATGTATCCGCACAAAGCGGTCCTCAAAATCAAAGGGCATCTGGATTCAATGGCAGATAAGTGGACTGCGGATGAGTGGATCTCAAAGCGGAGACTCGTTCAATTTTGGAGATCGCAGGGTGGAAGCACGATCCACACCCATTTCCAGCCGGTTGCACCCGATAACAGACCGCCAAACAGCATCTGCATTAGCTGTATCTGGTGGGAAGAACGTCAGGAGTGTTTTGTGACGAGTGTCGATACGATTTTCTTGTTGGAGTCATTGGTCGCCGTACGGTTTACCGTGGAAGAAAAGAACCGAATCAGACGCAACCTCGAAGGATTCCGGCCGATGACTGTCTCAAAAGCAAAGGCCGACAGCGAGGAATTTTTCAAGATCATCATGGGATTCCCTAATCCGAAACCGCGAAACATTGAGAAGGATGTAAAGGTATTCCCTTGGAAGATACTGGCTCATGCGCTGAAAAAGATCATTGGGAAATATGTGAGTCGCCGCGGTGTGCATAATCTCTGAGACTTTTCAATGACGCTGACATGTGGCAGTCAGCAAGCTACTCGTCGACTGCCGGCGCTCTTCCCACACCAAGGAGCTCCGGCTATGGTTTCAGCCAACCGCAATCGGAGCCGAGCGCGGATCATCGTTGTTCTGCCTCACCGCATTCGGCTTCCAACTCCACCATTTCGGGCGCGTATAGCACGACCCTATCTTCCACGACCATGTCGCCTACTTCCCATGGAAGATTAGCCGCACCGGTGCATTTCTCGGAACCACCCCCACTTCAAGTCTCCGTTCCAACTTTATCCCAAGCCTATACAGTCCCGTCGCTGCAGTCTCAGTACGCGATACGGGACCCAATGAGTTCGGCTGCTTCCGGCCAAGTGCCCATGACTGGACCGCCTGGTCGAGCTTCATGGGACTTTTCGACCCTATTCGACACCAGCCCGGCCACCGCGAGTGCCGGCACGCAGCAGATGTCTCAATACCATGATCCTCCTGCGTCGACGCAATCGTCCAGCAAACATGATATCAGATGACTCGGTGGCCGTATCTCGTTACATACAAGCATTTTGTGATGGTGTTCCCCGGCGCATCAGCTGCTGCTGTCTGCGCTAACCCCATACGGGTAAACGCCACTAGGCGTTTTTCTGGGCCACACCGAGTCGGCCACCCCTTTTTCTTTCTCCTACACCAGATGCACTTGCATATGAACGCCTGTTTCCACGTGCGTGTCCAACGCCTCCATCTTCGCGTCTGAGTTTTATTTGCTTGCGTATACCATTACCTTATCTTGTTACTTTACATAGCATCAGCGTGCATAACATGGAGCTAGTCATTGCCGCCTGGGTTTGTTCGGGCAGACATACCCTATTTGCTTTTATACATTCTAGCGCATTGGGGTTGCATTGCACATGCATGAGCGACTGGTGTTTTGGGAGCTGTGGCGTAGGTTGCATGGCCTTGTGGGAGGGCTGGCCAAGCGGCAGCTGGACTTCGTGCTTGGCTGGGAGGTCGGGCAAGGGGTTGGGGTTTGTAGTATCAATCAGAATTGTCCACAATATTTCCCTGCTTCCGAAATGGCCCGCTTTCAAGCCTCTCACTACTATCTTTGACATTGCTCCCTCGTCCTCTGTCCGATCTCTCCGCCCATCCACGAAGCGCAAGCAGACTATCTATCCCACATCACCGATTCGGAGCCCCAGCCATCATCGATCCAACCAACGCTTCCAGCCCTCTCAATCATACGAAACTAGCACAAAAGAAAACGCCCGTCTACCTACCCCATCGGCTGAGTACACCAACATGAGATCTCCCCACATCCCCCTCGCCGTGTCCGTACTCGAATCAAGCAAGTCATCAACCATCGCCCATGGCCTTGGGCTCTCACACGCTCTCACAGCACATCGGCGCTATCAACCCATCTCTCTCCCACCGCCGCCCTCGCTAATCCATCCACCCATCCCACCCCTTCCCTTTCCCTTTCCAACCCACTACTACTACTACAAAACCCCCCTCCTCACCACCAAACCCCCCGTCCTCCTCCTCAACACCAGGACAACCCCTCTCACCGTGAAATCTGTCTTAGCAAGCTAAGCTACCGTATTCACCCCAACCTGTAACCTGCAAGAACAACAGCCACGCGCATTCATTAATCTACCTTCTCGAACGAAGCGGAAAGATGGGATTTTTTTGGTGTTGGTGGTGGAGATTTGAGCGATCGGGTGCGCAAGAAGACATGTGGATCATGGTGAGGGGTGGTTGTGAGTGTTTGGATGCTATAATATATATCAGATCTTTATTGAAAGTTCTTTTTCATGAATGTTTGAATGAATCATGCTGAATATTATAATTTTTCTTTTTCTTTCTTTTCTCGATCGCGGTATTTATTGCATGATTGGTATTCAGAATTTCTACAGCTTTGATCAAGTATTTGAGTCAAGTCATGATGTTGATATCAAGTATTTAAGTCGAGTCACGATGTTGATATCAAGTATTGACTGCGTAGGGTTTGTTTGACGTTGGTTGTTTTGGGCGGTAATGAAGATGTGAGTTTGGGAGGTGAAGAAGCGGGTTTTGGTGGCATATGGGGGGGGAGGGGGAGGGGGAGAAGAATTTAATATGGGGCTCGATGAAGATGGGATCGGAGGTTTTTTACGACATTAAAGTTGTGAATTTCTCGCATTCCTTACATATTCTAGCTGGCTCTCCCCCCCGCTCGTCTCTTTGAACAGCGCGGTTTCCCATATCTTCCCCACCACAAAACCAAGAAACGTTGTACGGAGCATTTCAACGAGTAGTTTGGTTTTGCGAAGAAACTCTGGCGGATGCACATGCGATGGGGAGTGGTTTTTCAGAAGTTGATAGGAAAAGGAGTGGAGGGGGGTTTTCCGGCGCCTTGGGTGAGTTTTTGGCTGTCTCTAGATTTGTATGGTAGGGTTGGTTGGTTATGTATGTGATTTTGTGGGAGGATGGGCAATATCTATCTGGATATCATGACGGTTTTTGTTAGATCATGATGTGTAGGTTTTGAGGTGTCGAGGTTTAGCCAGCACTTGGATCGGAAATGTGTAGTTATGATTGGCTTGTACGATACATATATTCATCGATATTAATCCCCGGAGGCCCACAAGCATACGTTCGCCAAAGCTTGGCTTTCTGCTTCAACCCACTTACTTCTAGGCTCTAGCGGGCGCTCCACAAACCTCTGGAGTCGGTTCCCCCCGTTCTGGCGTGCATTGGGACTGATCTTGACGAATTTGACCTGTGTGGAACAAAGGTCAAGGCGATTGAAAGATCAGAGATACCTCCCCGCCTTTGTTGGAGATTAACCCGTTGTCGCGCCCTGGACTGCTTCCCTGAATTAGCTTTCCCATCATCCATGGTGCTCGAGCACGTTGAAGCGCGGTGCCATTCGAGTTCTGTTGGCTATGTTATCTCAGCCAGCGAGAGGCACGCATCGCAGCTGACATCAATGAAACAATACACGCTGTATCATGCCGCAACCCATCTATCTCAGATGAGCGCATCGGAAGAATGGTTGACCGCCGTTGTCGGTCTGCGCTGCATAACGAGCACTACCCGGCTAGAGCCTCGAGGCAAGGAGAGTCGAGCGTTTTGTGCAATATATCCGTCATCGCAGAGAATCACGATGGATTCATCTTACTTGCCCCCATCTCAGTTACTATTCTCTACCTTTTCGGCTGCAATCACGCTAGCACATTTCCTACTTCCCATACTGAAGCCTCAATCTGCCGACCTGCAATATTTAGTATCGCCTGCGTCGCCAGCCGCCGCTATCGTCATTTTGGGAACTTATTATTCCGTGGCAATTCTCCTCTGAGATTCGCTTCAATCTTACACCAGTTTCTTCTCTACTCGTCCTTCTGTATTTCAAAAAATTGAAAACGAAGACGAAAGAAGCAACGACGCAGCGTGGCCTGCCCCCACTCGAAAAGAAACGTCCCACTATCTGACTTTTCTTGGTATAGCTTTTGCGGCCTTGCTCGTCATCTACCTTGACATACTCCGGGTTTGATACCGCGCAATTATTGCAGCTTGGAGCTTTTCGTATCAAGTGCGAAATCCTGATATCAAGCTCCAAATCATTTCGCATATCGTTTTCTGCTAGACGGCTGCAGCGACGAGCGTTACGGTGGGCATTATGAGCCTTTTACTTGGGTACGCAATGGGACAGCTCCTCTCAGTCGGTCGTGAAGCAAAGGTTGAGTTTGTGGAAAAGATGCATCAGCCATTAGAGAAGCCGTGGAGGAAAAGGAAGGGGAGTAATCGAAGACCGCAGGTCTGGAGATCTCGAGGATGAGTGGACTTGATGTTACGATGCAACCCATGCCAGGCGATTGGAGCCGCCTTGAAGAGGCTTACAAGAACGATTCGGCGGTCGAATGCTCGGAAGACAATATTCAAGTCACTTGTGTGGCAGGAGCGATTCATCGTTTTTGAGAGAATAAGAACCTTATGTACTCGGCATGTAACAAATTGGTGGCTCAAACACGACATAAAAACACGATGCCATACCTTCTGAAGAATACTCAACCAGGCCACACCCCATCGTACCCAAAAGGGCCCACGCTACTATCTACCTGATAGAATTCGGGGATCGCAACAGAATCAAGCCCTTATGCGAGTTCAACAAAACCATCTTCCATACCACACTTGAGCAACTATATCCAAACTCATCTCAAATGCGCGCGCAGCCGTCTGGGTGCTCGACGGTATGGAAACCTAATATATGAAGATAAGGAGGGAGCACGAAGCATTCAACACCTGGATAAAAGGGTTACTGCTCGCCCAGCTCGCCCGCTCAAGCGGTTGATACTTTGACTGAGTTACGGTCAAAATTCCGTCGTCTTTTCCATCAAAGAGTCCGTTGGAGCCCTGAGGAGGTGCGTTGGCTCTCCGGTCGTTTGTAGGGCTGGTGTTTCCAAGGGAAGGTGGTGGTGGGTGTTGTGGGAGTAGCGGTGGAGATGGAGCGCTCAATCTCAGGCTCAAACTTATGCTGAATACGCCCTTTCTCATCCATCCCCCTATTCCTCCCCCTCTCCTTCGCGCCAAACAACCCAGATTACAGGCTAGAGACCCCTCCCCCAACTCATCGTTACAGGGCTATTACTCGCAGAGCGGATCTGATAGGCAGATCAATAAAACCAACCTCCCCCTTTATCTTACACCATCGAACAAACCAACATATCCTACCGCACTTGCATGACCTGGACAAACCAGACGCCGCAACGACGTACCAACATCGTCGATTTTCGTGCCCGTGGAGTTTTGCTATCGCTGTGGTTCATTAGATGGGGGAGAGGGGGTCGGTGGGTGTGTGTTCGGGGGTCTGGATTTGGAGGGAGAGGAGGAAAGGGGAAGAAAAGGAGAGGGTATAGGAGTAGAGTAGATTCGCAATTACTGAAGGGATTTCCGCACAGAGATTCTCGGGGCTGTTGCAGTTGAATTGCACAATGTGGTTTCGAGACATTGAAAGTCGGAAAAAATTTAAAGCCATGTACTCATCAGTCGCACACTCCCATCCAAACGACTTCGTTCACCTCAAGAGTTTCAAACTCATCTCCAACACCCAAACACCTCAAACACTCCGCCCTCATTAAACCGGCCCCCCCAACCAGCCCCCCCCTGGATTCTCCATTGCGGGAACCCCACCCCACCAGCTCCCCGCATGCGCCAGACGTCAGATGCATACAGTACACGCGCAGAACTATCCCCAAACCCCAAATTTGAATTCCTTCTAGTAGCTAATCAGCAAAAAGGCAGTTTAGAAAAAAACGTCCATATGCTACAACTCAAAAAGAATCTTTATTCACGGCCTCGCTAATTCGACCACCCCCCTTGAAATCATTTAAGTCTTGTTGAGTCCTGGTCAAACCCCCAGACCTGATCGGGTCTGCAGCATCATCGTCGCGGACACGCTTCTTCCGCGGGGGGGGGGGGGGGGGGGGGGGGCGGCCGCGCGCCGCCGCCCGCGCGCGCGCGGGGGGGGGGGGGGCAGGGGCAAGAAACGCG
>JAABVA010003314.1_pt1 | contig 15418 bp, 22 predicted proteins | sample 5560331 | NCBI WGS metagenome assembly JAABVA01 (sample SAMN12812661, study PRJNA571458) | rock metagenome | isolation source: Antarctica rocks | place: Antarctica: Victoria Land, Mt New Zealand sud | collected 2016-01-07 | reverse complement strand
ATGTGACTTCTGATATCGGCAAGGCAAATTTGCTTGCCCTAATATAGACAGGCCTCTCCAGATGCCCGAATTCGGAAAGCGAAACAGCGCAGACTTGATCCTCAGAGACAACTTGACTCAAGAACTTGAGTGGGGATGCATCGCAGTTGTGCAGGAAATGCGTGTGTCCGATCCAACTCGCTTCGTGCAGCTGCTAGCAGCAACTGTGCGCTTCCAGAAGTATGTGGATAAAAGCGCTCGCAGACGCTTTGCTGCCATCAACTCTCGCTGCTTCTACCGACCGGCGACCGTGTACTTTCAAGCACCGAAGCCTCACGCAGCCGAAATTTCAATTTTACAACATGCAGCCCAACAAGCTCGCCGTTTCCGTCTTGGTAGGACTCGTTCTTCTGGCAGCAAGCGCCTCCGCCAAGACTGACAATACTTGGGTGGTTAACGACAGCTCCAAAGCCACTGTCGGCGACCATAACCTACGGATACTTCAACAGGTGCTTCCTTTTCCCTTGTGCACGCGCCGAGGGCTGCTATAGCTGCTGGATCTCACCTGCAAAAGTGTCACACATGCCATACAACTGCTACCAACTAATGCCACATCAACATTGAGCCTGAAACACGGACGTGTTGTGCTGCAGCGGCGCGTCTAGCAAGTTCACCAACCGCATCATCGATGCCGGATCTCAAGGTGCGGCCTTTCAGAACCTTTTGATGTGTCTGTGCAAGACGTCATCGAACCAATATACATTGCATCTGGTACATTTCGACTGGCATGACACAGCGCATTCGAGCTGTCTAAGGACGCTTGCTTGAAAATTGTGCGAATTCGCTCACTTGGGGATTGGTTGACTCAGAGGTTCACGCCCTCCATCTAGTCGCCACTGTCTCGATGGGAACCAGTTGCAAGCGAGTGAAACATATGTGTGTAATGTGACGTGCAGACCATGATAAGTACACCGCCCCAAGCGACGTCGGCTCTTCTCCACCTGTGATCAACATCAAGTTCTACATTTCTGGCGCCCCCGCATCTGTGCAAACCAATTGCAACCCTGACCACTAATTTTTGGTGAAAGATGGGGCAAACGGCGGGATTGACATCTACGAGTCTGTGTACGGCAAGCTACAGGACATCAATGAGAGCCGTGGCCTGTTAGCGACATTGTGAAAGTGCGGCTAGCGCTACAATCTAGTGTCATTTTGTACTCGTGGCAGGAACCATGAACAGGTTGTGTTGATTACTGCAGCGGTGTTAACCTACTCCAGCGACCTTGAATTTATGTCTATAGTCGAGGACGATCAGCTGCAGCAAAGTGTATATGCGCATGTCCAAGTCCTGAATAAATCGTAAAGTGACACCGCCTGATCAGGTTTCCTGAAGCGATTTTCTACGCTTCATTTTTGAATTCAGTTGACGACCTGAAGACACTGTCTTCAAGACAGGCTGTATAAAAAGCTTTTATTCATGGTTGTGTGAGACCACATCATGAAAGCCACAATATTACAGGTACAGCAAAACGTATGTAGTGAAATCTGTAGCTTTATGTGCCTTGTCGTGGCAGATGACTGCGCATTCACTTTGTTGGAGTTGTGTTCATCTGCACAATCTCTGCTGCATCTTTAATCTTCTCAGCAACAGCTACAACTGGTTCAGGAACACCAGCTAGCAGGACCCTGGCAGTGTTTGTCAACTCCTCCTTGATGGACATCAACAGGGCAGCTGCCAATACACTCTGCACAATCTTGGCCCTCAGACCGTCATAGAAACCCAGGAAGCCTGCAGTAAACAGGTTTCAGGGCTGTTTTTTGGGATAAGAAGTTGGCTAAGAGCTTGCTCTCCACAGACTGCATCACAGCAACTATCTGCTGCTGTTGGTGGTGCACCCAACCAACACTACTATGATTTCCATATGCTTGCAAATGTTGCACAATGACATCATGAACGCAGAATCAACATGGATAGCTGTGGCATCATCATAGAAGGAATTCCGGGTTTGCAGCACAGAACATAGACATGCGAAGATTGGTCAATATACGGGCCTGCCCAGGCTGATGCAGCCGGCATACCAAAACCATGAAATCGCAAGCATCATGCAAACTCATATAGCCTACCTTCTTTCTGCCATATTCGCTTCAGGGCATCATAGGTGCCAGAGTACTGCAGATCAGCATGTGTGTGCTTGCTGGCAGCTTGCAGGCGTGACTTGACAAGCAGCACTGGGTAGGTGAGGATGGTGGCGCCTAGTTTGGCCAGTGCGCTCATCAGGAAGAACTCTCCAGCTCCAGGCTTGGCTGCCACCTTGTTACCTGCAGAGCAAGTCAGCATGTCAGCTTGTTGATCACCTGTAACACATGACAGCATTGTAATGGAAATACCTGCATGGCAAGTCAGCATGGTTGCTGCTGACATGGACTCATTTAACTGGCCGTGACTGAATCAGACCTGTGCCATTGCTTTCTGCCACTCATGCAAGAAAGACCGCAATGAATGCACATGTTGGGTGGTTGCAGCTGGGTAATGCTAACCAAAACACAGTCTGCCCTCATGCCACACAACAGGCCTACTGTTGGCCTCTAGTTTTGTGGCAGGCAGGCTCTCTCGCTTCAAAGTTCCAAAGGCTGATATATATTTTCTTGCCAGTAACACCGGTACAACTAGCATGCAGGTGTCACTCAACAATGCTGCATGGATGTAATGCTAATGACAATTGAAGCGTATCAGCGGGTTGTTGTACAGGCCTTGCTGAACTGCAGATTCAAGCCGCAGATTGATATGCAGCAACAACACTTCACACAGTTTGAAAAGAAACAGCTATGTATGCAGCTATTTGTTTTCGCACACCTGCAGCTGCAGCACTTCTGCGCCACTCTGCCAGGCGCGCCACCAGCCATTCATATATGACATACTGCACTGTGGGGTTGGACACCATAATCAGGGCAGGCAGGCATCCATTCCATAAACCCTGGAGCAGGATTGCAAAATTCACTCTCAGCAACAATCAGCCAAACTGTGTCAGGCTGTTGCAGGCAGCAAGTTGCAAGTCGTTTTGGCTGTTCCCTGACAACCATGCAAGCACCCCAATGATGCAATGATACACCCACAGACCCCTTTAGACATGACAAGATCTTGCTCACAAACACATCATGGTGAAACTTGTTGATGGAAGTAGCATGCATGTCATGCAAGCTAATGTCAAGCTGTCGACAGATGAGAACAAGACAAAAATTCTGTGTACAGACCAAAACATTGAAAAAAGACACATGACACAACCTTCAGAAACATAAGGAGATTGCATAAGAGCATGCAGTAGAGCGATTGTGACAAGTGCAACATGTTGAAGCCTGCTTGCATGCTATGTCCATCAGCATGAATACAAGACCACGCTGAAGGAGCTCACCGCCAGGCCTCCCTCCTCATAGATGTCTTGAGCAGTCCTAAGGGGGCCCTCCCTTTTGTTGGGATCTGGCAGCCCATCAACCTTCTTTTGCTGAGCCTGTTTACACCACTAAAATTGAGGTCACCACCCAAGACAGCACTTATTAGCAATTCACTAATGAGCCATTAGTTGCAAACCTCATTGGCAAAGTCGTGATATAATGCTTGATAACCATTGCATAGAGGGACAACCTAGAGTGCATCTTTGGTCCTGCAAAGCCTTTCCATTAAATAAGCATGCACAAAGAGCCAGCATTGTAGCATACCTGCATTCTGGTTGCTACCGTCCAGATTGGAGTGGTAAGCAGCACATTGCCACAGCCAGCAAGGGCAGCCACAAGCAGAGAGCCTCCAACACCAATATCCTCTGACTTGGTCTTCTGCTGTGTCTGCAACCTAGTCACTGCCATTTGCCTGAAGCTGGAGTACAGGTAGAAGTAAACACCTTGACTGACAGCTGTTCCCAGCAAGGCAGGTTCCAAGCCTCTGTACAAGCCTGTCCAGCCATGCTTGCTGACCAGCTGCAGCAGACACAAGCCATAGTTGAGCCCACACTGTTTGTCATTATGCTGACCTCGCTGCTGAGCAGCACGTCAGGACATCGCCACAACAGCCAGTGAGAACCGGACGTGATGTCGCGTGCATTAACTCTGTACCTCCGCAACATCAGCAAGAAAGCCAGAGCGCTTCTTGGCTGGTACAGTCAAGTTCTGCTGCTCGACATCTGTTGTCCTTCCCCGGGTTGCTTGCATAGTCGACACCTGTTGCACATGTGGATGCTTTCGAAAAGACATGGCAGCATCAGTGGAGCAAGTTAGGGCCAATTCGTGTGCCGTGTTGTCAACAGCATCTGTGAGCACTCCGAGCATGTGTCAGTGATATAGATCAGTACCGTCATCAAGGGGTATGTCGCGAGCAGGGCTATGATCCCTCCCATTGCTCCAGAAGCCCCTTCGATGGCAGCGTTGGAAGCCATGACGAACAACTAGTTGCAGCACCTAGAGCGCAGTTGCAGTCGCAGAAGCACAATCAAAGTTAAGCAAATTTCAACACAGTATACTATGCCTAAACACGCCAAAATGCTGCTTGATGTGCAAACCAGCACTCAACAGGACTTTGGCTTAGCTGGCAGAGCGAAAAACAGACAGCTCACAGCGCAGTCACCCTTTGCAGGCAATAACTGATTTGACTGGAAGCGTTTTGTGACATGTGGATGACAGCGTGGCAGAGGCTCTCAAGAAGAAGAGAGAGAGAGAGAGAGAGAAGCACACATTCACACTGCATTCACACAGCTGCATGTCGAGCTACAGACATGTTTATGGAACAGGCACTTGCTCAATGAGTGCTTGAACTCAATCACACGGCCTTCACTCTATGGTGCGCGAAAAGGCTACGCTAACAAGGCACAGGACACCGATGGCATGCCTTGACCATGCGTTTGATCAGCTGCAATGATGGAGGTGTTGCTCGAGCAACTGTGCCTCGCCATTGACAGACCACAAGCTCGGAAAGTTTCAGACCTGTGACAAAGGACATCATGGCAATGTATACCAGCTCCTATATCAACAAGACACTGGCTACCAGGCCAGAAGGTCCCCGGCATGAGGGACAGGTCGAGGGCGAAAAGACCATACAGCCCTCTGTAGCCAGGCAAGCTGTTCTTCCAAGCAAGACGCCGACATGTGCATGCAAATCCAGTCTCGATACCTTTGCTTGTTTATGACAGGCGGACAGTGGACCTGGCGGGGCCATATGTCAAGCTGCTGCAGGTATGCAAGCTGTACAGCAGGAGTTCAAAACAAGCAGTGTACATGAGCAATCTCAGCACAATGCCTGCCTGCTGCAGAGCCGCTTCCATGCACCAAATCCTGCAGATGCTTGGATCATGCAGCCTACCCCTGCTGCTGGATTGGAGGTAAGTCCACACTTTACTTTCTATGTTCACTATTTCTTTCAAGTACGCTTTTTAAGTTCACTTTTCAACTTCACTTTCTAAGTTCACTTGCTAATTTCACTTTTTACTTTTTGTCTGGAGTTCTTATGATTGGTGCACTCTTACTGGCATTGATGTTGATTGGAGGGCAAGTACATATGTGGAGCATGCTGTCAATTCTGCTTTACCTCACAATGGTGTCTGCAGGTCCTACCTCCCATTGCATATGCGCACCAGCCAGCAACCAACTTCAACACTCGCTTTGTGCATGTCAGCCTCAACAAGGTATGCAACATATTACAGTTTCAGCATAATGCTACTACACGTTGTTGCTGCAAATATAGAGGTGCCTTTCATGAGTGAGGAAGAGAGTTTGTAGAGCATGGAAGCAGCTTCCAGAATGTTGCTTTCATCAGCAACCCTTATATTTCATGGCCATTGGATTGACATAGAATACAGCGTCTGATAGCTAGCTAGAGCAACAAAGCACCTTCCAGAATGCTGTTTCATGTCACCAACCCTTGCATTGCATGGCCATTGATCTGATATTAGGCGTGTTATCTGGCAATCGACCAGAGCAACCAGCTGGACATTTGTTGTGGCTGGCTAAAATGGTTTCTAGCTGCCAGGCCCCCCGGTCATTGATTCTACATCACAGCTGTTGTGGTCGTCATTCAGATGAGGACATCAGTCAACTCACTTGCTTGGACCCCAGAAGGCAGACGCTGCATCACAGGCACCCAAAGTGGGGAGTTCACCCTCTGGAATGGTACCCAGTTCAACTTTGAAACCATCATCCAGGTGAAACATTTTAACCACAAAACAGTCAGTGTGTACATGACACAGCCCTGCTTCAAGGCAGCGTCTGGCCTGGGGATGTCCCTGCGTGTCAAGAAAGCACAACAAGGACAGCATGCCACATCGTTGCAACATGCACGGAACTTCTGCTCGATTGTTTCTTGGCAAAGTACGCATCTCAAGCTGAAGGAAGTCAGTATCTCCAGCTGAAAGAGTCAGAATCTCCAGCTGAAAGAGTTAGCATCTCCAGCATGGCCCATCTGTCCTCGATTTGTACTGCAGGCACATGAGTCGCCCGTGAGGTCGATGCAGTATGCTCACAATGAGAACTGGCTGCTGATCAAGTACTGGAAGCCCAACCTAGAGTGTGTCAAGGTACCTGCCCAACCATTCTCTTTGGCTTTGCAACTATACGACTTCACGACTTTTTCACGCGTCACCTGCATTAGTTTACTGTTGTCCTGCATTCTGCTGGATTGGGAATGAATTACATGGGACGCAGGGGGGTTGAGCATCCAGATGCACGTTGCCAATACTGCTGGTGTGGGTCTCTGTGTGCCCGACTGCTGACTGAGGTTCTTGTTTCATCTGACGCAAGGGCTGCTGCAGGCAGAGCCTGCTCACAAGGAGGCTGTGCGGGGCATTGCCTTCAGCCCTTCTGACCTCAAGTTTGCCACCTGCTCCGATGACTCAACCATCAAGGCAAGCACCGGTCTGTGTGCTTGATCCACACACAACTGACAAAGGTTGCTGCATGTGGTGGTTTGACTGTGATTGCGCACAGATTGGGGACAGGTGTCGACAGGGGAGACCAGGCCTTGGCGCATTTATGTTGCACGCCGTATTAGTAGACATGACTGCATGCATTAACAGACGAAACAGCACAGAACCTGTGCAGTGTCTTGAAAAGCTGCAAGTGTTCCTTCCCAAACGTTGCTTGAATGTAATGGCTGTTCATATGTTGGAGCTGCTGACCATTGCTTCATACGGATGTGCCTGCTATACCCATCTGTCCCGCTGCTGCATCTGTCTTTGCAGCACAACCCTGGGGTGTCCTAACCTCAGTTTACACCATGACAACACACCCATCTGACTTCACAGGCTGTTACTGCTGCTGTCACAGCAGGATTTCACTCACCAGCATGTGGGCTTCCATGGTGAATACAGTTGCCTGTGTCTGTGCAGCACAGATCTGGGATTTCCCAACATGCAAGTCTGAGGTCACGATGACGGGGCATGGAGGGGACGTGAAAGGCTGCGACTGGCACCCCACAAAGGCTGTGATAGCCAGCGGCAGCAAGGACGGCCTGGTGAAGGTGTGGGATGCCAAGGCTGGGCGCAACATCGCCACGCTGCATGGACACCGCAACACCGTCATGCAGACTCTGTGGAATGCCAACGGCAACTGGCTGCTGTCAGCCTGTAGAGACCAATCACTCAAGGCATGTTGCAGCACTGACAAGCTGACTATTCATCATACTGGTGTACGTGTTTCAAGCTCTTATAAGCAACCTGGTTCTGAGCTCTTGTGTGCTTTCCAATGTGTGAAATCACAGCACCCCAAGGACAACAGATGCAACCTGAGGACTCCATGTGTAAACCCCTTTCATCATCCCACTTTCAGCCCCACCCATACACACAGCCTTTTGGCTGTTCATTGGAGACTGACCCTGACATGCTTAGTGATATGCAGCAAAGCAGCCGTGCAGTTTTTCAAAGTGCAGACTCACTTCTCTCCCATGGTTTTGTTAACACTCATACATACCTGAGTGGGATGCCGGTGACACACATGTGCACTCAGAAGAAGATAGCTACATACATGGTTCACAAGCCACCATGCCAAACACCATGCACCACACTGGTCCTGTTGGGTCAGACTGCACTGTGCAACTACCATCAGCTTGTATGTGTTACACTAATGCATACATTCAGACTACAGTGATGCGCAGGTGACAGACATGCGCACCCAGAAGGAGATAGCTACATACAGGGGTCACAACCGAGATGTGACCTGTGCTGCCTGGCACCCCTTGCATGAGGAGCTGTTTGCAAGCGGTGGCTACGATGGCTCTCTCATGTACTGGCTAGTCTCCAACCCTGAACCACAGGTGCTGCTGCCCCATCCTACACAGCACTGTTGCCTCTCAGTGTACTGGTGTATTGCTGTCTGGACGGAGAAGGCTGGCCTTGCATGTAGCTTGCACAGGACTGTGTTATGTTGCTGCCCTTCTCATTGTTATGGGTGCTGCCCTTCTCATTGTTATGGTTGCTGCCCTTCTCACTGTTATGATTGCTGCCCTTCTCATTGTTATGGTTGCTGCCCTTCGCATTGTTATGGTTGCTGCCCTTCGCATTGTTATGATTGCTGCCCTTCTCATTGTTATGGTTGCTGCCCTTCGCATTGTTATGATTGCTGCCCTTCTCATTGTTATGGTTGCTGCTCTTCTCATTTTTGTACTGCACAGGAACTGTTTGCTGATGGGGTTTCAGGTGGCTCTTGAGTATTGGCTATCTTGCACCCCTGAATTGCAGGTATAGACAGTATATGCACTCTGCTAAGGCTTCATGGATGCTGTAAACACGGGCTTAACACAGCAGTGATGCTGATTGAGTCTTGCGTGCTGTGCCTGTCCAAAGCTATCTAGGCTGCTGCATGATGCACCGGACTTCCCTGCCCCGCCCTCTCCTGCCAAATATCCCCAGCCCAGAGTGCAAACGCAAAGCATTGCTGCCAATGACACAGGCGGACAAACCACAGCTACTCGATCAGATTGACATGCCTTGTTGCATAGCCCTCAATATTCCTTGACTAGCCATTTGCAGCAGCGACGCTTGTCTCTAAACCGCTTCATCAAGTTGTGTACTCAGATATGTTTACATGCATGGTGTATCGGCATCTACCACATGTTGGCCACTTGCTGTTGTGTGGCCAGCACCATCTATTGCTGCACTGAGCGCGTTACTATAAGAATTGCAGGCAGAAAAACGAGGTGCGCACGACTCAGTGATCTGGACTCTTGCTTGGCACCCAGCCGGTCACATGCTGGCCACAGGCAGCGGGGACACCTGCACCAAGTTTTGGGGTAGGGCTCGCCCTGGGGACCCCTGGAGGGACCGGGAGCAGCGTGAGCAAGAAGAGAATGCAGCAACGGAAGGTCAGCCTGGCATTTGACTGCAGATACTGTCAGAGCATGCTTGAAGCTTGTCTGCAAGCTTAGATTTGCGATGTTTGTGACATGCTGGTTGCTGATTACTTGCCCAAGCAAGTGCACTCTGGTGCCAAGTGTAAGACAGATCACTGAAGCAGCCCCTGCAGCAGGATTTGGAGTGTACTGGTTGCCAAATGGTCCCAGCTGCTGTTGATATTGATGTGTGCGTATGCATTCAGGGCAGACATGGATGATCGTTAAAGCTTTTGCCACAGACAGATTGATGCTAGTCCAAGCAATGAACAGCTGCTACAAGCTAGACCATCCTGTCAAGAATGCAGATCCCACAACTTTGATCACCATGTTCATGGCTCAATCTCAATGTGTAGAATGAGTGTTGCTTGAACGCAGGCGAGGTGGCAACTGGCAAGAATCGCCAGCTGGCATCTGTAGATGCCGCAGCTGCTCGGGACAGCATGGGGGCCATTCCAGGGATTGGGGAGGCTGTCACTGCACCGCCACCTGGCAGCTTCAACTCCTCTCGACCATCAGGTCGGTTACAGTCTAAGTGACTGGTGCTGTGAGCTGTTGTGCGTACACAGATGTGGTTCTGCAGCGCCTACACTGTGCAACTGGTTGTCATTTGTCGTATTGTACAGCCACCTACTGGACTTCTGTTAGCTTTACGCTGGCTCGGATTTAAAATGGGCCCATTTTAAAGCCGGCGTAACGCGGTAAAGCTGCCTGGAACAACAAGCAGCTCATTCCTGTTGCATGACCACCACTTGCTGTTGTTCGTCTTGGTCCCGGTTCTGAATGTTTTGGTTCTAGCTGCAATGAGTGGATGCATGCCCCACACTGTGCTCTGACATCTTCATTGTGTATGGGAATCTGCATTGTGTCAAAGGTCTGCATGCAGCTGACCACAATACACACGCAGTGCTCTTGCAAGGCATCACCCAGCAGACAGCAGTGTTACCTGATAGCAAAGCTGTGACAGTTGCTATGGCCTATCACAAGTTGATCAGTGTTGCTGTGATTGTTGTTGATGCAATAGATATCATGGTGAAATGATGCCACTGACATTATGTTGCTTATGCTCTGCGTGCTGATTGTCTGATGCAGATCTTCCACCAGGCATCGACACAGGAGACTTGTTGCCTCCTCCACCTCCTCTTGGGGGTCCAGCAGGCAGGCCCCCTGGCCCCCCAAGGCCCCCTGCCCAGCCTCCATCTCAGCATCAGCAGCGGCTCAGACCAAACATGAGTGGCTGGGGCCCTTCTGCAGGGCCTGCTCCAGAGGGCCCTAACAAAAAGAGGGAACATGGGGCAGCATTTCCAGATCAAGGTACATTGCACAGAATCTCGGGATCATTAATTCATTTGTCTATGCACTCATCCACCCATCCATCTACACAGGACAGGTATAAGCAGCAATGAAGCCCTTTGTGAGTGGAATCGACATCACTGCCGGGGCAGTGTTGCAGCTTGATTGCATGTGTGCTGGCTGGTACACATCAAATACAAAGTTCACACACTATATTTTGTACGTCTGGTTCTTCACCTGTGTTCAGATCAATAAGTTGCATGCAGGATCAGCTGTTGTGTCATCTTATCAGCTGCACGTACAGCTTCTGCAACTGGGCGTGTACAAGGGAAATACTGCAGTGTAGCAAAGCTTCATATGTGTCCCAATCTAGTTGAGAGAGGGTTGCTTGGACATAGACATCAATTGTGTACTTAGACAGTGAGTAGGGGAGTCGACTCCACATGATGCATGCCTCACCATTGATTTGATGCTGAATGCTCAGTCCTGACTGGTGATTGTTGATGTAATCCTAGTCTATTCTGACTGGTGATTGCTGATGTAATGTTAGTCTATTGCTGCATCAGGTGAGCAGGAACACAGCAGGGGCAGGTTGGCACGGCCCCTGGGAGAGCCTGCCGGGCATCTGCCCCGGCCACCAGCCTACCCTAATGCACCCCCAGGTGACGTAGCATTTGCACCGCAACCGGCAAGTTGCAGCCTCGTGTAGTTGGGTGTTCTGGCAGGACTTTCCTGTGTTGCATCAGAGAACATGATTGCAGTTGCGGGTCTTACCCTCAAGGAATCAGCCCATGTGAGTGGTCATACTCAGCCACTATGCTGCAGCACAGTGCAGCAGGGTCAATGTTGGTTGGCAGTCTATGCTAGTGGCGTTAGCAAACACACATGCATGCTCTGCCAACACCGTTGGTTGTCATACAAGGCATTAGAGCATGTGGTGAAGCTGCCATACTTGCCAGCACAAACGACACAACAGGAACACTCAGCTGAGCTGTTGTCCACCATTGCTACTGCATGGTATGACAACAAATTAGGAAGGCCGGTTGTGAGCCCGGACCAGCTATTTGCACCAACTGTAGCTGTCACTGATGAATGGGCAAACAAATGGTTGCGTGAAAAGCACAAGAGCTCAAGAGCCGAGCTAGCTGTACGCAGATCCTGCTGACCAGGATCATGACTGTCAGTCGATGAATGAATGCATGTTTGATTTCACAGATCATATGAGGTGCATGCAGGGTCGTACATGCATTCCCCCATGAGGCCACAAGGCCCCAGCCACCAGCATCACATGGGGATGTCGCCACAGCACCAGATGTCTGGGAGTCCCCAGCGGCAACCTCAGGGACGAAATCATCTGAGGGACAGAGCAGGCGCCGTCATGCGTCCCCAACTTACAGGTCAGCAAACATGTACAGATATCAGTCACTGCACCTGCTTTTATGCATCTGTCATCATTGACATGCAGTGCTGCAGACATGGACATGTCTGAAGAGATTGTGGTGTAACACAACAGGGGCACATTGTGTTGCCTGTGATGTACAAAGCCCACTGCAGCGAAACTCAGAGGCACCAGTTTGACTGACACTTTGCTTTGCAACGCAGGAGCCTTGCTAAGACCTCAGTACGCTGCTGGGCCCCCGCCAATGCAACACCACTCCCCACTTAACAATCAAATGATGTCACCGCCCCATGGAGGGCAACCCCAACAGCCCAGCAGCCCTTCTCATCACATGGCCCCCCAAGACCCCAGGGGTCGAGGCAGAGGCCAAAGCCAGGGTCAGGGCTACAACCCTGGGTATCGGCAGAACCCAGGACAGAACTCCAGTCAGGGCCAGCAAGCCCCATCACAGTACTTGTCCAGAGGGCAGGGCTATTCAAACGGCCCTCAGGATGCTGATGACCATCATCAACAACAGGGTCACCTGCAACAGCCTCAGCAGCAGCAGCAGCAGCAGCAGTCAAAGGCCGGTCAGGCAGTGGATGCTGCTGATGGACAGGCCCCTGTGAAGTTTGGCAGGGGCGGCGGCCATGTGAGTGGGGCCAAGGCAATTCTGCTTCCAGGGCCGCCTTTTGGGGGCCAGGGGAATAGGGGGCAGGGCAGGGGGCGGTCTGATGGCGCTCGTAGCGGTGCCAGGGGTCGAGGGAGAAACGCAAGAGGCAGAGGATGAAATTTTAGTACGCGCTTTTGCTGAAAATGTTTTGGGCAGTATCAAGTTGCTGCTGTCAATCAGTTCCAGCAGTTGTACCTTACACAACGCCCGGCATTGAATGCTGTATACCATTGGCACTCTTCTCTCGTAACAGACATGGTGTCAGGGATTTGCTGGCCTCATTACACAACTATGCATGCAAAGTGAATGCCCTGATGCTGGTGCTGTAACAGTTCAGAATTTACACAACACCATTGTTGACGGTCAAGGGGCCGACTCCCTAATGGTCAAGGGGATGAAGAGCTGATGATTTACGTGCACTGCAGCTTGAGGTCTGTACGACAGCGTCTCTTCATTCTTCTTCCAATTAATTTGTTGTGCTTCACGTCATGATTATGCTGCAGACCATCATCGAAAACCCAGTAGAGGGACCGATACTACTGTTGTAAAAGCTGTGTGCTAGCTATGGTGGTCAATGTAGTTGGCCTTTTGCAGACACGAGCTGCGGTGGAACCGTGAGCTGGCTTATGCGAGGCACATTGTACGGTAAGATTAGCGACATTCAGCACCCGCAACTACCCTGCACCATGTTGACGAGCTCAAGCTGCGACACGCTACAACAAGGGTGTTGGTACTGAGCGGCATTGCCAGCTTTGCTCTGTTTGCAATCTGCTGATGAATGCAGACTTAGCGGAAAAGGTGATGGCAACTGACAGCAGCTCCGATCGTCCTGCACGGGTTGACCGAGTTTGGTCTGTGCAAGACCTGCAGATTCTGCACGAAATCCAGAAGCCTATCGCTGTGATCGTGCCCGAAGGCAACAAGCTGTCCCGCACAAGGTCAGCTGGCTTGCAAGCTATAGCTATGTTGAGTTCCCTTCGGTTCCTTTCTTTTTCACACCCACGACACACGCTTGCAGCTCGGAAGACGTCAGCTCTTGTGTGCTCTTTCACAACACAGAATGCCAGCGACGATTTGGCACCCCTAGGGCCTTGCTGGACCGTTCGGATGTCCTGAGCAGTATGACGGAATCGGCTCACAAACAACAGCAAGACTGGGTATCAACAAGCTTACAGGTATAAGCATTTTGCGCCTAAACCTTTGGTGGGCCTGACAGCTTTTGGACATGCGTTGAGTGTGAGGCTAGTTGACTGATTCAGGGCAACAAAGTGAATAATCTAGAGCTGAACATACATGCCCTCCTTGGTCCCTACTTTGGGGGCATTGCACCCGAAGGGCCAGAGCTGAATGTTCGAATTGAGAGCAAGGTGATTGCCTGCTCACTACCAGATGCATACCCTACTCAGCTGTTCAGCACATTTGTTATCAATCAACAGCAAGCACGTGCCTCACTTTCACATCAGCAGCATGACCACTGCATCTATCCCTGTCAGCAACGGCGTGTCAGCTGCATGTTGCACCGCAACCACCCAGGAACAGCGCACACCAGCGCTGCTGTACTGAGTAGGTCATGTCTTCAGCAATGATGTGTGCTATTCAGTCGCTCAGGGTGAGGACTTCCACTGGCCAAGGGCGAACAGCCATCATGTCCATTGCAGACATGGGCGCCAGCCATAGTATCCTGCGCATGACAGCCATGAATCAGCGTGATCCCATTCACTCATTCTTGTTTGACAGAGCCGGCATGCTCTTAGATGCCAATGCTGCTGCTATGCATTCATGCAAGAGCACTGCTCAGGCTTCAGGTGTGGCTTGCTGCACTGCTTGCATCTGGCATAACAGCTACCTCATTTGGACATGTGCGCCTTTGTGAAACTACACTGCTTGCACCTTGCATGACAGGCACTTTGCTTGGAAATCAGCATCTTTGTGGCATTTCAGAAGCCTCAATAGAAAACAAGCAATACCTACTGTACCTGAGCAGATGTACATCTGCTATGTCACACTTGTCGATGTTGTGAGTTCACATCCACTCTGCATATCCCTTGTCTGTTTCCCAGGTGGCTGTCCTGCTTGCGACACAGTTCAAATAGCAGTCTGCTGCAGCTGGTGGTGTGCAGCTGTCCCACTGTGTCTATCACTTGTAGGCATAGCCCAGAAATGCTTTTGACTAAATGCACTGTCACACCCCGTCATGTGTGCGTCTCTGCGTACAGGGGAGACTCTGGGGCAGCGGTTGACACTGAAGGACCTCTTTGAGACAGGGGTGTATCCAGGTATATGACTATTTGCTCCTTCTGATTTCACTGTCTACAACAAACGATACATAGTCATGTTTGCCCAAATTTATGCAGATAATGTAAATGACGTACACCATTTTTGCAGCGAATGTCATTCACTGTATGCATTGAATGGCCAGAGGAACAAATGACTGCAGACATTGCAGGCGTTCTGTGGAAGTCAAGCAGGGATGTTGATGAAAGCAGGCTTGCTGTATCTGTGCATGTACATTGCCCGTGAGCAGTTGTCTATACGGCTATCTTTCTCACAACAGCAGCGTGTTGCTTGACAGACAGCTGTCATGTTTGCGCACCAAGCAAACTGTCGTTATGGGTCACTGTGCGGTTGTTACTTATGCCGAGGTGCCAGTTGCATCAGCCAGCCTTGCTGTGCAATATCTTCTGCAGAAGCAAAGGGATCAGAACGTGGCACTTGGTTATCAATTCAACATTCT
>JAABVA010003313.1_pt1 | contig 15419 bp, 18 predicted proteins | sample 5560331 | NCBI WGS metagenome assembly JAABVA01 (sample SAMN12812661, study PRJNA571458) | rock metagenome | isolation source: Antarctica rocks | place: Antarctica: Victoria Land, Mt New Zealand sud | collected 2016-01-07 | reverse complement strand
GAACCATTGGATCACTTTCTCCCTGGAGCTGCAGCTGCACAAAATCACCTGCTTGGACTCCCTAGAGGTGCGTCAATCCCGCTCAGCAACAGAAAGATGTCTGGCTGGATGGCACTGCTACATTGCTTGCCTCACTGCCTGTCATTGCTCACAATATTGCCCTTGTGCAGGGCCGGGATGAGCAGGATGAAGTAGTGATGCACAACATTCTGAGTTGGCTTCAAGCTGGAGCCCACAACGCCAGACATGCTGACTGTGATCATGATCTTGATGAGTTCAGAAACGTAGACTTGTGGTACCAAGGGTGATGTTCTGTCAGCTCGTTTCTTTGCAACCAAGATATCTGAGGTGTTGGTTCTGAGCATGCACACTGTGCTATGCAGGCACATCAGGCACGGCAGGCAGAAGAATTGCAATGACTGTGGAATCTTTTGCATGATGTTTCTGAGTCAGTTAGGGGACGAGCAGCTTGTACAGCACGTGCAAGAATGCAAAGTGCGAGAGTACAGACAACACATCGCATATTGCATGTTTGAACGCCAGATTCCAGGACTCATGGTTGCGCCAAGCTCATCAAGACCTGCTGCTACAGGTAGTCTTCAAAAACACAGGCTTTACCGCCACTGCCAAGGCAAAGGTCGCGTTGTCATCACTAGAGTCTCTTCATGACACACATCTTTGTTTCGTCTGTTATTTCTGTGTTGATAAGCTACTTTGCCTCTAGTTGCATGAGCTGAGCAAACATGACAACACTTTGAGACCGAGTCTGAGCATGCAGCGCCACGCCTTCAGCACCATTTGCACTCCATTTGCATGCAAACAATTGTCAACAAGTTTTGCAAGCATGGGGCTTTCAGACACTTGCTTTTTTGGTCATGCAGGGTCAGCAGTGTTGACAGATCAAATCAATCTCATGGCAAGCAGGCCAGCTGCGGCTGTTAGAGGTCAACCCCAGCAAGCCAGTACACAGGTACCTCTAAGCCTGTTGGATCTCCGTTTTCTGCTGAATGCTGTGGGTTATGATAGATCGATGAAACACTGCAGAACACCTGGATGTCCTGTAGGCAGCTGAAGAACAAGAAGAACAGATGGGATCAGGAGGTCAGGATGATGATGACGACATGGGGACCCCAGGTCAGTGTGCAGACCCCCAATATAGCTTTGTTGATATGCTGTGCGTTACACATGAATGACATGCTTTGACAAACTGACCAAGGTCTCTGTGTATGAATCATGCTCAGTGGTAACCTCTTCTTCTGTAGGCCGGAAGAGAGCAGCAGGCTGAGGCAGGCCTCCGGGAAAAGAAAAAGATACAGAAGGAGCTATACCCTCTGCTTTGGCCGCTGATGCGTACTAACCCATTCCCAACTACACACATGATGAAGCAGCAAATCTTGCTATATGCGGGGTGCTCCTCAGATGATGAATTCAAGAAGAAGTATGCGCCTGAGCTGTGTGGCAAATATCGGCAGCCACAACTGATGATCAACCTTTTGTCACAGGTCAGAACCCTGTCTGTGTTCTTGTGTTTGTAGCATGTTGCTCAAGAACACTGTCTATCACTGACTTCTGGTCTTGCTGTACTTATGTTCTATTTGCCTGGCACACATTGCATCAGCTGCACACCTGACTTGCGCCGTGTGTCAATCCATAGGGCATGAGCAATCTTGACAGGCAATTTTCCACCTCCTGAGCATTTCTGGCCAGCATCAAGATTCTCTCTGTAATTGCTTAATCTTCAGCACAAGTATGCATGTGACAGGTGAACAGGTATTTTAGTAAGAATGTGAGGGGTAAGGGTGCCCCCATTGTGCGTGCAAAGGCCAGGGAGGAGTACGGCCGGCTGGTGCATGACTCAGGTGGCTCTGTCACCTTTGCAACATTGACAGCAGGTGAGCTGTTCTAACTGTTCACAATAAGTCAAATCTGAGCAGTGCGCCTGATGAGAGCAATGCTCTGGTTGTGCACCATGCCGCCACTACACTAGAGCATTCTGAATGCATGAATTGCACCAACTGGCTCAGTAGTCTGCCAAACAAAGTCAAAGCTGCCACTGATAATTGAAGTCATTTACCAAAACTTAGTGACAAGAGATTAGTAACTGCTGCCTGATGTCGTCCATGTGGCAGCTGCTTGTGAACATTTTGCCTTCAAGTTCTACATGTCTTCATCTGCATGTTTGCTGCAGGCAATGGGTTCTGGGATGACAAGAATGGCTGCTGCAAGGTCAAGCCATTCAGGTCCTGCCTGCAAGCATACTATCGCTGGGTGTGGAAAAAGAAGGAGTACGTGAGCATGTCAGACACATCCTTTTTGTACCAGGATGGCCTTTGTGACCATGGAGGTGAGCTTGTCTGTGTACAATGTTGTCTTACTTTTTGGCGCATGACTTTGTGTTCCAACTGCGCAATGATGCATCATGCTGCAGTTGCACAGGCCCGTTGAAGAAGTATACGAAGCATATGTGTTACTCTGTGTCACACACGACAAGTGGCACTGCTGATGCTGACTTTGGTTGGTCATGCAGATTCTGAAGGCTTTGAATGATGAAGTGGCCCACACTGGTGCCCACGCAAGTGAGGTTCACAGCACAAACGTGGACACCCTGCGTAGCTACCAGAGCGCGCATGAGCAGTTATTTTTTAGCCCTGAAAATGATCCAGGGTTTGAGATTATCACGACAGTGTGAGGTCACTGAGGTACTGCTCATGAGAGTGGTCACGGCACGCGCCTGCAGCTAGACATGGCAGATGAAAACTTAAGCAGTGCAGCAGGCAGTGGCAAGCAGCACAATTTGCAACCTGTGCCTAGGCCTGCCTGTCAGCTTCTTCTTCGCTGACCTTCTGGGTGCTAAGCATTTGGTTCTAAGCGTTTGGTTCAGTGGTATGGTAGCTTGTATCTTGAGTGGATCAAGCTAACAGCATACATATAGTATGCTATGTACTACTCCTAGTAGTGTACCAGTAAAATGCTGCATAGCAGCATTCAATGTGAAGTTTACAGCAGCAATTGCAACACATGTGCCACTTTTGATAAGGTACCACAACTAGTATAGTTGGGTAAGGGGTTTACATCTTGTGTTTTCATTATAGCTGATTAGGTGTTTATATATATTTGTCTAACTGACCACTGACCATTAGCCAGATTCCTAGGTTTCCTGTGATTATGTCAGAGTTTGTCATCAAGCATAGGGTCTGGGTGTATGGATAAACCTTGCCAAAACAGGCCCATTTAGCAAGCATGCTGTTAAGCATTCAAAATGGACAGCTGTCTGTCAAGACCAACCTTTACCATAGGGTTTCCCTGATTACAGGGTCTCATTAAGGCTCTAGTACTTAAGGCAGTAGTTAAATCACCTAGGGCCTGTGTTTACACTTTTACAGAGAGTTCTAAGAAGTATAGAGGTGAACTCAGAGTCCAGCTCCTCAGCAGAGTCTTGAGTTAACCTGTAAACTGTAATCTGCTGACTCACCCCTACACACCTACCCTGCTTGCCCTTATTTTGGGGGGTAAACTAGGGTACCCCAGTTTATGCCCCAAAAGCTATAGAAGATTAGTCAACTCTACCATAATCCAGAAAATTCTAGAACCTTCTTCTGCAGCCCTAGAGCTGCAGAACTCTGCACACAGACTTTTCTTGTTCTGCATGCAGACCCTGCAATGGTCTAGGCCAGAACCTACAATGCTCTGGGGGTAATCCATAGATGATCTAGGGCAGATCCTACTGTGATCTAGAGCAAATGCAGCAGAGTCCAGGGCAGAAAGCTACAGAATTGGTCATTGAAATGATCTATGTTTTGCCAGAGTTGACTGATGTCGACAAAACTCTGATTTTTTCGGTACACAGAGTACTGTAGCTTTGTAGGACTCTGACAGAACTCTGAACTTTCTGCACTTTCATGGCTACGGCGTATGAAAGGTAAAACACCTCAAACTAGCCGTCAGGCAGATGAATACTTGTCTAATTGTGATGCATCCTGCAGCCATGTGCCAAAGTGTGGGCCTCAGGCTTCGCCAGTGCTCTTCTTCCAAGGCGTATTGCAACCAAGCGAGCGACTTCGCAGCGTGAACCTCGATGACTAATAGCATATTACCGAAGTAGGTCAGCAAAGCTCATGGTCGAAGTTGACGCGCTGCGACGCAAACGACTTGTGCATGCTGCTTCTCATCGGCTTTAACTGTCGCTTGGCCTGGCTTGGACTCAAAAAGTAGCAGCAACAGCACCCTTGGGTCTGCAGGTCAGCAGAACATCTCGCGGGCTGCCGTGCCTGCTGACTTTATTGGTGGCGCTGTCTGTCTCACCGAAAAGACTTGGTCGGTGCTGCAGCCAAGAAATAGAGCAAACACATTCTAGGGAAGCATGCTGCACAGTCTGGGCGAGTGGTCGAGCAAGCGGGCGAATGGGCTAATTGGGACAGCCAACCACTACGCAGCTGACGCTTTGAGCGTCGCAGCCAAGAAGATGCAGGATCTGTCGGTGCAGCTTCAAAAAGACACCATTCCCGCTGACCAAACCCTCTGCCACTTGATAGACGGCGAGGGGACAGCCCAAGATTTTGCGCTACAGCGGTTTTTTGATACTGTCGCTGCAACTAAGGACACCCCCTACCTGACCATCTCTATCATGGGGAGCCAAAACGGAGGCAAAAGTACTATGCTGAACTAGATGGTAAGTTGTCATTCAGTTGCTGTGATGCTTTGGGCAAGATGAGCGTGTCAAGCCTTGTTGTGTGGCTTGAGCCTGCTGTTGACATCTGTTCGAGCTTGTGGAAGCAGCTGCATGCTAGCATGCTCCAGTTGGGCACAGCTTGATGTTTGCAGCGTTTGGCCAGAAGAAAAACTCACCTGTTGCCTGTGACAAGATTCACTACACGTCACATAAGTTGGGACGGTTGCTGTAGTTGAGCATGGCAGCATTCAACAATGACTGCATGGTGATTCTAATACACGCTCATCACATTGAGTCTGACTGTGCATCACATTGTCTGTGTGCGTGCGCTGCAGTTTGGAACCAACTTTAAACAGATGTCCTCTGATCCAGCTGTGTTCTCGCAAACCACTGTTGGCATGTGGATTGACAAAGCAGTCAAGCCAAGGGACTGCACTGTGTTTGTCATTGACAACGAAGGGTGTGACGGTCATGAGCGAACAAGTGGACAGAGGCAAGATTTAGAGCGGCGGTATGCTCTGATGGCATTGCGGTCATCAGACATCATGATCATCAACTTGCACTACATCTGTGCTGGACGAGTTGAAGGTGCAAACTTGACGCTGCTCAAGACAGTGATTGAGGTATGCTGAACTGTGCAATGCAGCAACTAGCACTTTGTGATGCAATTCTAAGCTACATAGCTTCAACGGAAATGGTGTAGCTGCTGGCGTATGCTCTGAGCATAACTGTCACATGTTAGCGCCTGCTATGCTTTGCCTTGTGCATGCTGTAGTAGACAGGACTGCCTCAGGGCACTCAAACTATGCAGGCCAAGTTGCAACAGATGGTCAAATCAGCACAAGCTGGCTCTACATCCATGATCAAGAGTACACTGGTGGTTGTGCTGCGCGATATGCCATTGCCAATTGAGAGAGAGCTGCCCCCTTATGCTAACAAGTACATGGACAGCCTGCACAAGACCTGGGAACAGGCACATAAGCCTAGAGAGCTCAACTCCCCACAGTTTGATGACTGCTTCAAGGTATGTGATAATTTGTGCCTGGCCTGAATGTTCATGAGCAAACTTGATTGTCACGTCGGATTGACTGTTTGTGTTACCTGGCGTGAACGCTGTCACACGTCATATTATTGCCGCACACCACCAAGTTTCCAGTGACTCTCTTGTTGATGACGCAGTCACTATCTCAAACAGCTTCTGGATGTCCCTGTTTCTGCCATTCAGCTATGACAAGCTGTTCAAGCTTGTGCTTACTTTGCTTGAACTGAAAGCATTTCATGTACTCAAAGTCCTTTGACATGGTGTTAGACATGTGTGTGAGGCTGACATGACATGGCATGACGCCTAATATGTTTTGACTTGTCCGAGCGCCTCACAATGCCCATGACCGTTGCTCAGGTCCATGTGACAGGCTTGCCGAACTATAGAGAGCACCAAGCAGCTTTTGAGAAAGCCTGCAAGGACCTTCGGCACAAAGTGACATATGATAGAGGCATGTTCTAGTCTCCTCAGGGTTCATTGCCTTGGTTTGCCTTGAGTCCCACTTTGTCCCTTGAGATGCATGTTTCATAATTTGCATGCCAACGTGCAGCTGTCTTAGCATGCTTCTGAAGAACAAAGCTTTGAGTTGCTACCAGATTGTTGCCATCCTGGATGACATGTATAAGTGCTGTGCTGTAGCCTGCAACAATGTTGTCAGGGTGACATGATCCAGCCTGGTTCTGCAGGTCACACGCCTGAGCAACCCAAGCTTGGTGTATATGTGCCAGAAGTGCGAGGTGAGCACTCAGTTCCAGCAGACTTGCTGCCAAGGCAGTTGCACAACTTGTGGGATGGCATTGCCAATGATCGGAACCTTGACTGGCATGATGCTGAGGTATGTCACCTGCATGCATGAGCGCCGGATCAGCCACTGTGCTGCTTGCCTACAACAAAATACCTGTTGTACCCTAAATGCGCCTGACCTGTTGCATATAGCATCACTGTCAGCACAGCGCTAGAGGTGCCATATTGAACACAGACAATGCAGGATCAGGAGTATTGGGATGCGTATGGCAATTTGCGCATTGATGCACATTGATGGATCACTGAGGTATATTGTGCATTGCATGCAGTTGGAGACATACAAGAACTTGTGCAGCTCAGCAGTCAAAGACATGCACAAGGATGTGAAGGCTAAAGGTGTCTGGAAGGAGCTTGCAGAAGAATGTTCACAGCGGAAGGTGCCTGACCTGAAACAGCAGATGGTGACTATACTGAAGCAAGCAGTGAAAGGTGAGTTGCACTACACACATGTGACATTCCAATCCATACCCTTCATGATGCTGCCCTTGATGCTCAGTCCTGTCTGACCTCAGCTGTTTGTCGCCGTGCGCTGCAGAGTTGTGACAACAGATGCAGGGTCAAAGCTGTTGCATAACCCATGAAGCACATAGTGCTTGTTCCACTGATGCATCTATCACAGGTGCATAGCTCTTACACAAGGCTGCTGCCATGCGTGAGACTGAACAGCATGTATGCAAGAGTGGATTGTGTGTTGCATACAGACTTGGATCTGGCTATGGCAGACAGAATCTGCCGCAGTGAGGAAGTCTTGCAAGAGCAGAAGGAGGAACTTTGCGCTTTGCTCCTAGATGACATGAAGCAAGCCTTCTATGTTCCCAATTTGGAGAGGAGGGCAGGCTTGTATATTGAGACCCTATGGCCACAATTGTCAGAAAAGAATCCACAAGAGAGGGACAGGTATAGCTCCTGGACTACAGTGACAGAGCATGGTTGACCTCTGGGCATGGTGAGCATATCAAGCTGCCTCGCCATCATAGGAGGCACAGCCTGTTGACACATTGTGCTGCTACTCCATTGTTGCACTAACAGACTTTCAATGTCATTTGGACACCAACTCAAAAACATATGTCGCTTTGGAATCAGACACACACTGTTGGTCAGCATGCATGGCGCTGAAAGCTGCCAGCTGCCATGGTCCAACCGCAACTCCAAGTTTCACACTGTGCATGACAGGTACTTTGCTCAAGCCCTTGATGCATTCAAGACTGCAGCTGAACAGTCTCAGCTGACTATAGCAGATGTTAAGTGGGTTCCAATGGATGAGGAGAATAATGAAACTGTGCAAGCTCTAGACTTTTCAGCTGGGGTGCTTGTTGGACAGAACATGATGAAGCTTCTCTATGCACAAAAGGTTGGTGCCCTCCGAGGAGGCATTCAAAGGCAGCCTGCAAAGCAATGACACAAGATATCAGCTCGTTTACATTCCAAACTCTTGCTTCAGATGCAAATTTTGTTCACATGATTGAATGATATAATGCCTTGTGGAGCCACAATACAGAGTAGAGTGCATGTGTTGCTCTGCACGAGCCCTTACTCTTACACAGATTACTCTGCAGCTACACAACACCTAAATGACATGAGTGTAATCATGGACACTTGTCTTCCTAGACTGCCGGTCAAGGCCATTACTGCACATTTTGTCTAGTCTAGTCTGGTGTGACATGCCTGCTTGCAGCTGATGTTTTGCTGCCCAGTTGCCCAGAGATAAGGTGGCTGCCCTGAAACACCACTGTGTCCATTGCCAGGTTGCATGTCAAAAGTTGGGTTGTCTGACCTCATATGGAACTGTGCATGTGATGTGACCGTTGACAGCATGCACTCTGTGTCTGGTCACTTGCTGCATTGTCATGCGCTGAAATGCATGCTGACATTCAGTGTGCTTTGAGATTGTGACTCCGAGCTTTCTTGTGTCTTACAGTTTGGCTCACCAGAAGACGTGAAGAAGGCAGCTGACAATCTTGAGGGATCAAGGACTCAGGTAGTTGCACAGTCTGTCTGAGACGTATAACACTGCTGTTGCCTGGCAAGCCCCTTTTCACATGCTGACATATACAAGAATGTCAATGTGTCGATGGTAAAGAAGTGTTGCTCTAGACTCAGGCCAAGCCATCACAACGTAATGCTCACCTTTTTTCCATCAGCAAAGCTGTCTGTCTGTATGTAGAGTGAGCAGACTGGAAAGGTTGCGCGGTTCTTGACTGCAATTGCGCAGAGGAGCATCAGCGGTGTCCTAGGGATTCTTGACAGTGCACCCAAGCTGGCACAGTCATATCTACATGACCAATCATATGCAGATCTGAATGCCCGGATGGTATCCCTTATTCGCTATGAGACAGCAAAAGCAGCTGCTGCTGGATTTGCAGCCAACCTGGGAGGCTTTGCGACAATGCCAATCACCTTGCCGGCAGATATGATTGGAAATTGGATTCTACAGGGACGTCTTGCAGCAGCCATTGCTTTCATGAGTGGTTGGAGCATGGATGATGACCGTGTACATACTGCAATCTTGTGCACAATCATAGGTCCATCAATGATGACAAACATTGCCCAGGAGGCTGGAATGGCTGTGGGCCTCAAAGTGACTGCTAACATAATCAAGCAAGTGCCAGGAAGGATATTGATTGCCATCAACAAAGCAGTGGGGTTCAGGCTGCTCACTAAAGCCGGCACAACAGGCGTGGTGAATCTGATGAAATGGGTGCCATTTGTGGGTGGGGTGGTGAGCGGCAGTATCTCTGCCTACGCCTGCAACTCCGTTGGGTCATATGCCATCACTTTCTTCAGCAGAGAACAATGATGATCCTCCTGAGCACATGTACAGCTTTGTGATGTTATTGACCAGCTGAGAAGCATATTGTATGCTGCTGTTCAAAGAGCCACACAATTCTTGTTGATCCCTTTCTTGGTCATGTGTCGTTGCAACATGTCTATACAAATGCACAGAGATCTTAAATTAGGTTAACCTGCCAGATTGCAACGTTGGATGAACCTGCTAGATGCATCTGATCTATCTTTTCAGATCACGAAGGCCTTTCACACTTTATGAGCCCAGCTTCGACAACTGCAGCAAGTACCCACGTGGGATCTGATGTCTTGAACGTTTTCTAGGCATGGTGACAAAGCCATTTATGTTCGAGTAATGCGGCTTTTCACGTGTGGGCCCTCTTATGTTCGATCCAGTCAACAAAACACATGTCGATGAGACATGTAGAAAGACTGCTTTGTCAGGTTGACTGTTTATTAGAAACCTCAAGTCCGATCAGTATAAACCTAGCGTTCGCACTCCATACAATACAGTGGTCTGGACAGGTCATCTGAACATGCTGCCATACATCTCTCCTTGGTTGTCAACCTTCTCGTAGTCAACCCCGTTAGTAGTTGGGAGCTGCAATGAGACGGTTTGGGATGCCAAAGCTCTCACACAACTTCTGTGCTGATGGCGCCAACTCCTTGCAGATGTTCTTGTGTGTATAATACAATACAAGACAGGCAACGCTATGTAAGTATGATGATAAGAGTCAGAAGTTTCATTCATCAGAACAGGCAAGAATAGGCGCTGCCATAATGACCTCCCAAACCAGAGAGGAGCTGCAAGGGCAAGTGTTATTAAGATGACAAGCAGCCTGTCTGGAAGCAAGCAATGTCTCCATAATAAATTGTACATGAAATTGACTTATGACACCGGGACTGACAGGTGTAAGGCATGCGAATGTACTGTGCCTGCATAACAAGACATCAACAGTCATTTCTTGACACCATCAGTAGTCAGGACCACAATAGCCATAGTTGCTATGCTGAGGCACTGCAGTGTCAGCTGGGAAGCAATCCCTTTGACCTATGCCATCCCAGCTTTCTCTTCATGGCGTACAGAACTACCACTGGCTGCAGTATCCCAGACAAAGACTGAGACGTCTACACACAAGCACAGACATCTCAGTATACTAGCACCGATCTGCAACTCTTCAAGAACCAATTTGTCTGTTGGAACCGTCCACATAAGGATTTGGCCACTGTGGCAATTGCAACATAGACGAGAGATTGCCAAAAGGATTCATTTTGTCTGATTGATGTTGGAGGAGTTCACTTTACTTCATGACTAAATGCTGCAACATGAATAACTTCAAACACTCACCAGGCCAATTATGGCTTGCTACCACCTATGCTACAAGCTGTAGCAGTCTCATAAATTGTACAACCGCAAAGACTGCCAGTAATAGCAATGCATGAATCAAATCCCATTGCTGCATACCTGTGATTGCTTGTTCCAGGGTCTACCCTACTCAAATGGCTCCACAGCAGCATTTTATTACAAGGATGTATCTGTGTCCCACTCAAGCGCACAGTTTAATTAGTTGAGGTTGTAAAGGCCGCCCCAGTGATTTCACTTTGCCCTTCTGATTCCATTGCACCTTGGTTGCTTACCTTTGGCACTGTCATACAGACCATGAACCAAGGCGCTCATGATCAAGTGGCTGAAGACAATGGTCCTGGAGGAGCCAGCCTTAGCCTCGGTTGGAGAGGATTACAACGAGCGCACAGCGTGTGATGATGACAAGAAGCGCACGACGTTTAAGCCACGTGGGGCGGCCAGCGTAGCTTGCTGCAAGAGGAATACGAAACGGCGGCGGTCAAGCAGGACCTCAGCCGCAACAGCAGCATCAAATGCGGTTTGCCTGTCATCCACATCAGCAACATGGTAGCCAAGCAGTTCGCTAGTCAGTCATGGATGCGCATCACCGAAGATGACCTCAAGACGGACTTCCAGACCCTGGGAGCAGCGTTCAAGTCTCCCCAATTGGCGGGAAAAGTCAGGCGCAACATGGTGGTGTTTCCCTCCATAGAGGGTGTGATCCACCTCATGATCAAGAAGGGTTGGATGACAAGGGAGGAAGCTGCCGTGGAAGACCCGCAAGACCAGGCGTGATTACGTAATCATGTTTACAGTTTACACGTTTTCAGCAACTATTCTCTTGAGACCTGGAGTTTAGAGGTCGACTTAACGAAAAACCTAAAAACGTAAACATATCCCTAAACATCTCCCTGTTTTGACCTGACGATGGCGCTTGCAGCTGATTATGTAATAAGCAGGGGGGTGTGTGTGTGTGTGTGTCTGTCACCCTTTTACAACGCTGTGTCGTACCCAGTAAACCCCTCTCTGTGGAACCTCTATCAGAACTCTGTAGATCTCTATAGCTATACTGTCTATTTACTTATTTACTTCTTTACAGTAAATATAGAGATGATATAGAGAAATCCCTAAAATTCAGAGATCTGGGAGATTCTTGAATTATCATGTAAATGCGTAAAGAGGTAAAGACCCCCCCAGACATAGACACAACCCCCAAAAAGACACCCTAACTTGACCCCCTGCTTCTTACGGAGGGGGTAAACACCCCTCAGGGATGTTTATGCCCGGAGTTCATTCGTCTATCAGACGTTGCTTCTAGAGCAGAGTTTTCAACAGAATAAAGCGTGAATTTGTGCACATTGGTCAGCAGAAGTCAAGATGGTCAGTCTTATGCCTAGCATCCCTTTGCCCAGCACTTCCGCAGTTCCAGTGACGCGAATTTACGAACGACAACGTCGTTACAGCCCTAAAGAATTAGCTACATTTCAGTTTGATCCAGCACTGTTGATTCCTCCACAGATCCGAGTTGAAGTGTACAAGGACGAAAAGGATGATGTCGGTCCACGTACAATTTGCGAGACAATAGAGGGCAATCGAATACTGCTGTTAGCCAGATCAGTGGCAGCCCTGCCCTTAAACTGAAGGGCACAAGCAGCACCGGCTGATGTTGTGGGGACCAGTACCAGTAGGCAGGTCTTGCCCGAAGGAACAACGGTTGTGCGACGGCCTGGTGAGGTGCCTACTCCCTGAGGACAGAGGTTGGGAAGATCAAGCCCGACTTTGAGGACGGTTGTCAACCTTACCACGATGAGCTGTTTGTGTATTTTACTTTGAGGACCTGAACAGGGTCAGAGGCAAGAAGCCCTACAAGCAGGTAACTTGCAGCAAATGCTTGCTTAGTTTTGTCATATCCACACTGTGCAGCCTAGCCGCGCCTGCCCTGTCATCAGTCAATCAATCAAGCAGTGAGTCATCAATTGCTTCAGCTGCACTGCTCACCCCAGAAAAGGTTGTGTGCATATCAGGCACATGTACAGTGTCATCCTGTTCCTACTCACATGCAAAGAACAAGACGTCCACAAGTGTGCGTTGCATACTTTCTGGGGTTGCTTGTGATGTGATGTAGATAAGAGCCAGATGTAACTCAGATGCCTGCTGTCACTTTCCCTGTATGCAAGCATCTCTGCCAACCTCGCAATGACAATGACTAACACTGAACCAGGAGGCATAGGTGCATACAGGTTACAAGTTATGCTTATCTGGCCTCAAGTTGCTATTACTTGCTGCAATAGAAGTACTTGTTTGACTTGAGTCTTATTTTTTGCAATGCTTCCACTGTGTGGCTGTGCTTGCAGCTTGCTGATTCCAATGGCAGGCCAGATGAGGACGCTGCTGCTGAAGTGCAAGAGTACACCTGGTCTTGCAGCAACTTGATTGTAGATGACAGGTTCCAAGCAAGCCCTGCAACTCAGAGCACATTAGATACATGTGGTTCAATGTTGACTGCAAGCATCCTGCATGCTGCTTGCCATAATGATGGACTGCACCTGTAGTCTGATCAGTACATTGGTTGCTTCCTGCTGTAATACATTTGGCTTTGACTAATGTGCTCTCAGCACAAGATGCTGCAGCCAGCCGTTCTCGTTTGATGTCGTGCAGTATGCCCAATCAATTGAATTTGGACTCAGAAACTCCAGCAAAGTGTATTCAGACTCATCTACAACACAGCTCCACGCCACAACATGCCATGGGTTTTGACCACCAGGCTGTATTTGTCAAGCCACTGCTGTAAATGATGCAGGGGCTTGAGAAGAGCACCCTTGTCTGTTCCATTTGCAGTCTGTCAAGATGGAGCCAACACAGGCCATCTCTGGGCCTATTCCTGCTGGAAAAAGTTGTGCATACAATGCTTCTGCCACAGGACCCACCATGCTTCCTTGTCACCTTCTCACCCACTGAAGGTGACGTGCAGTATTGAAGTGCCACAGCAAAGGTGCATGGTAATGTAGCAGAAGTGAATGATGTGCTACATTACAGCATCACCAGCACCTGTTGATGTTTTGGTCTACATCAAAATAAGCGCTAGGCACCTGCCAAAAGCAATCACTCAAAGAGCTGCTAAGGCATGGACAGTTGCATCTGCTACATGCAATTGCTATTGCCTGCACAGTGACCTTGACAGCAGCTCAGACCAATGTCATCATTCATTTCCTTCCATGCAGTACAAGCTGCCCTTGACAGTGGGTGTGGCGCCCAGATTAATGTGGAGTCCTCTACCAACACCAGCCATCGCCCAAAGGCTGTCCTTGTCGATGAATGCATGAAGGTGAGCTACATATTCATCTCCAGAGAAAACAGCTACACTGTCAAGCATGCTTTTTACCCAGCCTCTGTGCAAGTGGTGATAAGCATACTTTCCCACAGCTTGTATGGCCAAACTCCCTGTCCTGAGTCTGTGTAGGGCTCGAAAGTTGCGCTGGCTTTTGAAAAGCAGCCAACCAACTTTTATAGGTGACACGCTCACCTGCTGAGCAGCAGTCAGACCACAGATACACGCCATGTTGGCCGAGTGGACAACATTCACATGAACTGCAGCACAGTTTAATGTTCACAGTCAGATCAGCTAGGTCACGTGCAGCAATCCGCTTTGTCATATCAACGATACTGTTCACTGCAGAGTCTTCCGGACAAAAAAACGACCTTGAGGGCGACGATAAGTGGAACTGTCCCAGGTGCAAGTGCAAAGCGAAAGCGACCAAGAAGCTTGAGCTATTTCATGTACCTGAGGTGCTGGTCAGTCATCTTAAGAGATTTGGTTGTGCCAATCGCACCAGCGCCAAGTTGGAGACGCCTGTGGACTTCCTGCTTGAAGGCTGGGATGTGACCCCTCACTTGGAAAGCTGCCAGGTACTACACTGACACACATCATATGCTCAATCACATGGGAGAGCTTGCGACCTCACCCTTTCGGCTTATTCATGATTCCTAATGGCCCAGTCATTGTATTACATGCATCATACCAGCCTGCTGGCTCTCAGAAATAACGTTTAGTGAGTCACATGTCATGAGTCACGTTTCATGAGTTGTATCTCGTAAGTCACATCTTGCATGCTAGTTGCAGCAGTATAGCGCGTGTCCGAGACACCAAATGCTTGCTTTGCCAGGCCAACATCCCTTGGCTCAATAACATGACTGCCACAGGAGTTCACAGTGCATTGGACCTCAGCAATATCACCTAGTTGCTGCAACACACCCAATCACTCCATAGCAAACTTTGTTCTTGACGTTGCCAGGCAAGAACTGGACGCCATTGGCACCCAAGGCGTTCTTGGTGAAGAAGGCACTGCCTTTGCTGCAGGACGCGCTGGCCCTGTGTGACCTTTACGCTGTTGTCCACCATGGCAGCACCAATGATGGTGGTCATGACATGGCATACTGTCACATGGGTGGTGGAGCATGGAGCTGTTTTAACGACAGTGTGGTGACCCCAGTGCTTGCCAGCCAAGTGGTGTCGCCAGCAGCCTATGTCCTGTTCTACAAGAGGCAGCAGTTAACTGGCAATGGCATAGGTAAGACAAGCATGTTGCTGTAACTCATGCCTGCTTTCCAAGGCACAATGCAGGCTGACACAGGTCTTTAAGGAAGCAAAGTCTATGGTGTTGTGGCGGGCTTAAGTCTGTGTATGTGGGTGTGTCTGTTTAAGCATGCATGTGTAGCCTGAATACCATTGTGTGGCACTGCACGCAATAGCTTTGTCCCTAAGGATCATGTCATGG
>JAABVA010003312.1_pt1 | contig 15420 bp, 14 predicted proteins | sample 5560331 | NCBI WGS metagenome assembly JAABVA01 (sample SAMN12812661, study PRJNA571458) | rock metagenome | isolation source: Antarctica rocks | place: Antarctica: Victoria Land, Mt New Zealand sud | collected 2016-01-07 | reverse complement strand
GACTCCCCTCGGTCGGGTGGTCGCCCAAGCGGGTCGCGTCAATGCAACCTAAATCCTCCGCCACCGCGTCCGCATCGCCGGCGGTGATCAGGATGTCAAGATCCGGGCTAGCTTGGTGAGCTTTTAGTCTGTTTCGCGCCCGTGCAGGCGCAGCCGCTCGCGCAGCGCGCCGTTCTCGCTCGCCAGCCGCTCGAGCGCGGTGCGCGCGGCCGCGAGCTCGGCGACCAGCGGGGCTAGGTGTGCCGGCAGGTCCTCGTCACCGTCGTGGGCAGACGCGACGCTCGCCGTTTCCATGCTTTCGGGACCACGCGCGCCCATGGACGGTTGCGGTGGAGGCGGCGCCGCGGCCTTGGTATGCGCGCGGCCGCTCGCGCCGACCCAGTGGGCGCCCTGCGCATCACCTGGAACTGGACGCGCCCGCATGACCTGTTCCTCCTCGATGATCTCCCGGCATAGGTTGATGCACTCGTCGCAGATGTACACGCCGCCCGGCCCCGCGATGAGGCGGTGCACCGCGTCCTGCGCCTTGCCGCAGAACGAACAGCGGTAGTCGATCTTGCCCCGTTTCATGTTCATGGCCCCTCCTCAAAGTGCAAGACCTCTTGTTGTTGGTTTGGGCGCAGCGACCACACAGTATCGACGATGGCTTCCTCGACAGTCATCTCCAAACCACCGTGCTCCTGATGCAATGACGTCTACATCGACTATAGCACGGCCAGGGATGTGCAATGGTTTAGGTCACTTGTCCGCGGCGAGGTCGAGCACAGTCGCGCCGGTGACGCGCTGGAGGTCGGCGGGGGCGATGGGGAAGACCGAGTTGGGGGTACCGGCGGCGGCGTAGACCGTGTCGTAGCCCATCAGGTCTTGGTCGATGTAGACGGGGAGGGGGCGGGCGTGGCCGAGCGGCGGGATGCCGCCGATGGCGAAGCCTGTGGCCTCGCGCACCTTATCGGCGTCGGCGCGGCGCACGGCCTAGCCCAGGTGGGCCGCCAGTTTAGCAGTGTCCAGGCGGTTGTCGCCCGAAACGAGCGCGAGCACCGGCTCGCCATCGTCGCCAGCGGTGAAGACGAGCGATTTGACGATGCGGCCCTCCGTCGTCCCCACCGCCGCCGCGGCCTCCCCGGCCGTGCGCGTGCTCTCCGCGAACTCGATCACCCTCGTGTCGACACCCGCCACGACCAACGCGTCCACGACCTTCCGGCTCGACTCTTTCACGGTCAGGCCCCGCTCATAATCATGGGGCGCTCCCCTGGCTACCCGCTACTGACAACCCCGTCAGCGCGGCCCACTCCTGGGGCGTGGCGTGGCGCCACTCGAAGAAGCTGAGGCCGAGTGCGCCGGTGTCGCGCGCGGCGGCGGCGCAGGCCAGGATTTCGGCGGCGCTCGGGCTGTCGACGCCGCTCCGGCGGATGTCGAACATCTGGCCAAGCACCTCGACCGGCATGTCGGGCCGCGTGCGCGCGCGGATCAGCGCGACGCTGGCGCGCACGAAGGTGTAGACCTCGGCAGGGCTGTAGGCGCGGCGGCGCAGATGCCAGTAGTCCATCGGCACGACGGCGTTCCAACTCAACGCGGCGGTGGCGAAGGGATAGGCCCGGCCCGCGGACCACTGCGGCGGGTAGGTGGCGATGGCCATCAGGGCGTCGGACCCGAGCGCGGCGCGCAGCACTTGTCCGTAGGCGCGCACGGCTCCCTCGTTCGTGTTCTCCTCCACGTCAGCGAGTAGCCCGTCCGGCCTGTCTCCCGAGGGGGCCGTGTACCGAGCGGCGGCGAGCGTCATGGACACGTCGAACGGCAGGTCGCGCAGGAAGGGGTAGACCCAGGCGATGACGCGGATGCCGGCGCGGTGCGCTGCCGGGAGCAGCGCGGCGAGGCCCGACCCGCCGTAGAAGCCCCTGTTGGAGCGCGCCACCTCGACGTAGAGGTGCGAGAGGCCAGCGGCCCGCGCCGTGGCGATGATGGCCGTGATCGGCGAGGTCTGCAAGAGAGGATAGGTGAACCACATGCCCTTGCCGCGCAGCGGGGCCAGCAAGGCGGTGGGGCTGACGGGCGCGCCCGCGTCGAAGGTGACGGCGTCGCCGTAGATCCAGCCGGCCGGCCTGGACCCGGAAATCCCTGTCACGCGGGCTATCCCTGTCACGCAGGCTATCCCCGTCACGCGGGCTGTCCCCGTTGTCCCCGTCACGGTCGCACTCGCGGTGACAGGGGCGCCCGTCGTGTGGTACCAGGCCGCGCCGACGTCGTCGGTGGTCCAGGCGTCGAAGGTAACGGCGCTGCCGCGCGGCAGCAGGGCGCGGCGGGCCGCGCCGAAAGCGGGCAGGGCGCGCAGGTAGGCGGGCACGCGCGTGGACCCGTGCGCGGAGAGGGCCAGCGGGGCGTGAGCCCCGGCCCCGGAGAAGAGGGTGTGCGGCGCCGGCGCGCCTTCTCGCGGCAGCGCGGGCGTCGATCGGTGGGCGGGCAGCGCGAGCGCGGGGAGCAGCGCCAGCGGGAGCAGACGAGCGAGCAGCACGGGCGTTCTCTTTTCTTGTTGGGCATGTGCATGGGGACGCCCTACGTCGAGGAATATCCTCCCTCCCCCCGTCTATTACTCCTCGACGGCGACGCCGCGCCAGAACGCCACGTGGTCCTTGATGTTGGCCGCGGCCTCTTTGGGCGCGGGGTAGTACCAGGCAGCGTCCTTGTTGACCTGGCCGTCGACGACGACGTCGTAGTAGCTCGCCGTGCCCTTCCAGGGGCAGACGGTCTGCTTGTCGCTCGGGCGGAAATAGTCTTTATTAACCGCCTCGGGCGGGAAATAGGTGTTGCCCTCGACCTGCTCGGTGTGCCCGGTCGCGGCCTCGCTCAGGACCGCGCCGTTCCATGTCGCGCGTGGCATGCGAAATCTCCTTCTCAGTTGTCGGCTTCAGTTGTCGGTGATCGGCCGTCAACTCATGGTAGCACGGTTTCAGGACTCGCGACCCGCGACTTAGCTTTGTGTGCAGGGTCTGTGCATTGTCGGGGCGGCCACGCTCGTCTGCCCGTATGCGCCGCGGTGTCTACTGCTACGACGCGCACCCACACGCTGCCCCCAGCGCCGTCCGCTGGCTTTTCCACCCCTACGAGGGGACCTGCACCGCGTTTATACGCGGATAGCGCCGTACGATTTGCTGCCGCTTGTGCGCCTGTGCGCCATAACCGCTTGTGTCGCGGCCGCGAGGGGTGTACAATCGGCTTGACTGCGACCCTGCCCCCTTGGTACCATCTGTAGTACGCCTGTTCTAACCTATCAAGGGACATATAGAGACCAAGAGACTAACTGAGGAGGATGCCCCGTGCCCACCGCCACCGGGGACGACAGGAAGCGTGCGCTGGAGACCGTGACGGCGCAGATCGAGAAGCAGTTTGGCAAGGGCGCCATCATGCGCTACGGCGACGGCGCCAACACCATGAGCATCGAGGCCATCCCGACCGGCTCGATCGCGCTCGACCTCGCGCTCGGCATCGGCGGCGTCCCACGCGGGCGCATCGTCGAGATCTACGGCCCCGAGTCCTCCGGCAAGACGACCCTCGCCCAACACATCATCGCCGAGGCGCAGCGCATGGGCGGCTCGGTCGCCTACGTCGACGCCGAGCACGCGCTCGACCCGATCTACGCCAGGGCCTGCGGCGTCAACGTCGACGAGATGCTCATCTCGCAGCCCGACACGGGCGAGCAGGCGCTCGAGATCGTGGACATGCTCGTGCGCAGCGGCGCGATCGACGCCATCGTGATCGACTCGGTCGCCGCGCTCGTCCCGCGCGCCGAGATCGAGGGCGACATGGGCGACAGCCACGTCGGCCTGCAGGCCCGCCTGATGTCGCAGGCCCTGCGCAAGCTCACCTCGGGCATCTCGCGCTCCAACACCGTGTGCATCTTCATTAACCAGCTGCGCGAGAAGATCGGTGTTATGTTCGGCAACCCCGAGACGACCACCGGTGGCAAGGCCCTCAAGTTCTACGCCAGCGTCCGCCTGGACATCCGGCGCATCGACCAGATCAAGGTCGGCACGGAGGTCGTCGGCGGCCGCCACAAGGTCAAGGTCGTGAAAAACAAAGTCGCGCCGCCGTTCCGCATCGCCGAGTTCGACCTGATGTACGCCGAGGGCATCAGCAAGGAGGGTGGGCTGCTCGACGTGGGCATCGAGATGGGCCTGGTCAAGAAGAGCGGCGCGTTCTTCTCGTACGGCGACACGCGCCTGGGCCAGGGCCGCGAGAACGCCAAGGAGTTCTTGCGCCAGAACGTCGCCCTCCGCGACGAGATCGAGGCCAACATCCGCGGCAACGTCAGCGACTTCGCGCTCATGCCCGAGCTCGAGACGGTCGAGATCTGAGTGGCCGTTAGCGATTAGCGTTTAACCGTTAGCTTTTTGATGCTAATGTCTGCTACCCTTGCAAAGCATGAAGCTAATCGCTAACGGCTAAACGCTATATGGCAGCAGAACAGCTACTCAACGGGCGCTACCGCCTTTTGCGCCCCCTCGGGACCGGCGGGATGGCCAGCGTCTACCTGGCCGAAGACTTGCGACTGGGCCGCCGTGTCGCCGTCAAAATACTGCACCCGCAGTTCGCGGCCGACCCCGCGTTCGTGGCCCGCTTCGACGCGGAGGCGCGCACGGTCGCCGCGCTCTCCCACCCCCACATCGTGCAGGTCTACGACGTCGGGCACGACGGCGACCGCTACTACATCGTGATGGAGTACGTCGAGGGCCAGACGCTCAAGGACGCCATCGCGCGCGAGGGACTCTTTCCCGTCGCGCGCGCGCTCCGCGTCATCGGCGCCACCCTCGCCGCCCTCGAGTTCGCCCACACCCACGGATTGGTGCACCGCGACGTCAAGTCGCAGAACGTCCTGCTGACCCAGGGCGGCGACGTCAAGGTGACCGATTTCGGTATCGCCCGCGCCATCGGCGGGGCGGGCGGCCCGACCCTGACCGCGACCAACATGGTCATCGGCACCGTGCAGTACTTCTCGCCCGAGCAAGCGCAGGGTCGCCCCGCCACGCCGCAGTCGGACGTCTACGCCGCCGGCATCGTGCTCTACGAGATGCTGACGGGCAAGCTACCCTTCGAGGCCGAGAATCCCCTCGCCGTGGCCATGCAGCAGATCAACCAGGCGCCCGCGCTCCCCACTCGCCTCAACCGCGCCATCCCAGCCCCGGTCGAGGCCATCGTGCTGAAGGCCATGGCCAAGAACCCAGCCGAGCGATACCCCAGCGCCGCCGCCATGAAGGCGGCGGTCGACGGCGTGCTGGCCGGCTCGATCGAGGGGACGCGCGTGACCCCGCGCGCCGCCGCCGCCGCCCCCCCGCCGCACCCCGCGGGGACGACCCGGATGGCGTCGCGCACCGTGCCCGCCGTCAACGCCGGGGCCGCGACCGCCGCCCCGGCGCGGGGGGGCTCGCGCAACCTGTGGGTCGGCATCGTCGCGCTCACGCTCATCCTGTTTACCCTCCTGGGCGTTCTTTTCCGCAACGGCGGCTTCGCAGGCTTCGGCGGTGGGTTAGCGGCGACGGAGACGCCGACCACCGTCCCCATCACGGCGACCGCCCTCCCCGCGACGGCGACGACCGCGGCGACGGTGACCCCGCGCGTTGTCGTGCCTCCCGTTACCCACGCCACCGCCACGCCGGCCGCGCTGACAAACACGCCGGTCGCCACGACGCCGGCCGCCGTGACGCCTACCCTGCCCGGCGCGACGGATACGGCGACCGCGCAGGCCGCGACGGACACAGCCGCCCCGCCGACGGATACCTCGACGACAGAGCCTTCGCCGACCGACACAGCCGTGCCGTCGACCGACACCCCGCGGCCGACGGATACCCCGACGACAGAGCCCTCGCCGACCGACACAGCCGTGGCGCCGACCGACACCCCGCAGGCGACGCCGACGACGGGCGTCTCGGCCGGGGCCGGCACGGTCACCCTCAGCCCGTCGTCGATCAAGCCAGGCGACACGTTTACCGTGAGAGGGCAGGGCTGGCCCGCCAACACGACCGTGACCATCACCGGCGCATTCCCCAACAACACGGCCCAGTTGGGCCAGACGATGGCGGGCGACGACGGCAGCTTCAAGGTTGACGTGGCTCTGAACGCGGATACGACCCCGGGCACGTACATCATCAGGGTGACGGATGACCAGGGGGACACCCAGAGCAACCACCTCGCGGTCAACAGCCCCTAAAGCCCTCCCGCCCGTGGAGGATCGCTCGTGGCTACGTCGTGGCCCCTCCAGCCCCACGACGGCGGCGGCCCTCGTTTCGCGCCTGCTCCAGCCGCACGCCGCCGATCGCCGGCCCGGCGACTCCTCTAATTGATGCCGGAACCCCGTAATTATCCTGGGAACTCTCGTGGCCGGCTGGGTCACCTACTCCTGTGGGAGTCCCTCAGGGGGCGCCACCTGGCGCGCGTCGTCGTGGGGGGGCTCCTTCGCGAGGAGGGCGCACAGCAGACGCAGCTCAGTGGCGTGGTCGGCGACATGCGTGCGCATCTCGCGCAAAATCTCCATCTGCTCTACTTCGAGGCGATCCACCTCGGCGACCTCGTCCTGTTCTTTCTCCAGGGCCAGACGGTCGCGCGCCGCAGCGCGATTCTGGCTCATCAGGACCAGCGTGGTCAGGACGATAGCCTCCAGCGAAAGCACCATCGTCAGCAGGCCGTAGGGGAAGGGCTCCACATGCAGGACGAAGATCCACAGCACCCACCAGACGATGTGCAGGCCCAAGAAGCCCCACGAGCCCGAGAAGGCGGTCACACGATCGGCAATGCGGTTACCCAGCTCCGCCGCCTCCCCGCGAGACTGGCGCTCACGGCGCAGCCGCGAAGCAACCCGGTCGATCGGCCGTTTGGACACGCGTTTCGTGTCGTCCGTGTCGCCTGGCGGTGCGACGCGCTCGTCGTCGTCGACCGCTGTGGTCTGCTCTGTCACATGCATACACGCCCCCTCTCACGCAGCCTAGCACGTTCAGATCTGCGCGCATACCTTTCGATCACATCGGGACGCTCGCTCGCCGTTGTGCGCGCGTGGCCGACCCCTGCAGAGACGGGCTGCGTGACGGGAGTACGTCGTCACTCGCGGCTCAACAAGCGCGCATTGAATGGGTCCCGGCAGCGCCATGGCTCGGCGCTGTCGCGACAGCCGGCTCACGAAGAGAGCGCCGGCAGGCCCACATTCGGGCCTGCCGGCGCTCTGCCGTCGGGACGCATTAGCTGTCGGGCTATCTCATGGATAGCTGACGATGTTGACCGGCACGGTCGCGGCGCCCTGCGCCGTGGCGCCGGTGTTGTTGATCACATGGGTGATCGTGCCGCTGCCGCCGAGAGAGATGGTCAACAGGTCATGGAACTGCACACCCGGCGTGTTCGGCGCCTCGAAGGCGTGGTAGGCGTTGACCGTGGGATCGACGTTGAAGTAGCAGTAGCTACCCATGCCGTAGCCCTGGAAGGCTGTAACGGTGTCCGCCACCTTGAAGGCGGCGTAGCCGTTCAGCGCGCCGTTCATCCACGCCGCCTGGTTGGGCACATCGTAGGGCATCTCGTTCTGGAAGAAGATGTCCGTGCCGTTGTTGCCGTTCCAGAGCACCTCGTACTTCTGAAAGTGCTCGACGAACAGGCCGTAGGCCGTCACGTTGTCGCCGTTGACCACCACGCCGGTGTCCGCCGTGTTGACGGTCCAGCCCACCCCGATACCGTGGTCGGCGCGCCAGGCCCAGATGTCGTCGAGCAACACATTGTCGCTGTTGACCACGAGGCTCGTCGTGGCCTTGCCGGGGCTGGCGCCGCCGATGCGGAAGAACACGTCCTGGATCGAACTCGGATCGTCCGAGTCGCTCCTGTTGCTGTGCTCACCCGCTTGACTGTTCTGCGCGTGCTGGCTACCCAGCTGCAGCAGCACCGGCGAGTTGACCGGACCGGCGTCGAACAGCAGGCCCGCGATCTTCACGCCCTTCACGTTGGGGACCGTCATCGGCACGGCGCCGTTGTCCGGCGTCAGTGTGGCGAAGCCGAGACCCAGCACCACCGTGTTGGGGAGTCTGACCCTGATCGTCCGATTCAGGTGGTAGATGCCGGGCGTGAAAATAAGGTTCCGGCCGCGGGCGAGCGCCACGTTGATCGTAAACGCCGTGTCTGTCGGCCGCGCGATGTAGAATCTCTCGATCGGGATCGAGGACCCTGCCGCGGGGCCGTTCGCCCACGTCGTGCCCACGGCGTTATGGCGCAGGGCCGGGATGAAGACTCTGTAGTGGCCGGACGCGTCGGCGTATAGGAAGGGCTTCTCGCGGCTCACCGGGCTGGCCGGCAGCGTGGTGTACGGTGGGGGAGTGTACGCCGTTGTCGAGAACGACTGGGGCGGCGCGCCCTGGACACCCGAGAAGACTTGATTCCACACACCGTTGGACCAGCTATTGATCTTGCTGTCCCGCACGAGGAACTGCTGCTGCGACCCGTTGATAGTGGAGCTCATGATCTGGGTGTCGGCAATGAAGCCACCGCTCGCCTGCTGTGGACCGGCGGTACAGTAGTCAAAGAGCGTGAGGTTGCCGCCGGTGATGTTGACCCGCCGCATGGGGGCCGCCTGCGAAACAGCCCAGAAGTCGGCCGAGGCCCGGCAGCCGGACAGGCCCGCGACGTTGATCGTCAGGTTCGACAACGAGCGCCAGAAGTTGTCGAGCGCGATGCAGTTGGTGGCGGTCAAGCAGCGGTTGTAGACATCGACGTGGCCGTTGATGGTGACGTCGGTCGGCGACGCGCCCAGGCCGGCCACCTCGGTGTAGTAGCCCACCTGGAAGTCGAGCGGGGCAGCCACCGTGCCGTAGACGCCCGGCTTGAACAGCAGGGCGTAGCGCTGCGGACCCATCTCGTTGTCGACCTGCTGCGTGGCGATGGCGTCGACGGTTTGCTGGATCTGGCTCGTCGGCATGCTGGGATCGAAGATGTACACGTTCGGCCCGAAGTCCGGCTGGTCGGTAGCCTTGATCGCCGCCCCTGAGTTGGAGGCCGGGGTGCCGGTGGTATGGGCAGCGCGCGCAGGCGCCGCTTGGGAGAGGAGCATTCCTCCCGTGGTACACAGGAGAACGACGAGCGAGAGCATGCGCCGTCGGGCAACGTACGACAGCGATCTCATTGGCAACACGTTCATGGCGACTCCTTCGTCATCTATGTCATCTATGCGGTACACCGGCCAGGCAGCATGCGCGACGCGGTCTGCATACGCACTCCTCGCGCTCGGATGTCCCTATTATATTATGCGCAACGGGTAGCGCGTTCTATGCTGACGGCCAGGTCACGGACACCGGCGTCCATGGAGATGCATACGGACAGGTTCGTTCCTCCCCTCCCTTAATTTAAAACTTATTCTATGCCTAATACAAAACGCTGTCAACCCTATGATGCCGTCCGCCGTCCGCCGTCCGCCGTCGCCGTCCTGCCGTCCGCCGTCCGCCGTCCGCCGTCCTCGAACATGGTGATGCAGAAAGGGCAGCTGGCCGCGACGGCGCCCGCGCCGGTCTCGCGCGCCTGCTCCAGCCGCACGCCACTGATGCGCCGGCCCTGCGACTCCTCCATAAGGCGCGCCAGCGGTGAAACGACTGAGGTAGTGGGCTTGCTGGATACGGGTGCGGCGGTGAACGTGCTACCGTATCCGGTCGGGCTGGCCCTTGGCGCGGACTGGGACCAACAGATTGTAGCCATCCCGCTGACGGGCAGCTTGGGAAGTATCGAGGCGCGTGCACTGGTTGTGTTGGCGTCACACCCGCAACTCACGCTCGCTGACCCCATTCGCCTCGTTTTCGCGTGGACAAGAATCGAAGACGCGCCGGTGATCTTCGGGCAGACAAATTTCTTCATGGAGTTCGACGTCTGCTTCTATTGTTCTCAAGCCGCGTCCGATCTGTCGCGTGATCGCTGGCAGTGGTAGCGAGAAACGGCGCTCCTGGTAGGGGGCGCATGCCTGGCCCGGGCTATGTCGCGGCCCCTTCGGCCTCCGTGGAAGCGGGCGTTTTCTTGGGTAGGGCGGCGACGATGAGCTCGGAGATGTCCTTGACCTGCATCTCGCTGTCCCAGCCGCCCGTCTTGATGCCGTCCTCGAACATGGTGATGCAGAAGGGGCAGCCGGCCGCGACGGTGCCCGCGCCGGTCTCGCGCGCCTGCTCCAGCCGCACGCCACTGATGCGCCGGCCCTGCGACTCCTCCATGAAGGAGCGCCCGCCTCCGCCCCCGCAGCACATGGCCTGGCGCTTGTTGCGCTCCATCTCCACGAGCTCCCCCCCCGACCCGCCCGACGCGCCGGCCATAGGCAGACTGCGCAGCACTGTGCGCGGCTCCTCGTAGGAGTCGTTGTAGCGGCCCATGTAGCAAGGGTCGTGGTATGTCACCCGCGTGTTGCCGCCGGTCCCCTCGCCCAGCAGGCCCGCCAGGTCGGCGGCGCCGTCGAGCGCGAGGCGGCCCGAGGCGACGAGCGCGGAGAGGTACTGCGTGTGGTGCGCCACCTCGTAGTCGCCCCCGAACTGCGGATACTCGTTCTTGATTGTGTTGAAGCAGTGCGCGCAGGCCGTCAGCACCGTCTTGACACCGTATGTGTTGAGCGTGTCCACGTTCTCCTGCGCCAGCGTCTGGTACAGATATTCGTTGCCGATGCGCCGCGCCGGGTCGCCGCTGCAGGCCTCCTCCTTGGCCAGGATGGCGAAGCGCACGTTCGCGGCCTGCAGCGCCGTGGCCACGGCCGTGGCCACCTTCTTGTTGCGCGCGTCGTACGAGCCCATGCAGCCGACGAAGTAGAGCACGTCGATCTCCTCGCCGCTCTTTTTGACCTCGGCCATGGTCTTGACGCCCAGCCCCTTGGCCCAATCGCCGCGCGCGCTACGCTTCATCTGCCAGGGGTTGGCGTTCTTCTCCATATTGTTGAAAACGGGGATGACCTCCTCGGGGAAGCGCGACTCCTCGAGCACGAGGTTGCGGCGCATCTCCACGATCTTCGGCACGTGCTCGATCATCACGGGGCAGGCTTCGACACACCAGCGGCAGGTCGTGCACGCCCACAAGGTCTCGTCGGCGATGACGCCGCCGATCAGCGGCGTGCGGTCCGGCAGCGCGTCGCCGTTCGCCCCGGCCTTGCGCGCGGCCAGCAGCGGGTCGCCGAGGTCGAACAACTCGTACTTGAGGTTCTGCACCAACTCTTTGGGCGAGAGCGGCTTGTCGGAGAGCAGGGCCGGGCAGTTGCGGTCGCAGCGCCCGCACTGCGTGCATGAGTAGAGATCGAGCAGGTGCTTCCAGGAGAACTGCTCGAGCTTGCCGACGCCGAAGCGCTCCTGCTCCTCGATGTTCTCGATCTTCGGCAGCGCGCCCTTGGGCTCGGACTGGCGGAAGTAGATGTTGGGCGCGGCGGCGACGATGTGCAGGTGCTTCGAGGACGGCAGGTAGATGGCGAAGCCGAGCACGGTCAGGATGTGCGCCCACCAGAAGAAGGCGTAGAGGGTCGTGGCGGTCGCCACGGAAACGCTCCCGAACAGGAGGGCGAGCCCGCCGCCGATCGGCGACGACGCAGCGGTCGCGCTGCCGCCCGAGCGGATGCCGAAGGCTTCGGACAACAGCAGCGAGACCATCAGCAGCGCGATGAGGCCCAGGATGAGGAAGGCGTCGGCGGTGTTGTCGAGGCGCGGCGGGCGCAGCGCCACGCGGCGGTAGGCGGCTACGCCGCACGAAACGAGCACGAGCGTAGCGAAGACGTCGAGCAGGACCTGGTAGACCGGGTTGCCGCCGACGAGGGGCAGCCCCAGATTCCGCGAGAGGCCACTCAGGATAAGCTGGATCGTGCCCAGGGTGATGACGATGAAGCCGTAGAAGATCAGCAGGTGGACCGTGCCCGCGAGCCGGTTGTTGAGCAGGCGTTTCTGCAGCAGCACGTTGACGGCGACGGTCTTGAGCCGCTCGAGAGGCTTGTCGAAGCGGTTGTCGGGGGCGCCCAGGCGCAGGAGCAGGACGAGGCGGCGCGTGCGCACGGCCACGAGGACGACCGTGCCGAGCAGGGCCGCGATGAAGATGAGGCGCCCGAAGAGGCCGTCGGTCGGCGTCACTGATGTCTCCTTTGGCATCGGTGCTATGCGGCGCCCGCGCTGTGCGAGCGAGGCGGTAGAACACCATAGGGTACCATACGCCCCCGATAGGTCCTACAAGGGAGAATACGGGCGAAAAGTGTTCATAATTGGGGTAAAAGGTGTAAGATAGTTAAGTGCGGCTTCTACCATTGTGATTGAGGAGGATGACGGTGCGCAAGATTCTGGAGAAGTGCCCCACCTGCGGCGGCGAGTTCGAGATCCGCGACATCCAGTGCCGCCAGTGTGGCACGGAGATCCACAGCCACTACGACCCGTGCCCGTTCTGCCGGCTCACCGTCGAGCAGATCCGCTTCCTGGAGCTGTTCGTGCAGGCCAAGGGCAACATGCGCATGCTCGAGCAGACTCTGGGCGTGTCGTATCCGACCGTGCGCAGCAGGGTCGAGAACATCGCTGCGATCGTGCGCGCCGGCCGCCCCGATGCGCCGATGCCTATCGGCGCGTCCGCGATGTCCGCGACAGCGGACGAGGCCGGCGCAGCCCCCTCACCGTCGTAGGCATAGGGGACAGGGAACCTGCGACCGCCGTCGCGCAAGCTGGACCCCAGACGGCAACCCACGGGGGCCGCGGCGCCGAAGACGGCCGTCGTAGGGGTGTACCGCGTGCGCCCGTCCACCACTGGCCGGCCCTATGTGATACGCCCCTACACTCAACTGCAATCAGGATAGTTTGCCATACAACTTTAGTCGTGGGCGGGCGCCACGGGGCGCCGCGGGCGCCGCGAACGCAAAAAAGCCCCAGCCAAGGAGCGGTCTCCCGGTGTAGTGATCATAGCCTCGCGGCCAGTGCCCCGTTCTGTCCACGAGACTTGTGATCACTACATCGGGAGTGCGCCCGCTCCCCAGCCAGGACCCCAGCAGCTTCCGCCACTACGACCATTATGCCCGGCATGTATAAAGTCTGTGTGTGTTCGATGTAAAGATTGTGTGAAGGCGTGGTCCATCTATGCGATCGTTGCAAGCACGGCGCCGACCTCGACGGTTGCGCCGACGACCACGCCGAGCGAGGTGATGGCGCCTGCGCGGTGGGCCGTGATCTCATTCTCCATCTTCATAGCCTCGACCGTCATCAGGAGGTCGCCCGCCGCGACCTCCTGCCCCTCCGCGACGACCACGCGCAGCACCACCCCGTGCATCGGGCTGATCACGGCCCCCGCCCCCGCCCCCGCCCCCGCCCCGGCCGCGCCGTCGCTCGCCCCCCGGCGGCCCTCACGCGCCACGGACCGGCGCGGCCGGCGCGCCTCGGCCACGCGCACGGTGAAACGCTTGTCGTCGACCTCCACCACGAACAGATCGCCCGGCCCCACCGTGTCGAGAGGGTCCGGGGGGCTGGCGGATGTCCCTGTCGCCACCAGGGTCCCCTGGACCTGATTTTGCGCGCTCGCGGGGTCATACGCGGGTAGCGCCGAGAGGTCGAGCCCCTGCAGGTAGGTCGTGGGGACGCTCCCGGCCGCGAAGCGATCGTCCTCCATCACGAGGTGGTGGAACGGGATGGTGGAGGGCACGCCCGCGACGTCGAACTGTTCGAGAGCGCGCACCATGCGCCGGCGCGCCTCGTCTCGGTCGCGCCCCCACGTGATCAGCTTGGCGATCATCGAGTCGTAGCTGCCGGGGATAGTGTAGCCCTGGTAGACGCCGCTGTCCACGCGCACGCCCGGCCCTGTCGGGGGCCGATAGCGCACGAGCGTGCCGGGGCCGGGACGGAAGCGCGCGGCGGGGTCCTCGGCGTTGATGCGGCATTCGATAGCGTGCCCGCGCGGCGCGCAATCCTCCCGCGCGAAGGGCAACGGGTCCCCCGCGGCCACGCGCAGCTGCATCTTGACGAGGTCGAGCCCCGTGACCTCCTCAGTGACGGTGTGCTCGACCTGGATGCGCGTGTTCATCTCCAGGAAGAAGAAATCGTCGCCCTCGACCAGGAACTCGGCCGTGCCGGCGCCGACGTAGCCGATCTCGGCGGCGAGGCGCTCGGCCGCCGCCATGATGCGCCCGGCCAGATCCCCCGCCAGCGGGGCTGGCCCCTCCTCGACGAGCTTCTGGTGGTTGCGCTGCACCGAACAGTCGCGCGTGCCCACGGCGACGACCGCCCCGTGAGTATCGGCGGCGATCTGCACCTCGATGTGGCGCGGGGCGTTCAGGTAGCGCTCCATGAACACGGTGGGGTCGGCAAAGTAGGCCTGCCCCTCGCGCCTCGCGCCCTCCAGCGCGGCCGGCAACTCGTCGGGCGTGGCCACGACCTTGAGCCCGCGCCCGCCTCCCCCAGCCGAGGCCTTGATGGCCACCGGGTAGCCCACGCGCGCGGCGACCTCCGCCGCCTGCCCCACGCTCTCCAGCGCCGCCGTCTCGCCAGGCACGACGGGGACGCCGAGCCGCTCGGCCAGCGCCCGCGCGGCGATCTTGCCGCCGACCGCCTCCATGCTCTCCGGAGTCGGGCCGACAAAGACGAGCCCGGCCTCGACGCAGGCGCGCGCGAAGGCGGCGTTCTCGGCCAGGAAGCCGTAGCCGGGGTGGACCGCGCCGGCGTCGGACTGCCGTGCGACATCGAGGATGCGCCCCACCGCGAGATAGCTCTGCGCCGCTGGGGCCGGGCCGATCTCGTAGGCCTCGTCGGCCAGTTGGACGTGCAGGGCGTCGCGGTCCGCCTCGGAATAGACGGCGACGGAGCCAAGGCCGAGCTCGCGGCAGGCCTGGATCACGCGCACTGCGATCTCGCCGCGGTTGGCGATCAGCACTTTGTGGAAAGACCAGCCAGTCATCCCTCACCCCCCAACCCGCGCTTCACTGCGGATTCGGGGACCCCTCTGGGGAGCGGCTTCGCCGGCGTTGGGAGCAGTCTTTCCCTAACTGCAACCGCGGCAGAGGGGGAGCATTTCGGCTTTGTCATCGCGGCCGCTCCGCCGTCGACCAGCCCAGCGAAGCGGACAGCACGGCGACCGCCTCGGCCCGGCCCGCGCGCGCCCAGCGCGAGCCGGTAGCCCCCCCGCCACGGCCTACGCGCCGTCGCAGCAGCATCCGCACGGCCGCCAGGGCCGCGGCTACCTCCTCGTCGGTCGGCGCCTCGTCGCGCTCTCGGTCCACAAAACCTCCCCACGGCCCACGGCCCACGGCCCACGGCCCACGGCCCACGGCCCACGGCCCACGGCCCACGGCCCACGCGTAGGCGTAGGCGTAGGCGTACGCGTACGCGTACGCCTGTCGCAACCCTATCCCATTACACTGAGCAGGAACGCCAGCTTGTCGGCCAACTCCTCATCGTTCTGCCGCCTGCTCGCGGCGATGGCGCCGTGCCCGCCGTGCTC
>JAABVA010003311.1_pt1 | contig 15430 bp, 14 predicted proteins | sample 5560331 | NCBI WGS metagenome assembly JAABVA01 (sample SAMN12812661, study PRJNA571458) | rock metagenome | isolation source: Antarctica rocks | place: Antarctica: Victoria Land, Mt New Zealand sud | collected 2016-01-07 | reverse complement strand
GACGACCAGGACCCGGAGAAGCCGGCAGACCGGCCGGGCCCGCACGCCCCGACACAGCAACACCCCACCCCCACACCCACCCGCCCCGAGCAACACCTCCCGAGCAACACCGCGGTGGATCCGGGCTAAGGCTCCTCCATCCCGTTTCCGAAGGCGGCCGGCTCGGAGGTGCTGCCGGCCTGCTCGATGAACGGCGAGCCGTTGACCGCGGCCAACGGTGCGCCGCTGCGGGTGGTCGTGCCCGGGTACATCGGCGCGCGCAGCGTGAAATGGGTCCAGACGATCACCGTGACCGACCGGCCGTCGGACAACTATTTTCAGGCGACCGCGTACCGGCTGCTGCCCGCCGACGCCGACCCCGACACGGCCGGACCCGGGGACGGCATCTCCCTCACCGCGGGGGCGCTGAACGCGGAGATCCTGTCCCCCGACGCGGACGCGACTGTGCCCGCCGGGCCGCTCACCGTCCGCGGGTACGCCGTCGCGGGCGGCGGCCGCGGGGTGGGCCGGGTCGATGTGTCCGTGGACGACGCGACCAGCTGGGTCCAGGCCGACCTCGGCGTGGACCACGGACCCTGGGTGTGGCGGCAGTGGACAGCACACCTGGACGTCCCACCCGGGCCGCAGCTGATCACCGCCCGCGGGTGGGACACCGCCGGTGCGTCCATGCCCGAAGACCCCCGACACCTGTGGAACCCCAAGGGCTACATCAACAACTCCTGGGCCCGGACCCCCATCACCGCCCGCTGGACCCAGCCTGCTGGGAGAATCCGGATACGGACGTTCTGCCCGTAGAAGCCGGTGACCGCGGTGGGGACCGCGATGATCGCTGCCGCCCCGCGGGCTTCTTCGTGATCTGGTCGAGGTCGTTCGCCTGTTCGGAGAGGTTCCGAGGATCGAGGCGATGAGGTCCGGGGCGGTCTCGGCCCGTTCGCCGCCCGCAGGACGTGGTCGTGGACGTCCTGGGAGTACGGCGCCAGGTCCTCGGTCACGAGGTGGCTGTCGGTCCACCCGAGGACGCGAAGACGGGCGACACCGGATGGGGAAGAGTGTGTCGACACGCGCGGGTGCGGCCAGGTGCTCCCGCTGTGGGAGGGGAGGGCGGGTGTCGGGGGCTGAGCAGGCGCGTCTGGACGGTCCGGACGCGGCGGCCTGGCGGCGGTGGGGGCCGTACCTCGCGGAGCGCGCCTGGGGGACCGTCCGGGAGAACTACAGCGCCGACGGGGATGCCTGGCACTCCTTCCCGCACGACCACGCCCGCTCGCGGACCTACCGGTGGAACGAGGACGGCCTGGGCGGCCTCTGCGACGACTCCCAGCGGCTGTGTTTCGCGCTGGCCTTCTGGAACGGCGTCGACCCGATCCTCAAGGAGCGGGTGTTCGGGCTGACCGGCCCGGAGGGCAACCACGGGGAGGACGCCAAGGAGTACTGGTGGCACGTCGACTCGACGCCGACCCACTCCTGGATGCGCTGGCGCTACGTCTACCCCCAGGCGGCGTTCCCCTACGAGGAGCTGGTGCGGGTGAACGCCGCGCGCAGCCGTCTGGACCCCGAGTACGAGCTCGCCGACACCGGCGTGCTCGACGGCGACCGGTACTTCGACATCACGGTCGACTACGCGAAGGCCTCCCCCGACGACGTGTGCGTGCGGGTGCGGGTGACCAACGCCGGCCCCGAGGCCGCCACGCTGCACCTGCTGCCCACGCTGTGGTTCCGCGACACCTGGAGCTGGGGCCCGGACGCCGGCGCGGACACCGCCGATGCGGGGCGGCCGCAGCTGACGGCCGCCACCGACGCCGCGCTGGCGGCGCGGCACCCCGAGCTCGGCGTGCGGGTGCTGAGCACCGGCTCCCCGGCGACCGCGCTGTTCTGCGACAACGCGACGAACACCGAACGCCTGTGGGGGGTGCCCGGCCCGGCATACCCAAGGACGGGATCAACGACCACGTCGTGTCCGGTGCCCCGACGGTCGACCCGGCCCGCACCGGGACCACGGCAGCCCTGCACCACGTCCTCGACGTCGGTGCCGGCGCGACCGAGGAGGTGCGCCTGCGCCTGGCCCCGCCCGGGCCGGGTCCGGTCGACCTCGGCTCCGGCTGGGAGGCGGTGCTGGCCGCCCGGGCCGCCGAGGCCGACGAGTTCTACGCGGCACTGGGCGCGGGCGCCACCGCGGAGGAGGCGCACCTGCTCCGCTCGGTCTGCGCCGGGATGTTGTGGAGCAAGCAGTACTACGCCTACGTCGTGCGTGAGTGGCTCGCGGGCGACCCGGGCCGACCGCCACCCCCGGCGTCCCGGTGGACGGGGCGCAACGCGCGCTGGCAGACCCTCGACGTGCACGCGGTCGTGTCGATGCCCGACACCTGGGAGTACCCCTGGTTCGCGGCGTGGGACCTCGCCTTCCACTGCGTGACCCTGGCCTCGATCGACCCGGCGTTCGCGAAGGCGCAGCTGGCGATGGTCCTGGGGGCCGGCTGGATGCACCCGAGCGGCCAGGTCCCCGCCTACGAGTGGGACTTCGGGGCGGTGAACCCCCCGGTGCAAGCGTGGGCGGCACTGCGGGTGTTCCGCATCGACGGCTCCCGGGACACCGCCTGGCTCCGCGGCGTCTTCGAGCGGCTGCTCGTCAACTCGACCTGGTGGATCACGAAGAACGACCCCGGAGGCCTCGGGGTCTTCACCGGCGGCTTCCTCGGCATGGACAACATCGGCCCCTTCGACCGCGGCGACGTCCCCCCCGCCTACACCCTCGAACAGGCCGACGCGACCGGCTGGATGGCGCAGTCCTTCCTGTGCCTGATGGAGATCGCTGCTGTGCTCGCGGCCACGGACCCGACCCTGCAGGACATGGCGCTGATGTTCTTCGAGGACTTCACGCTGATCGCCCGCGCCGGGACCGACGCCGGCCTGTGGGATCCCGAGGACGGCTTTGACTACGACCAGCTCGTGCGCGACTCCGACGGCTCGCGGTGGCCGGTGCGGGTGCGGTCGGTCAGCGGTCTGGTGCCGCTGTTCGCGGCGGTCACCCTCTCCCCGGAGCTGCTGGCCGGCTTCCCGGCGCTGGCGGCGAGGGCGGCGCGGTTCGCGGCCGAGCACCCGCACACGGCGGCCGGTAGTGAGGTGGCCCTCGACGCGGGCGGTGCGGCGGGTGCCGTGGGTGCCGCGGGGGCGCCGGGGGCGTCGGGGACGCCGGCGCTGCTCGCGCTGGTCGGGCGCGACCGGCTGGTGCGGGTGCTGCGCCGGGTCGGTGACCCGGCCGAGTTCCTGTCCCCGCACGGGGTCCGGTCGCTGTCGGGGGCCTACCGCGGCGACGGGTACGTGTTCCGGGGTGCGGTGGAGGACGGCAGCCGCGTCGACTACGAGCCGGCGGAGTCCACCACCGCGCTGTTCGGCGGGAACTCCAACTGGCGGGGTCCCGTGTGGCTGCCGGTGAACGTGCTGCTGGTGGACGCGCTGCGGCGCTACGACGAGGCCCTCGGGGACACCGTCCGGGTCGAGCACCCGACGGGGTCGGGGCGGTGGGTCGGGCTGGGGGCCGTGGCCGACGACCTGTCCGACCGCCTGCTCGGCCTGTACCTGCCCGACGGCGCCGGCCGCCGGGCGGTGTGGGGCGGCGGCCCGGGCACCGCGCGGTTCCGCGACGACGCGCGCTGGCGGGATGCGCTGCTGTTCTTCGAGTACTTCCACGGCGACGACGGCGCCGGGCTCGGCGCCAGCCACCAGACGGGGTGGACGGGGCTGCTGGCCGACCTGCTGCTCGAGCGGCTGCGCGCACGTCGCGCCGCCTGACCGACGCTGTGACCGGGTCGGGTGAGCGCTGGCACCTGTTGTCCATGTCGGTCGCGGTAGGGGCGCCGGGCCGGATGTCCACCAGCACGTGGCAGCAGATGCTGTGATCTCATCGGCAGCGGGAGTTCGGACACGACCATCGGGTGGCGTTGCTGCTGGGGCAGTCGGCAGGTTCCCCCGGGTTCCGGTGACCGCGCACGTCCCGCGTGGACGTCGCCGCTGCGGGCAACGATTTTCTCATGGTCGTCGGGGCGGTCGGTCTCGTCGTCGCGGTCGGGTGTCAGATCAACCCGACGTCGCCGAGGACACGACGGTGAACGATCGCGCGGGCCGCTGTCGGTCCGTCCCCAAGATTGAACAGGCGCGTCCACCTGCGCAAGTGAGCATCGAACGCGGGTGTCGGCGCCCGTACAGTCGGGGCATGGACATCACCGACCTGATCCTCCAAGACCATCACGACCAGCGTCGGCTGTTCTCCTACCTCGATGACATCGACCGATCGGAGGTGGCGGCACTCGGCGCGATCTGGACGCGACTGAGCACGCTGCTGGAGGTCCACGCCGCGGCCGAGGAGGCCCTGTTCTACCCGCAGCTGTTGAAGCTGGGTACCCGCGGGGCCGGTCGAAGCCACACCGTCGATGAGGTCACCGATGTGATCAAGGACCACAACGAGATCCGCGACGCCGTCGCGGAGGTCGCCCAGCACCCCGTCGGGAGTGACGGCTGGCGGGAGGCGGTCGGCAAGGCCCGGGAAGCCAACGGTGACCACATGGCCGAGGAGGAACGAGACGACCTCGCCGACTTCCGCCGCTACGCCGACCTTCAGCTGCGGCACACCATCGCGGTCGCGTTCGCCGCGTTCGAAGCCGCCCACGTCGGCGGTGTCGAGGTCCACGACAGCGATCCCGGGCAGTACGTCACCGCCAACAGCTGACGACCCACCGGCCTTGAGAGGCTGCTCAGAGACGCTAGATGGGTGACCCGGACGCTGTCGCATGTCGATTGCGCGCGGACGGGCAGGCTCTGCGGCTTGGTCTGACCTTCCGGATAGACCGCCGCGCGTCCCCCGACCCGGTTTGGGAAGGGTTGCTGTCGTTGTTGGGGCGCTCGGCGTCGCGGGCCGCGATCGCCGCGGCGGCGACGGCCGTGACGGCTGTCGGGTCGGCGGGGGTGGCGCGCTTGTCACTGCGGTGGGTAGATGGGGGTGGCCCGGCAGCGTGTGACGGACGCTCAGACCGCCCGGACGCAGACCAGCTACTCGTCCGGGATCCCGGCCACCTCGAAAAGCAACCGTCGAAAAGCAACCCAAGTCCCGCGGCGGCGTTGCGTCGGATCAGTGGCGTGAGCGCCGCCGAGACCGCTTGGGGCGGTCGCCGCAATTGACGTTCAGCCACTTCCCCCGTGCGAGTGCCCTGCAGTTTCCAGCCCAGCCGCCACCACCGCACCACCGACACCATCGCGGCCACAACTCCTGAGCTCACACCGCGGGGAGCTCGGACACACTGGTCGCGACCTCCAGCCGGACTACGGTCCGACCTCGACGCCGCCAGGCCCAGACCAACACATGGAGGAGACTGTGATGCTGCTCGACGGGAAGACGATGGTCGTGACCGGGGGTAACTCGGGGATCGGTGCGGCGATCTGCGTTGCCGCCGCAGCCGAGGGTGCGAACATCGTCATCGACTACGTGGCCCACCCCGATGACACGACCAGCCTCCTGAAGAGGATCGAGGACGCCGGTGGGCACGCGGTCGGGGTCGACGCCGACGTCAGCAAGCCTGACGATCTGCACCGGATGATCCAGACCGCGGTCGACAGTTTCGGGTCCCTCGACGTCCTGGTGAACAACGCCGGGATCGAGACCCGCACCTCGATCCTGGACACCACCGAGGCCGACTACCAGCGGGTCATGGACATCAACCTGAAGAGTGCCTTCTTCGGGACCCAGTGCGCGGCGAAGCAGTTCATCGCCCAGGGCCACGGTGGGATCGTCCTGAACATCTCCTCGGTTCACGAGGACTGGCCGATGCCGGGCAACATCGCCTACTGCGTGTCGAAGGGCGGCATGCGGATGCTCACCCGCACCGCGGGTGTCGAGCTGGGACCGCACCGGATCCGGGTGGTCAACATCGGTCCCGGCGCGGTCGTGACCCCCATCAACACCTCCACGGTCAACGACCCGGACAAGCTGCGGGCCCTGGACGCCGCGATACCGCTCGGCCGACTTGCGCAGCCGGCGGAGATCGCCGACGTCGTCGTCTTCCTCGCCTCAGGGAAGTCCGCCTACCTGACCGCGACCACGGTGTTCATCGACGGCGGGATCATGCAGGGCAGCGTCGGGCTGTGATCCACACCCGGGTCAGCCGGGTTCAGCGCCGGCGAAGGAAGCCGCGTCGGGAGGGACGAGGCCGAGGTTGACCAGCGGCCGTGGGGGGGCGGCGTCGGTGAGGTAGCCCAGGGCCACCGCGAGCCGGTTCGCGGCCCGGGGGAGGGCGTACAGGTGGTAGGCGCGGGTCACGACCTTCGCGGGGAACCCGGCCAGGTGCAGCCCGAGGGGGTCCGCGACCGCGTGGCCCGGGCCGAGGTCCACGACCAGACCCAGGTCGCGGTGCCGGTAGGGCCTTCCCCGGCCCACCCCGAGGGATGCGGCGACGTTACGGGCCAGGGCGTGGCCCTGGCGGGTGGCGTGCTGCGCGGTCGGCGGGGTCACCGTCCCCGGCTTGGTCAGGTCGGGGACGGCGGCGGCGTCCCCGCCGGCGAACACGTCGAGATGGCCGGGCACGCCCAGGTCGGCGTTCACGACCAGCCGCCCCCGGTCCAGGCCCAGCCCGAGACGCCCGATGAGCGGACTCGCGGTGACCCCGGTCACCCACGCCACCGTCCGGGTCCCCACCGCGGATCCGTCACTGAGGACGACATGGTCCTCGGCGACCCGGGTGAGGGTTGTCCCCAGCCGGACGTCGACGCCCCGTTCCCGCAGCACCCCCAGGGCCCGCTGCCCGAGGCGGGGCCCGACCTCGGGCATCACATGCCCGGCGGCGTCCAGCAGCAGGAACCGGATGTCCGACGCGGCGATCAGCTGCCGGCGTGCGGCCTCATCGGCCAACGCCCGCAGCTGGACGACCAGCTCGGTTCCCGCGTAGGACGCGCCGACCACCACCACCGTCCGCCGGGCGTCGCGCCCCGGCCCGGCCGGTTCCGCCGCGGCGAGCTCCAGCTGGCCGAGCAGGTGATCGCGCAGATACAGCGCCTCGGCGAGGGTCTTCAACCCGCGGGCGTGCTCCCGGACCCCGGGGACGTCGACCAGCCGGGTCACCAAACCCGGGGTGAGGACGAGCCGGTCCCAGCCCACCGTCCGCGAGCCCCCCTCGGGGTTGCTCACCTGCAGCCGGTGACCGGCCAGGTCGACGGTGTCCACCAGACCCGGGATCAGCTGCACCCCGGGCAGGGACTCCGCCAACGGCACCGCGATCGCCCGCGGGTCCAGCAACCCCGCCCGCCACATCAGGCAACAGCGGGGTGTACAGCAGGTAGTCCTCCGGGCAGATCAGCGACACCTCCACGCGGGGAGCGTGGTGACGCAGCAACCGGCCCACCCGCCGGGCGCACTCGAACCCCGCGAACCCGGCCCCCACGACCACCACCCGCCGCGGCGCTTCCTGTCCACTCACCCACCCACCACCCCTCCGGTCACCCCGCCGGCACCCCCACGGGTGCACCCCTGATCCTCCCCGCCGACGCGGTCCGCGCAGCCGGGCCCCCCGTCGCGGGAACCGAGCGGCCCGACTGCCGATGCAGCAAGCGGACGGCGGTGGATTCCCCGGATCGGTGGAATCCGCTCAGCTGTCGACGCATCGGGTGTCAGCCGCCTACACCTCAGGACGCTGTGGCGATGGCGGTGTCGGCCAGCGCGACGGCGGCGGCGAGCATCGACGGGTAGGTCATCGGTAGATCCCCGTCGGGGTCCCGGATGGGGGTCCCGTCCCTCAGGAGCGCAGTGAACGACTGGCCGGTCTCAGAGGCCGAACCGATTCGGCGGCATCCGCCACCCGGCCGACGGGGTCGGCGCCATCCGGGTCGCACACCTGCGTGGACGGGTCGGTTCCCGGCCGTTGCATCCACACCGCCCGGTCGGGTTGGAACAGCCACACCGGGCGGTCCCCGTGTGCGATCTTCACCCAGCCCGACGTTCCAGCGGCCACCGCTCGATCCTCCCCGACCCAGCTCACGCGATGTGATCTTCGGACAGCATCCCCCACCGTGACGTCGCGCCCGGATCCGCAGCCTCCGACCGGCCGGCCGGGTGCGCGGGGCACGTCCCAGTAGAAGGACGCGCCACTACCGCTGGGAACCCTTTCCCGGAGGTCGGCTCCTCGACGACACATTCCGCCGCGACGTCGCGACCCGCTCGGGAAAGGCCCAACAGGCGCACCGGCATCGGCCCGTGGGCGACCCGATACCTTCTTGGCATGACGGACACGGAGACCGCGGCCCACCGGCTCGGTATTGCCATCGGCCACATGACCGACGACATGGCTCAGATCGATGAGGCGCTCAGCACGCTCACTCGGCTGAACTCATCGACACCGGATGCTGCGGACCTCCAGCTACCTCGAAGTACGGGACATCTGTTCGCGCACCGTTGCTGACGCACTCGCCAGTGTGGCCCTGGGATCCAGCCGCCCGCCGCGCCAGTCGATCGCCGAATGGATCGAGCAGTACCCGCGCGGCTTCCGGTCGGTCTGATGAGGCGTCAGCGCGCAGCGGTCGACGGCGGTGGCGGTGACGCCGAGGCGCCGGGGTCGCCTTCCAGTCGACCCCCAGCCGCACGACCAGCACCCGCCGCTGCTCCAGGTCCGCTCCCGGCTCGCCACCGCCGTCGGCTGAGCGTCGCGCCGGCTACCCGCCGCTGCTGCTGCTGGTGAGGCTGACCAGGAGGTTGATGGTGGCGGCGAGGATGACCGACCCGAACAGGTAGGACAGCAGGGAGTGCCGGAGCGCGGTCGCGCGGATGGTGTGGGTCTTCAGGTCGGTGTCGGACACCTGGAAGGTGGCGCCGATGGTGAACGCCACGTACGCGAAGTCGGTGTAGCGGGGTGGGTCGTCCTGGTTGAAGTCGATCCCCGCATCGGCTGATGCGTGATAGAGCGCGGCGTAGCGGAGGGTGAAAAGGGTGTGGACGGTGAACCAGGAGATCACGACGCTGCCCACCGCGAGCCCGGCCAGCAGCCCCTGCGCAGTGCCCTTCGCGGACGCCGCCTGAACGAGGACCGCGCCGACAGCGGCGAGGCTCGCGACCGCCGCGACGAGGACGAGGGCGTCACTGGGTCCCCGTGAGGGGTCCTCCCGGGTGGCGTGCGCCCGGGTGGCCGCCGGGTCCATCCGCCCCACCGCGGCCCACACCCAGCCGGTGAACACCGCCGCGGCCACATCCCACCCCGCCAGCGGCGCGTATCCCAGGAGCCGACCAGCCCCACCAGCACTGCGGCCCCCACCCCGACCGCGACCATTACCACCAACCGGGTCCGCGTCCGGGTCACCCGCCAACCACCGGGACCGCTCCGGACGCCGGTCGGATCCGCCTCGAATCTGCTCATCAGCGCAGTCAACCGGCGCGACGCTGGGGAACCTGTCGGCATCAGCTCACGGGCTGATCGCCCCTCCGACCGGCGCCGGCAGTAGCCACGCCGTCCGGGCGGTTTGGCGGGGAGGTGGCTGCGGTGACGGAAGGCGGAATGCGGGTGAGCGGGTTGAGCAGACCGGGGGGCGGGTCGCTCACAGTCGGGTTTGGAGTGATGACGGTCGTGACCAGCTCGCCCTGACGCGGCGCGGGCGTGTGCGTTCTCACCGGGCGGCGAGCGTTCCCCGGAACGCGGCGAGGTCCGCAGGACTGTCGTCGAAGCGCCAGTTCTGACTCTGCCTGAGGTTGTACCAGACGAAACCCACGATGTGCCGGCGCGCGTGCAGGTACGGTCCGAACGCTCTGATCCAGCCGGTCTTCCACGAATCGACCTCGGCTCCGGTCTCGGCCAGGACCACCGGTCGGCGGGTAATCCTCGACAACACTTTCAGCGACGGGTCGAACGTCTGCGCCGGGGTGGCGTTGTAGACCCCGTACCCGCTGAGGCCGACCAGGTTGACGTAGGCGTCGCCGGGGTACATCGCGCGCAACCGAGTAGCGCTGCTGTCCGTGCCGCGGACGATGTTCGGCGCCCACAACCACAAAACGTTCGCTGCGCCCGCCCGCCGGAACACGCCGAACACGTGCCGCCACATCCGGACGTAACTTCCCTGGGCGTTGCCGTTCACCCCGTCCGACCACGCGTACCAGCTACCGTTCATCTCGTGGTCCAACCGGAGGATCACCGGCTTTCGGTACTGCACAATTACCCGGGCGATGATCCGCAGATAGTTGTCATAACGACCCCGGATGACCTGGCTGTTCGCGTACGCCGGCTGATCCGCCTCAACGCCGTGCACCCCGCCACCCACCCCGCCCCACGTTTCTAGAGTTACCAGTGGCACCGCCCCACGCCAGTTCGACTGGCGCAACTGAGACGCCGAGAAGGATGCCGTGACCTGCTGAAATGTTTCCACCACCGACGGTGCCGTCCCCGTCTCCCGAGCGATCAGATCGAGCTGCGTCGGATCTGCTGGGGCGCCCGCCGCGAACGCCCCGAAGAACGGAGCGCGTGGCAGATCACTCACCCGGGCCCGAACCGGGAGCGCAGCGGTAGCAGCCACCGCCTCGGACGGGACGATCAAACCCACCGCCGCTACCAACGCCACCACGGAAGCTGCTACTGCCTTCAGTCCCATCGGGTCTCCTTCGACCAAGGCCGCAACGCGGGCGGCTGAACCGACCTCGACCGGCCACCCACCTGACTGCCGAACGAACGGCGTCCGCTCGTCGTTCCCGGCTGCAAGCCAATCGTGCGCCAGCGACCCCGGACACCCCGACCACGGGTAGGGTGCCTACTCGATGGCGCCCAGGGTGGGTGACCACAGACAGGGAGGAACCCCCATGGGGATCATCGCGTGGATCGTGCTCGGCGCACTGGCCGGCATCATCGCGGAGAAGCTGACCGGCTCCAAGACCGGGCTGCTGCTGGCCACCGTCATCGGGATCGTCGGGGCCCTGCTCGGCGGCTTCCTCGCCAAGGTCCTCTTCCACGTGCACTCGCTGAACACCTTCTTCAGCCTCAGCACCTGGATCACCGCGATCGTCGGGGCCCTCATCCTCGTCCTCGTCGTCCGCGCGGTCCGCTCCCGCGCCTGAACCGAGGGATGGACCCACCCCGTCGCCGGGGGCACCACCCGCCCTAGGTTGGTAGGCAGCCGACCGGCGACGGGGGTCGGCTCGGACAGACGGGAGACCCGGTGGCTCTTACCGACCGGCACTACACCGGGCTGCTGGCCGCCCGGACCGGGATGGCCGCGTTCGTGCAGCACAGCGAACGTGACGCCCGGGCCGCGGGGACCACCCACGCTCAGCATCACGTCCTGCTCACCCTGCGCGGTCACCTCGACCCGGCGGGGCCGACCGTGAAGGACATCGCAGCCGCGCTCGGGGTCGCCAGCCCCAGCGCCGTCGAACTGGTCGCCCGGATGGTCGGCGGTGGGCTGCTGCGCCGGGAAGACGACCCCACCGACGCCCGCCTCACCCGCCTCAAACTCACCGCACTCGGCGAACAGCTCCTGCACTCCCTCAGCGAAGTCCACCTCTTGCGGTTCCGGGAACTTCACCGCACCAACAGCACCCACCTGGCCGACTGACTGCCCGGGGCATCGCAGCTCCGCCGGGGCAGGCTCGCCGAGGGCGATGCGGCCCGACGCGTGGCGTTGAGCGCCGTTTCGAGACCGTGCCGGCGGGTGGCGCCTCCACGCTGTCTCCGCTTACTCAGCGGCGCCTGCGGACCGCTGCAGCCGCGATCCCACCCACGTGCCGCCCGGCCTTCAGGGGGCTGAATGACCGACGCCATCAGTCGCCGTCACCGACTGCGACGCTACCCCCCGGACGGGGCGCTCTCGACGTCTCAGAGTCGGTTTCGTGGCTGCGGTTGTGATCACTACCGTGGGCTGATGGCACGCATCGCTGCTCCCTGGGGGCCGACCGGGTCGAGGCCGGTGGCCATCCTGTCGCGCAGCGACCTCAACCCGAGCCGGGTCTGGACCATCAAACAGGCGTTGGCCCTGCTCGCTCAGGGTTATTCGGTGCTGCATGTTGCCCGGGTCACGGGGTATGACCGTCGGTGGGTCGCGGCTCACGCCATCCGTGTCCCTAGGACCCCGGACCAGCACTGAGCCGTCGCCGGGCTGCGGGGGCGGTAACGCGCAGACTGACATTGTGAGGATCGGCTGTGCGGCCGGCGCCTCAACTGTCGGTAACCGAGGTTTGCGCACAAGAGGACCAGGATCCGACGCTGCCGTGCGCGAGCTTCCGGAGCGCACCTTACGGTCGGCTTGCCTGCGCTGGCCGAACGCGACCTGCACGGCGTGAACCGGGTCAGGGCGTATATCACCTTGCGTGCGGGGTACCACGAACGCACAGCCACAACGTTTTGGTGGAAGTTCAGCGGCGGGTTGGGTGGTAGACGACGTGCGGTCGCGGGGCGGTGGGTCACCATCCGCGTAGTGCTGTGCCAGCGGCGGCGAGCGCGGCGGGGGAGGTGGCGAGTCGCCAGTCGGCTTGGCCAGTGGTGGCGTAGTCGAACCAGAACAGGCCGCTGACCGGGGTCGCGGTGGCGAGGTAGTCGAACAGCTGCGCGATCCAGGCGGCCTTGTTGCCGCCGTTCTCGCTGCTCCCGGTTTCGTTGACGACGACGGGGGTGGTGGGCGCCAGCTGACCGACGGCGGCGAGGGTGGCGGCGAACACCTCCTGCGGCGTTCGCCAGCCGCCCATCGAGGACACGTCCGAGCCGCCGTTGTAGCCGTCGATCCCGATGACGTCGACATAGCCGGGACCCGGGTAGAGCTGCGCGAGGGGCGTGGGCTGACCCTGGACGACGTTCGGGCTCCACACCCAGGAGACATTGGTCGCCCCGGCTGCGCGGAAGAGATCATGGACGTGGCGGTAGGCGGCGATGTACGCGGCGGGCGTGCCGCCGTTGACGGCTGGCGCCCACGGGTACCAGGTGCCGTTCATCTCGTGTCCCCAGCGGAGCATCAGCGGCTGCCCGTAGGCGGCGGCCGCCCGCGCCCAGCTGGTGATGTACGCGTCGTGGGCGCCGGCGCTGATGGCCGCGAGGGAGTAGCCGGGCTGGTCGGTGCCCTGGCGGGGATCCCAAGGCTCCCAGGTGATCTCCGGTTCGGCGCCGCCCGCGGCGACGGCGCGCAGCTCGGCCACCGGGAGCGGGGTGCCCCACACCCAGGCCTGGTAGAAGTTGATGACGTCCAGGTGGCGTCCGAGGCCGGCGGCGGTGGTCTGTGCCGTGCTGATGCCCTGGTCCGGTCCGGCCGAGGACAACCCGAACAGGTGGCCGCCGGTGGGGGCGGCCGGGGTGGTGGGTTGCACGGTCAGCCGGTCCAGGCGCAGGTTGCGGTCGCAACCGCCACCCTGGTAGTCGTCGGTGAAGCTGACCTGCACCTGGTGCGCGCCGCCGGGCCACGCTCCCGGAGCGGTTACGTCCCCCCAGGTGGCGGCGGCTGCTGCGGTGAAGGTCACCCGCCCGTCGAGGGCGACGCTGAGGTGCGCCGGGCCGGCGCAGGCGTCTCCGCGGGCGCGGACGACCAGGTGGCCCCCAGCGGGCGCGGACAGGGTGGTCGACGCGGTGGCGTCGCTCCAGATCAGCAGACCCGCGCCGGCGGAGGCCGTCGGATCGGGAAACGGCCCACCGGCCGCGGCGGGGAGCGTCATCAGCTCAGCTTCCTCAGCCACCGGCGCCGGTGCGGCGGCGGTGAAGGCAACCCGGTCCAGGCGCAGGTTGCGGTCGCAACCCCCACCCATGAAGTCGTTGGGGTAGGACACAGCGATCCGGTGGCCGCCGGGCGCCCAGGACCCGGTGAACACCTCATCGGTCCAGCTCGTGGCCGCCACCGCGACGGTTCCCACGGTCGTCCCGTCGACGCTCAGGGTCAGCAGCGGAGCCCCCGCGCACTGGTCGCCGCGGGCGCGGACAGTGATCGCCGAGACCGCTCCGGTCGTGACGGTGGCACTAGCGGTGGCGGTTGACCACACGAGCAGCCCAGCGCCGCCGGAGGCTGCCGGGTCGGTGAACACCTGCCCGTCGGCGGCCGGCAGCGTGAAGGTCTCGGCCTCCACGCTCGTGGCGGATGCGGTTCTGGCCACCGCATGGGCCGCTTTTGCTGGGCTGGTCGGGAGGGACGCGAGGGTGGCTACTACTGCTGCTGCCGCCACCAATCGGATAAGTCGACCTGGCATAACCGGTTTGGTGGCGAACGCGGACACAGGTCTCCCCTGGGCAAGCGGATTCGACCGAGACGCGATGGAATGGATGGACCAGTCGTGGTGCATCAACGGCGGTCACCGGCCGTACCCGCTCGTGGGTTGGCCGATGACCTTGTTCCCCGAGCGCCGGTCAATGAGGCCAGAGATATTCCCGATGTCGGTGTGTCGGTCAGGACACCGTCGGGCGTTGATTCACGGTAAGCAGCCCGACCTGGTTCGGTGTTGTAGCGGCGTGGGTGGTGGACAGACCGACCCGCCGGTCAGGTCTGGCACAGCTTCACCGCCGTGGCCGGCCCCTCATCGGGTCCGCGTCGACGGTGTGAACAGCCGGGATTCCTCATGTCCGGCCGGGTTTGCGCGGCTTGTTGAGGAGGTTTGGTCGAAGACCCCGCTCAGCGGGGCTGCAGCCGGAACCGACAGGATGCGTGGGTCAGGAGGGCGGGAGACCCAGCAGCCCGCGGGCGTAGCTGGGGTACCACTGCCCCGCGAGAGGCTGACCCGGGGCGCAGTTGCCGTCACTCTCCCCTGGGCGCTTCAACCACAGGTAGGCGTCGGCGGGCGGGTAGTCGGTGTGGGTGGTGGGTCGCTGCCCCAGCCGCCGGTCGGGGGGGTTGCACCAGGAGCTGCGGTGGCCCTGCAGCACCGGGCCGCCGTTGCGGGAGGTGTCGATCACGTAGTGCGAGCCGCCGGTGAGGGAGCTGATCTGCTCGGCCCGATCGGCCTCGTCCGAGGTCGGGTAGAAGTTGCTGACGTTGACCGCGAACCCCTGCGTGCGGGCGACACCGGCGAGGACGAGACGGCGAGCCATCTCACGCGCCGGGAGCCAGCCGGAATTCGTCCCGTCGAGATAGACCGCCACCCCCGTGACGGCGCGGTAGGTGTTGACCGCGGCGTTCAGCAGCTGGTACCTGGTCGCCTGGTCCGCCGGGGACAGCACGCCCATCTGCCCGAGGGAGTCCGGCTCGAGGACGAGCACCGTCGGCGTCCCGGCCACGGCCCTGGCGATCAGCCGGGTGTCCTGGAGGTAGGCGTCGGCGCTGGCGGCGCCACCGGCGGAGTACCCGCCGCCGACGTCGCGGTGGGGGATGTCGTACACCTGCAGAATCAGGGGGACCTGACCCTGTGAGGTGGACACGTCTCAATCCCGGCTTCGGCCGGGGGAGGCGAGACGATCCCGATCATGGCGAGGAAGACGTACTCGGAGGAGTTCCGTCGTGACGCCGTCGAGCTGTACCG
>JAABVA010003310.1_pt1 | contig 15431 bp, 13 predicted proteins | sample 5560331 | NCBI WGS metagenome assembly JAABVA01 (sample SAMN12812661, study PRJNA571458) | rock metagenome | isolation source: Antarctica rocks | place: Antarctica: Victoria Land, Mt New Zealand sud | collected 2016-01-07 | reverse complement strand
GCGGCCCAGCCAGCGGCCCAGCCGGCCCAACCGGCCCAACCGGCGCGCGGCCCAGTCGCCCCACTGTGGCGCCGTCGAGACCAGGAACGTCAAGATGGCATTGAACACCGCCAGGGGCGTGGTGATGGCGCGTAGCGCGTGGAGCGCGATCGTCGGCCGCGGGACGAGGAACGTCGCCTGCCAGGCCGCCGCCGCGTCGAGGGCGTGCCGGTGCTCCAGCTGCTGCTCGAGGGCCAGGACCCCCAAGCCGTACAGCAAGGCGACGACCACCGTCACGGCGGAGGCCACGGCCCCGATCGACGGGAGGTGCAACGGCGGCGTCATCGCGGTGGTATCGGGAGGCCCCGACGGCGGCGTCATCGCGGTGGGCGTCACGGGAGTAGCGGCCATCGCCATCCCCCGCGCCACGTCACCGCGGCGTGCGCCGGCACCAACAACCACCGGCCGTACGGCCGTCGCGCCCCGTCGCGCACGCAAGGGATGCGATCCGGCCGATCATCGTCATCGAAGATGTGGTTCCCCATGGGCCTAGCGTAGACGACGCGGCGTGCCCCGCCTATCCCCACAATGGGACGGGCGCCTATCCCCTTGTGGGGATGGGAGGGGAGGGGTGCCGGCGGCCGCGCGAGAGGCAGCAGGCCCGCCGGTGCCCCTCCGCGTCGCCTGGCCACAGCGGACACGGCCCGCGCAACTCCGGGCGACGCCCCCACAGTCCAAAGCACTGCTAGCTCTCGGCTACGAGCGTAGCGAGTAGGACATCAAGGGAATCAAACGTTTCCGGCTGGGCGTTTCCCAAGCGGTGGCGAAGGAGCGTCCAGCCGGGCTCGGGCTGCGACTTGTAGTTCGAGTCCAGTTTCTCGTGTGTGATGAGGGCTATCCTCAATGGCGCGGGCACGGTCAGCAGCTTGGTACGGATCTTTTCTTGCAAGATGAACTTGCCTGTTGGGTCAATAGCCCACACGGTATCCTTGACCCACCATAAGAAATCGGGCCAGAAGTTCGGTCCCGAGTCGGATTTGATGGGTAGGGGGATGGCGTAATCACGCTTCTCTTTGTTGCGCACCCAGACATAATCGAGGAACCTGTCGAGGGCTTTCGCCATGCTCAACTCGTCATCGTTGAACGACTTGGCGTCGTAGTAGGGGTGGCCAGCACGATTAAACGGCCGATCGGTGGCGCTACGAGGCTGATACGCCCCGACCTCATACTCCCTCATGAGCGTGTCGGCCAGATTGCCGAGCTGCACATGATTCTCGTATTCGCGCACAACATCGACGGCGAGCTCCCGATAGTGTTCCAACGCCCTCGATCGGTAGCACGCAGTCTTGTCGAGTTTGTCGTTCGAGAACACGCGGAGGTGCATACTGTTCAGGGCGCTGCGTGATAGGCTCCCGATCTGCTCCTGGAGGTACCGGCCGCAGCGTATCCGCATGTCCTCAAGCAGGTCGCGCGTGTTCTGCTCCACATCGCCCGTTCGCACAGAAACGATGTTGACCAGGGCTGGCCCTGGAGCCGCCCGATCAGCGTCGCCGAAGTCGTACGTCTTCCTCTTGATCAAATCGGGCAGGAGGTTGCGCATCGGCGAGGGCAAGGCTGGCTGCAGCCGCGGCGCCTTGAGATCCCCGACGTACTCGGGCTTGAGGTCAATCCGCGGCGGGGCCGTGCGCTCCTCCTTGAACTGGAACGGCTCGAAGTCGTCGGGGGCATCGTCACCCTTGTAGATGCGCAGCTCCTCTTTGAGCTGATCGGTGATCTTCTCCAGCGCCTCATTCGGGCAATTGACGAAGAAGTACGCGGTGTTGAGGTCCTCGTCGCTGAAGTGCGTCGCCTTCGGCTGGCGCAGCGCCCGCCCGAGGACCTGCTGGACCCGCGTGGCCGAGTCAGTCTTGCCATCGAAGTAGCACACGTACACCGAGGGGTCGTCCCAGCCCTCCTGCAGCTTCTTGTTAAAGATGATGTGCGTGTACCGATCCGATAGCTGATTGATGTTCTCGACGCGCACCGCCCCCTTCGGTAAGGTCTTCGTGTTGGTGCATATCGCGATCGCCTCGGGTGCGATGCCGCAGGTATTAACCAGCGTTTTCCAGATGGCGGACGGGCGCGGCTCGCCGCCGTCGGCGGTCGCGTTGCTCGTTTCCACGACGTAGATCGCCTTAGGGGTTGGCGGAGCCGGGGTCGCCATCAGCTTCTGCTCCAGCATGTCGCGGCGTCGCACGACGTCGCCTAGCATCTCCTCGGTCGAGCTGTCGTAGTCGGCGAGCGAGATCGTGGACTTGAGGAGTTGCGCGTCCACAACCGCGCGCGTGCTCACCGGCACGATGCGCTGCTGGCGCACCTCCGCAGGCCAGTTCGTCTGATAGAGTTGGAGCTTGCCCTTGATCGGGCTCGCGCTCGCCACGAAGAAGCCCGCCGGGTCCAGGTCATCGAGGAGATCCACTTGATCGGTCGTCGTGTTGTGCCCCTCGTCGTACACGATCCATAGGGGGCGCTTGCGCTCGGTCGTGAGTTGATCCCAGCGGCTTTTCTTGTCGTTCCAGTCGGGGTTAATACGATGGACGTTCAGGCGTTCGTCCTTCTCTAACGAGTTCCATGCCGCCACCGTCGAGATCAGGATAGTGAGCCCGTCGGTCCGGTCGAGAATGTGCTGCCACTCGGCCGGGCTGTGGATGTCGCCGAACTTGACGATCTCGACCGGCTTACCTCCCGTCAGATCCCTCAGCAAATGGTGGTACTTCCCCCCGTGGCCCAAGTTGGCCACGGTCTGGTCGACGACGCTGCCGAACTTCGTCGTCCACAGGATGATGGACGGGCTCATGCGTCCGATAACGTTGGCCAGGATGGGCGTCTTACCGGCCCCGGTGACGGCCTTGAGCTGGCCGACAAAGGGGACATCCTTACCGGCGACTCGGTCGGGACCGGACTGGTAGTAATCGAGCGCGGCTTTCACAAGCTTGTCGGCCGCGACCTGTTGAAAGTCCAGCAGCTCTAGTTGTGCCACTATTCCTCCTCAATATCGTCGTGTATGTGCATCTGTGCCATGATATCATCTGGAATCTGGCAGAAACGCCAACTCGGCGTGTCACCCACAAGGCAGAAAGTCCCGTAGATGCGGAAGGGGCGCTTGAGCCCCGCCGTAGTGACCTCTTCAGCCGCCTCGCGCAGGTCGTCGGTCGTCACCTCGCTGTCCTCGTTACCATTCCACACGAGGCAGATCGCCTCGGAGCGATGGTTCTGCCCGATGATGTACTTGTAGCCGGTCAGGCGCGTGATGCCCTTGCCTCGACCAGTCTCGTCGGATTGGCAGATCAAGCTCGCCAAAGCGCCGCGTTCCAGGCCGATGATCGCCTTGCGGTCGATCTTTTTCCCGGTCTTGTAGAACGTGAACCCGCCGGTGTAGCCGTACCTGTCGATGGCGCGCTTGATGCGCTCGGCGGTCAAGGAGCGCGTGAACTTGTCCGCGCCGCGCCCCTCTTCGATCATGATGAAGCGTCGCGAGCCGCCGTCCTGCTTGTTCAAGCTCAACACGGCCTGGCCCGTCGTCCCGCTCCCCGCGAAAGCGTCGAGGACCAGGCTCTCCCGCTGCGTGGTGTAGTCGAGGAGGAGGGCGATGAGCTCGACTGTTAGGGTTGCGGAACACGTTGCGGTCGCCGTCGAAAAGCGTGGCTAACTCATTGGCGCCAGTGCGCGAGTCGATGTCGATGACGCTCTTAAGGCTGCCCACATAGTCCTTGAGATAGACCTTGAGCTGGACGATCTGGTCCTCGGTCTTGCCATAGATGAGGCGATCCTCATCGATTAGCCTCTGCATCGCGGCCGGGGGGTAGCGGTATCCGTGCGCCGGCTTCTTGGTCGGTTTGCCAGTCTTAGGATGGGGCACATCGTAGAAATATCCATCTTTGCCGGGGTTATGCACCGCGCGGCTTCCGGTGTAGGGTCCGTTCTCATCGACGTGCGTATAGTGCGTCAGGGGCTCCAGGCTGGACTTGTTCGCGCTGATAAAAGCTCGGAGGCGCTTCTGGATCGTGGGTATGTCCGACGTTTCCGCCTTGATCCGCTCGTACTCGCCAAGGATGCGATCTTTGATGGCGTTCTGTCGGCCGGTCCACTGCCCTGGTAAGCGGTCCTTGTGCTTGGCGTAGCACAGAATGTACTCGTGCTCAGTGGCGATCCGCGTTGGGTTGTTGTCGGTCGAGCCCTTCCAGATCAGGGTGCCGATAAAGTTTTTCTCATCGAATATCTCATTGAGGACCAGGCCCAGGCGGAACAGCTCAACATCGTTGATGCTGACGAAGATCACGCCGCGGTCGTCGTGCAGCATCTCCCATAGCTTGTTGAGCCGGGGAGCCATAAAGTTGAGCCACTTGGTGTGCTGCCCGCCGTCCTCATTCGTGACGTAGACAGCATCGCTGTCGTCAGCGTCGGGATCTAGGAACCTGGGAACCTGGCATCGCTGTAGCGGAAGTCGCCAGTGCCGAGGTTGTAGGGGGGGTCGATGTAGATTACATCGACCTGGCCGGCATAGCGGCTGGCCAGCGAGGCGAGGACTTGCAGATTATCGCCTTCGATAATCATGTTCTCGCTGTCATTGCCCACGGAGAGCCCTTCGACCGGCTCAAGAAGGCGGGGCGTCGCAATGCGCTGGCGGTAGAGCCGCCGCCCTTCCCATTGGAGATACAGTCCGCGCATTGCCATTTGATTCGCTCCTCAGGCGCCACAATAAGCCGAATGCATGACGGCGCACGTGCCAGCTAATTAGAACACCGGTCCTAATTATAACCCGTTCACAAAAGAACAATTTAGGTAAACGATCGCCCAAGCTGGCTATCCACGCCGGCGACATTACGTCGCGTCGCTCGGCGTCAGCGTCAAATCTAGTCCCTCAAACAACTTCTGTAGGATAACAGGACGTGATGCTCCGCCAATCTAAAGCAGCCAATCATTCATCCCCCCTACAGAAATCAACAATAAAGACTCTGCCTAATACTACAACGTTAGGTGGCCGCGATCCTGCTGGATAAGGCAGCAGGAGGATGAGAGATGGAGACGATAGCCATGGTCATGCAGGTGATCCCACCGCCGTCGAGGCACCCTAAGGCAACAACCCCTGCCCGATTTTGTAGAAGCGTTTTTTGACTACAATATAAGCCTCATGCAGGCAGAAAGGGAGTGGCTAATCCGCACGATTAGCTCTCTAGGTAGCACAGTGGAAAAGATAGACTTCAAGAAAGAACTAAAAGAGCTGTACGCACCGTCAAGTAAAGATTTCAGCGTGGTTAATATACCCAAGATGTCATTTCTCATGATTGATGGTGAGGGCAACCCCAACACAGCCAAAGGTTATAGTGATGCTGTCGAAGCCCTCTATTCAGTCTCGTATGTCCTGAAGTTTGCCAGTAAGAAGCAACTCAGCAAAGATTACGGCGTTGCGCCACTAGAGGGCCTCTGGTCGGCTCAAGATCCATCCGCCTTTGGTCGCCGTGCTAAAGATGAATGGCGCTGGACGATGATGATTATGCAACCTGAGTGGATTACAGCCGACATGGTCAGTGCTGCATTAGAAACAGCAAAAGCTAAGAAGAATTTGCCCGCCTTGCTAAAACTTCGATTTGAATCTTACGATGAGGGCGAGTCGGTACAAATACTACACATTGGCTCCTACGATGAGGAAGCACCGACACTCAAGAGACTCCACCAAGAATATATGCCTGAGCATGGGCTTACATTCAACGGACAGCATCACGAAATATACCTTGGTGATCCTCGTAAGACTGCGCCTGCCAAGCTCAAGACGATTCTGCGACAACCAGTAAAAGCTATGAAATAGTGATCCCAGCACTGCCAAAAGTTCAGCTAGCTCAACCCTATTCCCTCATGACACTTGACGGAGGTGGGAATCGGCGCGATACGTCCTAACGTTGTAATACTAAAATCGCGGCAAATACCCCTACCACGCCCGTCACTGTAGTATCCACGTCCATCCTAATAGGCCTCTAGCTATGCGCCCCCGAAGGTCTCGGCCGTCTGGCTGATCCGCCACACCCGCGCCGCCCGGTCATTTGACACACGTACTGGCCCCTCCGTGTCACGCGCCCAGCGCGAACGTTCCCACCACGTCGGTCACGCTCGCGTCCACATCCATCCCGTACGTTTCCAGCCAAGCCGTCCCAAACGCTTCGGCCGCCGCCGCCATGTCCCCATCTTCGAGCGCGTCGAGCGCGTCGATCAGCCCCTCGTTCGTCCCCGCGATGTGCTGCGGCCCGACGTTCCGAGGCCGCGCGCGATCCTCGTTGTACACCAGGACCATCACCCGGCACGGCCCCACGTCCAGCCCCTGCTCCTGCACCCGCTCCCGGAACGCCCGCGCGTTGGCCTGCCGCTGCTGCTCCGTAGCGATCCCCTGCACGCTGATGCGCAGCCCTGGCGTCGAGCGCGCCACGCTGCGCGCCTCCCCGCCCTCCTTCTGCCACCGCTGCACCGTCCGCACGCTGATCCCCAGCTGGCCGGCTAACTCCTTGTTGCCCGCGGCCACCTGCGCGCGCCCCTCGCCGCCCCCGAGTGCCTGCACCACCGCGCGGATCGCCGCGGGCGTCAACTCCACGTCCGTCGCCGCCACCCGCGCCTCGTAGGCCCGCGCCAGGTCCTCGCCCAGGTCGGACACGTTACGCCGCCCCCTGAACGGCCGCACGCTCGCGCAGCGGCTTCAAGAGCTTGAGCAGCGTTCCGATCCCGCCGCGCGTCCCGTCGAACGCGGGTAGCACGGTCTCCAAGGGGATCGCCGCGTCCTGTACCTTGAAATGTCCCAAGCCGGTCCCCAGGGTGACCGAGGGCGGGCACGCTGCCACGGGATCGGGCTCGTCGCTCACGAGGTACACGGCGTCCTTGTGGACGGCCACGGGCGTATACCCGGCCGCGTCCATCTTATGCAGCGCCCGCGACATATTCGCGTTCGCCTGCGCGATGATGAGGTGCCGCCAGTCCGGCCGGTACAGTGGGCTGCGCCTCTCACGCTGCCACGCGCTGTTGAAGCCACTGATCGTCAGGCTGTAGGTGTACTTGAGCGCACCCAGGGCCAGCCGCCCCGCTGGCATCGTGTCGGCGTAGAGCGCCGTGCGCGCCCCCCGCAGCCGCTCGTACCATGTTTCCATCGCCCGCGAGTGCTTCGTCCACACGTACGCCTCGGTGATCGCGACGGCCTGGCCGCGTTCCAGCGCCCAGGCCACCGTCGGCGTGCAGGCCCACCGCTCCTCCGCGCCAGCGACCCGCGCCAGCCAGTACCCCGGCAGCTTCTTGTCGAAGGGCAGTTTGCCGGTCGCGTCGCGCCGCTCCTCGATGCCGGACAGGCCCAGCTCCACCACGCCGGCCGCGCTCAACCACTGCGCGTTCTTGTCGTAAGAGTGGAGGTACGCCTTCTCCCGCTCCGCTGGCGAGAGCGTGCGCAGCCAACTCAGCTCCGTCACCGTGTCGGCCTGCCCCGCCGGTGCCGGCAGCCGCTCGGGGTACTCCCGCTTGGCGTCGGCCCCCCGCTTGCCCAGCTCCTGCAGCAGGTCTATCCCTGTGCGGCCCGGCGAGCGGTAGTAGGGCGCGCCCACCGCTTGAGCGTAGGCCACGAGTGCCCCCAACAGCGTCGCGCCGTCGGTGTCAAGGCCCCACACGGCGTGCTCGTCGTAGAGCGGGAACACGATCGACACACCCGATCCCGCCTCGCCCTTACGACGCAGATCCAGCCAGGGCGTGAGCGCCGTGGGGAAGGCGTGCAGGTCGTCCAGGCCATCGCTCACGAACGCGTGGCGCAGCTCGCGGAACTGGCCCGCCACGGCGAGCGTGTCGGGCAACGCGGCCGCGCGCACCCAGGCGTCAGTCAACCAGAGTTGAGTCAGCCCATATCGGCGCGCGCCGTTATACAGGTCGCCGACGTGCCGGATAGCCCCCGTGATGGGGACGAGGGGCCGCCCGGGCAGGTGCAGGCCGTCGATGTCGAGCACGCCGATGGAGACGACGGGCAACGGCACCGTCATGCTACTCCTCCTCCTGCGCTACGTGCGCCCGCTGATACTCCTGGAGCCAGGCGATGACGTCAGCATACTGGTCGGCGCGGATTAGCTTATAGGACGTGACCGCGTACTGGCGATACATGGCCCCGAACAGAGCCTGGTACGCGTTCGGCCGCGTGCCGCCGGCGCCGGCCTCTGTGTCGCGCCGCGCGATGGCGGTGGCGATGTCCCGCACGAGTGTCTGGATCGCGGCCGCCTGCTCATCGGTGATCGTCGCGCCCGCACTCAGCCGCGACTGGACGGTCCGCACCTCGCGGATCACGTCGCGGATGACCGTCGCCGCCCGGTCGATCCGCTCGTCGTGCATGGCCAGGCGATCCTCCTGCACCGCGAGGTGCGTGCGCACCTCCGCCAGGGCGCGCTCGTGCGCCAGTTGCTGCCGCGCCAGGGTCGTGATCGCGATGCCGACCTGCGCGATCTGCTCTAGCGTCATCTCCTGCCCCGTCGGCGTATCCGAGGGCACGGCCGGCGTCGGAGACTGCTCAATCCCCGTTTCCGCGGCGAAGGCCTCCCACACACGACGCACGACCCACCGCTTGTACGTGACCAACCGATCGCGCAACTCAGGTTTCGTCCGCCGCGGCTCAATCCCGCTCAGCCAATAGGGCACGACGTCGAGCCGCAGCCCTTGCAGCGTCTGCAGGCCGCGCGTCGCCGTCCGCACGCGTACCTCGCGCAGGCCCTCGGCCATGACCTCATCGGCCTGGATGCGGCGCACCTGCCCCGTCGGCGCGACCCCCAAACTCACGCAGACGGACCGGAGCCCGACGTAGATCTCGCCATCCTCGGCCCGCATCGCCAGCACCTCATCGGCATCGAGCAACGCGACCTGCCGTTGATCGACCACCGCGAGGGCGGCCGCCGTGCGCGGCACGCCCTGCTCTCCGTCATCGGACATTCTCCCACCCCTCCCTACACGTCCTCAGTCTGGTATCGTCTCGATGGGTCAACGTCATGTTGACCCATCGATCGCGTGTGTGTCCCGCTGTATGACCGTCATGGTGACCCGTCGCTCGGCGTCGATGGTCCCTCTCAGCGCACGCCGTCAGCATAGAGCATGGAGTGAAGGCGATGAGCCCGGGACGCCGGTCTGTGGCAGGGCACGACGAGCGGCAATAACCCGCCGCACCTGCTCCGTCAACCGACACTGACAGGGCACAGCGCGGCAGGAGGGGCACGCCACCACCGGGGACGGCACGCCGCTGGACACCGCGCACGGCCACGCCGCGGACACTGCGGCGGGGGTCTCGCCTGGGGATGTGCATGGTCGCGGCGGACTAATCGCCCTGGGGAGGATTGATACCGTCACCTGATCCGCCGCTTGAACGTCGACCGACACACGATCCCCCGGCGTCACAACCTCGTACGTGATGCGCACCTCGCCGTGGCCGGCATGCCTCAACGCCCGCTCCACACACGCCCGCAGCTTGTGCTCTGACCACTGCGCGTGGAACGGCGTCGGCACACCTACGCGCAGCACGTCCCCCTCCAGGGCGAGGGCGCAGGTGGGGGCGAACCAGATGGCGTAATTCTCCGCCGTCACGTCTCGCCGCACCTCGCCCAACACGGCGCGCCACAGCACTGTGGCTGCGGAGAGTACCGGAGCATCATCCAGGTCGGACGCGGCGGCGTCCTCCGCGGGCGACGACATACGGGTGCTAGCCGCTGGCGCGGCGGCAACGATCGCCTCGTCGGTCGCGTCGTTGGTCGCCTCGATGAGGCTCCGCAATGTGGCGAGCAGGTACGGCATGCGGATGACCGTCCCGCCGCGGCCCCGCTTGGTGATCGTTGGCCCCTGCGACCGCGCGATCGCCGTGGCTTCATCCAGCAGCGCCAGGAGAGCTTCATCGCTCAGACTGGCCGCGCGCTGCATGTTCAGCACGCGTGTCTGACTCGCCTGCGGCGCGTCGTCGCCGAACGCATGCGAGAGGTGCGCGACCACGGCGACCACCCGCGTGGTGTCGGGCTCGGCCGATTGCTCCGGTGATACACTATTTTGTGTTATAACCATCGAATCGGTCGAGTCGAGAGAGGGGGTACTACGTAGCGCGTGAGGCACTCGTTTCGATACATCTGTTTGTTGTGTCGTGTTTGTTGTTTCGACTGTTTGTTGTAGGTTCGATTCGCGCACCAGGGGTGGTTCGATTCGCGCACCAGGGGTGGTTCGATCCGCGTACCACCGTGGTTCGATCCGCGTCCGCTCCCGCGCCCCCTCCGCAGCGCCGCCAGGAACGCTTGTGTGAGGGGAGGAGCGATCATGGTCATCATCGCCCGTGAACCATAAGGAGTAGCGTGTCGTGGCCCGATCCCCCCGGGCGTCCTGCGCTTTATAGGAGCGGATCAGGCGCAGTTCCTCCAGGCGGCGCAGGGCGGCCGCGAGCGTGCCCCGGCTCTTGATGCCGCAGCCGCGGTCGAGCACCTTGCCTTCGCGCGTGGTGATGCCGTCGAGGAACTGCGTGTAGCTGATGCTGTCCTCGACCTTCTTGAACCCGAGGGTGCGCCGGACGACGTAGAGCAGCGCGAGCAACTCGGCGTGCCGGAGCACATGCACCCACTCCTCGAAGATCTCGTCGGGGGTGGCGGTCGTGGTGGGCCGTGCGAATGGCATCACACACCTCCCAGAGGGGACGTGCCGGCATGGAGGGAGCGTAGCCGCCAGTAGCGGTACTCGGCCAGCTCACGGGGCGTGGCCCCAGCAAAGGGCTGGCGGATGCCCTGGGCGCGGCGCGGACGCGCGTGCGTAACGCCGCCGCTCAGGATATCCCGCGCGCCAGCGAGGGCTTGTCGCAGGGCGGGGTCATGGTCCAGGGCGGCCGTGACCCGCGCGCGGCTGTTGACGACGGTGGTGTGGTCGGTGCGCCCCAACGCCCGCGCGGCGGCCATGTTGGTCAGGTGATAGTCCTCGACGAGCAGGTAGGCGCAGAGATGCCGCGCCTGGGCGACGTGGGGCGTACGCCCCGGGCGCACGAGCGCATCGGGGGTCACGTCGGCCGTAGGGTGGGCGTCGTTGTAGGCATGCGCGGCGGCCGCGATGATGGGCGACATATCGACTATGCCCGTGCGTGTCCACACGGGGGGTGCGCTATCCCATTGACACGCGCGCGGGTCCGCGCTATCCTGTCGGGAGAGCATAGGTGTGCTTTGAAGCATAAAAGCCTCCTAATGCAGGTCCGCAACCCGTTTCGGAGTTGGCTACTCCTTTGGGCGACGGCCTCCGTCTTGGTGGCTCTGGTGGGTCCTTAGTCGGGCGGTACACCAGTGCCGGTTGATATAGAGAGTTAGTCTGTGGCGAGGTAGAGGCTCACCGGTTCACACCCGGTGGGCCTCTACCTTTTGCCGCGGCTCCAGCCGCGCTACGTACTACATGACGCACTCCTTCATGATGGGCATTGTAGCCCACGCCCGCCTCTGCCGTAAAGGCGTCGCGCAGACGCACGCCCCGTCCCTCCCTTAAAGGTCCTATCTGGCGCGTTCTATGTGCGGTCATGGGAGCCCCGTCCAATCGTAGGCCGTGCCATGCTTCACCGGGGCCGTCGGCAGCCGCGCCGGGCCGGATGTCACCGGCGGCGCTGCCGGTGGTGTGGATGTCGCCGACGCCAGCGCGGGAGGTGGAACTGCGGTCGCCGTCGCCGCAGGAGTCTTCGCCGTCACGCGCACCGGGGCGCTGGGCACCGTGGCCGGCGTGGCTCCCCGCGCCGCGTCGGGTGTCGCTCCCCACGTTGGGGTGGGCACGGGCACGGGGACCACCGGTGCGTCCGCGCGCGCGGGTGTCTGTGTGGCTGCGGGGGCTACCGGCGCGGGGGCGTCGACGCAGGCGGGCGGGGCCGGCAGTTTCGAGAGCCGTCGGAGCGCGCGGACGGTGTAGAAGGGCCGCGTGCGCAGGTCCATCGGCCGCGCCTCGCGCACGCTCACGATGATACGCCGGCGCGAGGAGGCGTGCAGGTCCTCCGGGAACAGCAGGGGCACGCCCGCCTCGCTCACCGAGCGGCTGTCGCGCTCGGGCGTGCGCCCGAACAGGCCCCCTGGCGCGGCCGAATCTCCCGCGCTGGAGGCCAGCACGGTGCGCTTGCCGAGTGTCTCGCTGGCCCATTGGGCATCCTTGCCGCGCGTTCCGCCCAGCCACGCCAGCGCGTTGCACGACTCCACGAGGGCCTCGGCCCCGGTCTCCGCGTAGTCCTCGATCAGTTGCGAGCGCATCTGGAACGAGAGCACGCGCGAGACACGCACCTGACGCAGCACGTTGAAGCGATCGGGCGCGTCGGGCACCGCGCCCATCGTGCCGAACTCATCCAGGAGCAGGCGCACCTCGCGCTCCAACGCGCCGCCGGGCAGCGTGCGCGCGCGGTCCATGAGCACGCGGAAGAGCGTGGTGAACAGGCCGCCGACGAGCGGGCGCAGCGTGCGGTCGCCCACGGGCGTCACGATGTAGAGGGCAATCGGCCGCCGGCCGCGCCGTCCCAGGCGGTCCAGGTCGAGCGTGCCGGGGCCGCCGACGACGGCGCGCACGGCGGCGTCGGTGAGCGTGGAGAGGCGCGGGGCCAGGCCCGAGGGGATTGAGGTGCGCAGGTCCTTGTGCTCCTTGATGAGCCCGAGGAACTGCCCCGCCGCCGGGGGGATGCCGCCCGGCGTCTTGAGCAAGCGCGCCTCGATCTTCTCGATGGTCGGCAGGAGCAGCAGGTCGATCAGCTCGCCGAGCGTCCCCGTCGCGCGGCCGGCGTCATGGGCGACGGCGTGGACATGGGCGACGCCGGCGGCGATGAGCAGGATCAGCGCCTGCTCGAAGTAGGCCACGGCCGGGGCGCTGCCCGCCGGCGTGGTATTGCGGAGCCAGGCGGCGGCCCACGCCTCGGCCTGCGCCTGCGTGCGCTCCAACGTGAGCGGCGCCCACGTCACGCTGTCGGCGGGCGTCTGCATGTCCAGGCGGAACACGTCATGCGTGCGGGCCATGGCCGCGGCCGTCTGCGCCCAGTGCTCGCCCTTGGGGTCGGTGGCCACGTAGTCCACGGCGGGGTCCGCCTCCAACAACTGCCCCTTGTAGATGGCGTTGCTCTTGCCCAGGCCGTTGGGCGCGCAGATGGCCACGCCCTCCACGAGCAGCGCCTGGGGGATGCCGACGGTGAGGCGGCGCAGGCCCCGCCGCGCCGTGCCCAACACGAGGTCGCCTGGCTTGGCCCGCCGCCGCTTCAACTCGTCCCAGGTTTGCCAGCGCGCGCCGCCGTACGTGTTCGCCCGCGTCGGGTCGAGGGCGCGCGTGCGCCGTCCGATCATGATGAAGACGCCGCACAGCGCCAGGAGCGCGAGCGCGCTGCCCAACTCCACGGGGATCGCCGCGCGCACCGGCGCCCCGTTGGGGCTGTGGAGAGTGGCGTAGCGCCAGGCCGCGCCGTGGCGCATCCAGAAGGCCCAGGGCGTCGTGTGGATGGTCGGGGCGAGCCCGTGGAGGCCGTGGTGCGCCCACGCCTGCGTCGCGCGTAGGGCGGTCACGCCGTTAGCCGCCGGCCAGGCTACGGCGTCGTAGGCTGTCTGATACCAGAGCGTCACCGCCGCGGCTGCGTGGTGGTCGAGGACCGTGGCCGTGGCGGCAATCCAGCGCGCGCCGGCGGCCGGCCCGAGCCAGATGGCCAGCGCGGCGAGCAGGCCGGCGAGGAGGCCCGCCCAGCCGCGCAAGAGCCAGAGTGCGCCGACGAGTAGCCGACGCGCGAGGCGGAGCAGGGCGAAAACCCCCGCGCGGGCGCGGGACGGCAGGCGGCGTGCGGCGACGCCAGCGCGCGCCCAGGGGCGGACGGTGAGGGGGGGGCTGGCGGAGGTGCTCGGCGTGCTCATGGCGTGTCTCCTGGGTCCTAGAGGTCGAGGGCGGGCGTCAGGTCGCGGTCGAGGTCCGCCGTGGGGGCCGGCTCCTGGGAGGGGACGGCCGCCGCCTCATAGTAGTCAGCCGGGTTGGCGATCTCGCTACCGGACGGCGCGGGGTGCGCCTCGGCGTAGGCGGCGATCACCACCGGATCGGTGATCTCGTAGAGCTGCCCCTCGCCGACGGCGGGGCCGGTCTGCTCCCAGGCGTACACGGTCGGCCCCTCCTCGGCGAGGGTCAGGGTGCCGGGGGCGAGCGCGGCCGGGGCCTGGTCCACCCACACCTCATACGGTGGGTCGATACCCTGGGCCAGCAGCGCGGTGATGTCGGCGATCTCGGCCGGGTCGATGATTGGTTGCCAGCGATAATCGTCCGGGCCATAGCCGTCCGGTTCCCGTGTGTAGAACGTGAGCACCATGTCTCCGTCCGTCGCGGGGTCGTCGGGGATGGTCTCGAACCCAGGCCCCTGGGGTCCGTCGATGGGGGAGGTGAGCGTCCAGTCGTCGGGGGTAAAGCCTCTCTCCCTCTCGTCGCGGGCTGCGTTCGTCATCGTGTGCTCCTTCGTCGTCGTGTCGTCGGGGGGCGTGTCGCCGCGCGGCAGGTATCAAGCAGTTCGGCCGCGGTCAGGCCCTCCCGCGCGCCCCAGGCGAGGAGGCGCTGCACCGGCTCCCACGTCAACGGGGCGACGAGGGTCCGCAGCGTGACGGGCGGCGCGGCGTCGGCGCGCCTGCGGGCCGTGTCAAGGGGTGGCGCGTCCTGCACGGCGCGCACACGCCCCTGGCCATCGATGGTGTACGTGAGCGGTGCTTTGGCCGGCCGGGCGCGGCCCCTGTGTCTACGGCTAGCGGTTCTGCCCATCGGGCTGTCCCTCCTTACAGGCCAATCAGACGCGCGATCCAGTGCGGCGTGCGGGGCCGCGGGAAGTGCGCGGTGACGTCAGTGCGCAGGTCGTCCAGGTCGCGCGCAAGGGCGCCCACCCGCTCGGAGAGGGCAGCGGCCCGCGCCGCCGCGGCCCGATCGCGCAGGAGCAGCGCGTGGGCGGCTGTCACCGCCATCTGGATCTCGGTGGTCGCGTCCTGGACGCGCGCGAGGCGGTGGTGCACCTCCCCGATCCGCGCGTGGGTGGCGTACGGATTGACGAGCCTCTCCGCCGCGTCGTCGCACCACGGGCAGGTCTCTCCCGACTCCTCGCCTCGCACACGGTCGACAGACTCCATCAGCGTGCTCCTCCCGTCCGTCTACTCCCTGGGGCCATCACGCGGCGGTCCCGTCGCCGTTGAGCGCGCGGATCTCGGCCGCGCGCACGTCCCCGCGCTGGCGTATGAAGCCGCCGGGGACGTAATGGACGCGGCGCAGCTCCACACCCCGCACCTTCCCCTCGTGCGGCCAGTGGGTCCGCGCGGCTGCGCCGGCGAGCAGCACATGGACGTGCGGCTCGTCGGTGTTGCGGTGGACGGCGGCCACCCACACAAGCTGCTGACCCAACTCGTGGCCCAGGTCCATCAGGAGCAGCCGCGTCCAGGTGCGCAGGT
>JAABVA010003309.1_pt1 | contig 15432 bp, 10 predicted proteins | sample 5560331 | NCBI WGS metagenome assembly JAABVA01 (sample SAMN12812661, study PRJNA571458) | rock metagenome | isolation source: Antarctica rocks | place: Antarctica: Victoria Land, Mt New Zealand sud | collected 2016-01-07 | reverse complement strand
AAGCAATCATCTACGCTTCGCACGTACGCGTTTTCTCAACCACGATAATCATGCCAGACCAGGCTGAGCTACCTGGGCGATCTCATGCGTGAGCCCTGCAAGCCTGGCGAACCCACCCAGAGCACTCCATCACCTGTGCCTATGGCTGCGAGGAACGCATCGAGGTCGGCATCGGTTTGCGCGTCCACGACAACCACCCCGCCTGCGCCGATTGCTTGCCCGATGCGGATGGGGTCGCGCGCTTCTGGTGCTGTGAGCTCAACGACGGGACCGAGACTCGCGTGCCCGAACAAGTCCGCAACACGGCTCTGACCTACGGGGTCACGGGGGTCGTGGGCGAAGCTGGTGCAATGGACGGGCACCCCGTCCACGCATTGCACGCCGCCCACCGTGGTCCGGCCTGCCGCCGGAAAGGCCGGTATGACGACTGCGGTGCGCCTGCCTGACGCACGCAGGACTGCCGCGACCTCGATGCCCACATGCCCCCGCAAAGTCGAGTCCATCGTCTTGAGGAGCAAGGCCGCGTTCTGAAAGCGAGAGCCTGCGCCTGCCGCGAGCGCAGTCGCTTCGGCTTCGGGGCGCGCACGCGAGTCCAAGTCCATTGCAATAACGTCAGCGCCGCGCCTCAGCGGCGCACTGTTACCCTGGAACCCAACGAACACGGTGTGACCGGCGCGTGCGAAGGGTGCGCCTCCATCAGCTGCGCTGGTCAGGTCGTCAGCGATGACCCCGATGAACATTGCGTCCTTCCAGACTGTGACCGACACTCACGCGGGCTAGCCGTCCGCCAGTGCTGGGCGCAGTGTGGCGCTTTCCCATCAGGTTCGATAACGATGAGTTCTGACAAATGTCGTGAGCCTGGCTCACAGACGAATATACATCGCTTGCCGCCGCTTGGCGCTTTGCGCTGCTTCGAGGCAGCCGCGCGCTTGGAAAGCTTCACCAGGGCTGCCCAGGAACTACACCTCACGCACGGCGCGGTCAGCCGTGCGGTCAGGGCGTTGGAGGAGGACCTTGGCCAGGCGCTGTTCGAGCGCCGCAGCCGCCGCGTGTTCCTCACCCCGGCTGGCATGCGGCTACGCGATGCCGCCGCGGAAGCGTTCGCCACCATCCTCGCCGCCACCCGCGAACTCCGGGAACGGTCTAAAACGGCGCCGCTTGTCCTATCCTGCGAGCCTACGCTGCTGATGCGGTGGCTGATCCCGCGTCTGCCGGCGTTCCAGGCAGTCCATCCCGACATGGCCCTGCACCTTTCCGCCGCGGGGGGGCCTGTTCCGTTCGCACGCGACGGGATCGATCTCGCCATTCGCCGGAATGACTTTCCGTTTCCCGCCGAAGTGGACTCCATGCCGATCATGACGGAACGGGTAGGCCCCGTGTGCAGTCCAACGGTTGCGGACATGCTCCGCGCCGCCGACGGGCAGGAACGAGCGGCTGAAATCCCGGTGGGCATGACATTGTTGCACACGCGGACGCGGCCCGATGCGTGGCCGTGCTGGGCGGAGCTGTCCGGCGTGAAGCTGCGTTCCCATACCGAACAGCGCTTCGAGCATTTCTACTTCAGCCTGCAAGCCGCCGCGGCCGGGCTGGGCGTCGCCATCGGCCCTTGGGCACTGGTGCAGCAGGAAGTCGAGGCAGGACTCCTAGTCGCGCCATTCGGGTTCTTGGAGGACGGAACCGGATACCACTTGCTCAGGCCCAGCCGGATGGGGGCAGACAGGCGGGTTGAGGCATTAATCACATGGCTCCGGGCGTCTGCCTGAGCTGGCGTGGTTCAAATCAGGGTAAAACCCAAAACGAGAAATCCTCTTACTATCAGAGCTCTATCGATTTCCGGTGTTACCTGGAAATGGCATTTTTTGAACCACGCCGAAGCGGCCGCCGCCGCCGCCGCGGTGGGCGTCCTCATGGAGGCCGCCGGCATCGATCCGGAGGGCAACCCGCTGGGCATGCTCGACAAGCTGAGGCGCATGGGTCCGATCCAGCCGGAGGTTTGGCTCGGGCTGATGGAGGAGCGCCTTGGGTGGGTGTTCGCCGAGGTGGACGAGGACGCGGACGAGGACGGCGACCAGGTTGCAGTCGCGGTCGGCAGCGACGGGCGGCGCGTGCCGGTCATTATGTCGGCCACGGCCTGCATCCCGGGCGACCGCAGCAACGAGCAGGTCACGCGCTTGAAGGCCGAGATCGGTGCGGCACACCCGGCCGGCGCGGTGCTGGTGTTCAACAAGCCGGCAGGCTGGTTACCGGAACAGGGCGGAGGCAGCCTGGTGTATGGCGGGCTGCCGTGGTCGGGCAGCACGTGGTCCGACTTCGTGCTGCGGCCGGACGGCGGGCTGGACGACGCGCTTGCCCAGCGCGGGCGCGATCTGGCTCATCCAGATGCCCGCATCGTGGCGGAGCTTGGGTTTGCTGAGGCGTTGGGCATCCTGCACAACCTAGCGGCTTACCTGACCGGCTTGGAGCCGGGCGAGGCTGACGTGCAGTTCCTACGCTCGGTGGGCGGTTGGCTGATGCCGCTCACGGAAACGGCTTGAAGAGAACGATTGGCTGATCGCGGCAAGAAACCGGGATAGCTCGGCCGCTTATCGCAAATTCCAAGTTGTTCCGAAGGCGCTTGCCCTGGCGAAGCAGCGTCGAAGCGCTCACGAAAAGATCCATTCCTGCGGCCTGACTGGACAGGGAAACGTTTACTATACGTCTACCTTCCGTATGGCATAGAAATCGGACACCTCTAGCTTGGTAATCGTTGACGGTAGGTCAACGGCAAACGTAAGGTAGACGTATAGCAAACGTCCATCTGCTCGCGGAGGCCGACATGCCAACCATTGTCTTCGCCACTCCAAAAGGCGGGTCCGGTAAATCCACCTCTGCGGTGGTCCTCGCCACCGAACTTGCCTCAAGTGGGGCAGGGGTCACGATCATAGACGCCGATCCAAACCGCCCGGTTGCCCGTTGGGGAAAGCTTCCCGGCTGCCCTGCATCTCTGACCGTGATCGACGACGTGGGCGAACGCACCATTGTCCGAACCATTGAGGAGCAAGCAGCGCGAACCACCTTCGTGATCGTGGACCTCGAAGGGACCGCATCCCGAATGATCCCTTACGCGATGAGCAGAGCCGACCTTGTGCTCATTCCCACCCGAGGCTCCGTCCTTGACGCCGTCGAAGCGGTGGCGGCCATCCGAGAAGTCAAACAGCAGGAAGAGGCATTCCGCATTCGGATACCTGCCGCCATCCTGTTCACATGCACCAGCGCCGCCATACGGCCGCGCACGTTGTCGAGCATCGAAGGCGAGTTCGCCGCCAATGGCGTGCCCGTGCTGAAGACACGCCTTCACGAACGGGACGCATTCCGGGCACTGTTTTCTTTTGGTGGCACGCTCGCTGGTCTGGATCCGGCGAGCGTGAGGAACATCCCAGCCGCAATCGAGAATGCGCAAGCGTTTGCGCAGGAAGTGATAGCTCTCCTGCGGGCCAACAGAGAGAGTGCCGCAGCATGACCCAACGAACCAGCATTTTCAGTGTTCCCGCGAAGACTTCTCTCGACACCAGCGATTTCAGCCCACGGTCGCAGCATCAGGCACGGCCACAGCCGGAGGACATCGACGCCGCCAGCGCAGGAAGCAGGTTCCAGAGCCGCGAACCAGCCGGTCTACCTTTGGTGGACGAGAAGAAGACCAGACGTCAACCGATGACATACCGGACCGGGCGCAACGTGACGTTCAGCGCTAAAACGACGCAACAGACCGTCGATCAATTCTATGCCCTGGCGGAGCAGAATGGCTGGAAAGCCGGCGAGACGTTCGAGAAGGCGGTAGCCGCTCTGGCGCGGGAAGCCTCAAGCTGACGATAGCCTTGGCGCTTGTAGCGGGCAGGAGGCACGGCACGGATCGACGGTGGCACACCGGATAGCAAGCCTACCTGTCGCGGTGCCCTGTCTGCCGTTCCGCAGCAAGTCCGGCAGCTGGTGTGAACTGTAACGTCAACCAACGCCAGCCCGATGATGCTCGCCCATGCCGCCGCCTGCGCAGCAGCGCCGGGGCACCTCGTGCTCTACCGCGTGGGCGAGTTCTACGAGGTGCTCGGACACGACGCGGCCGTCGTGTCCCGCGCGCTCGGCATCCAGCTCACCCGGCGGCGCCAGAAGGATGCCCCCGACATCCCCATGTGCGGCGTCCCAGCCGGGACGGCCGGTTCGGCCGTCAACAGGCTGCTGGCCGCCGGGCACAAGGTCGCCCTGTCCGAGCAGCCCACTGCACCAACCGATGAACGGCCGCTGCGCCTCATGACGCCGGGCGCCTCCGTGGACGCCGATGTTCTTGCCGAGGGCCGGCCCAACAACCTGACCGTCGCCCTCACCGAAGGCGAGGCGGTCGGCTTCACATGTCTCGACCTGTCCACGGGAGAGGGGGGCACCTGCATGATATCCCTTCAAAGCTGCGGGGCGGCGCTCGCCCGGATCGCGCCCGCCGAGATCCTCGTCGCCCGGTGGCCCGAAACGTCGGACGCGCTTGCCGTGGCCGTGCGTGGCACCGGCGTGCCGTTCTCGACCCTGGACCGCCCCGAGCTAACCTCCGGAGAAGCTGAACAGGTCCTGGCGCGATCCTACGGCCCGGAGCAGCGCGAGGCGATGCGGGGCTTCTCGCCGCCGGAGTTGGGGGCGCTCGCGGCCCTGATGGACTACACGCTTGCTGTGGTGGGCCACCTGCCCGAGGCGCTGTCGCTGCCCCGGCGCGCCTCGATTGGCGATAGGATGGAAGTCGATGGCCCGACGCTACGGGGCTTGGAGGTGCTCGCCTCCGCCTCCGGCCGGAAGGGCTGCCTGCTGTCCGTGCTGGACCGGACCGTCACCGCCCCGGATGCCCGCCTGCTCGTCCGGCAGCTCTGCGCCCCGCTGACCAACCCCGACACGACCCGCCGGCGGCAGGCGATGGTGCGCGTCCTCGTGGCCCAGCCCCAGGTGCGGGCCGACTGCTACGAGGCGCTGTCGGGCATGCCGGATACACTGCGCGCGTGCGGTCGCCTGTCGCTGGGCAAGGCGACCGCGGCGGCGACACGGCTGACAGCGCTGCCGGACCCGCCGCCCGGCCTCGCGACGGCCAGCAATCCATACGAGACGTGGGAAGTGTCTCGCGCGGCTGCCTCGCTGGGGTATACCTCAGAGAGACGCTGCTACTTAGCGGCTCATACAGGAATGCTGAATTGGCCTTTAACGGTGCGACGCCAAAGCATCCGCTCTCGTTGGCTGAACGCTGTTCACCTCGTCTACCTTATCCAGCAACAGTGCCAGGCGCGGCCACGCCGGCTCATCCGCAGCACCTATGGCTTGCGCCGTGGCATCGGGAAACACCGGACTTCCCGGCGACCACAGCTCAACACTGTCCGCATTTGCCTCATAGAATGCAGCGTCGGTTGTCACCCGCAGTCGTTTCGTCATACCGGGTATTAGCAAATCTCGGTCGGCGGCGCCCAAAGGACGGCTTTCGACGGCCGGCGGCAGCAGTTCGGCGGAGCACAATATCCGCCCGAGATCCGCTAGCCGCATCGAAGCGGCCTCCCGCACCGGCTCGTCCAAATCTGCGTCCGTGACCGCATCAATATCGAAGCCGCCAGAAGTTTCGAGCTGTTCTGTCTCCACGAGCACTTTATCTGCAGCGTCGCGCCGGCCCTCGGGCGAGCGGCCATGCCCGCTCAGCACCTGGGTTGCGATCAGCGCCGGCAGGCGCGAAAGGATGGGCTGCAGCCGGCCGACAACCTTTTGGAACAAGCCGATCCGGTCGCGCAGAGCGGCGTAAATGTCCGCCTCAACCGTGTCGGCGTAATGCAGATTGACAATCCGGATACGTGCGTGGCTCTGGCCCAAACGGTCGATGCGGCCGATGCGCTGTTCCACCCGCATCGGGTTCCACGGCATGTCATAGTTGACCAGCGCACCGCAAAACTGGAAATTCAGGCCTTCGGCGGCAGCGTCGGTGCAGAGCAACACATCCGCCTCGCCGGCGCGGAACCGCGCCTTCACATCGTCGCGCGAGACAGTGCGCCATGATCCGTCGCTGGCCGGGACCTCGCCGCCGCAGCCAGAAAAGCACATCACCCGCAAACCCGCCTCGCCCGGCAACACGCCACCCAGCATCGGACGGCGCAGGAAATCCATCGTATCGGTGAACTGTGTGAACACCATGACTTGGCTGTAGCCCTGCATGCGAAGCTGTGCGATCGTCTCGCGCAGGCAGGCTGCCTTGGTGTCCATCGGCAAGCGGCTGATCATGGCCTGAAGCTGCTCGATCTGACCGACCTCCTCCAGCGCCAACGCCTCACGCTCAAGCCGGGCGGCCTCGTCGGCGTCGCGGTCGACTTCGTCGCCTGTGTCGTCAAGCACCTCCTCCAGATCGCCCTGGGCGCTTCCGCCGTTTTGATCGCGCATAGCCAGAAGGTGCTTCTTCAGCGTGCAGCGCAGGGCATGGAACGACGATGCCAGCCGCCGCCGGTAGATCGTCATCACGAAGCCGACGGCGCTGCGCTGCGTGTCGGATGCTTGGTTCCAGGTGGTGGAGATGTACTCGTCAACCGCGTCATAGACCTCCCGCTCGGCCGGCGAAAGCGGCAGGAAACGGTCCTCGACGTCGCGGTCGGCGATGCGGGTACTGATCTTGCCGGCGGCATGGTAGCGGCGCAGCAGGTCGCGGGTGTGGCGGGACACCAAACGGTTCACCGGCGTCTGCTGCCGCATCAACTGCAGCGCAGCCTTGCGGTCAGCCGTCCCGAGCTGACGACGTGGTATGGCGGAGGCTTCGCGCAGCGCCGACAGCACCCGTCGCGCCTGCAAGCCGGGCCTCAGCCCGATACGATCCAGGCCTGCAGCCGGCACCAACCCATACTGCGTCTCCACCGCTCGAAAAAGTGCGGCCATACGTTCAAACACCTCATGGCTCGGCGCGAGCTGCATTCCCTCATCAAAGAAGCGCAGAAAGGCATCTTGCGTCCATGCCGGCGGCAGGCCGAGCAGGTCCAGCAGGTCGAACACCTCGATGGGATGCACCTGCATCGGCGTCGCCGTGAGCAGAACCAATGCATTGGTGCGGCCACGCAGCCCGCGCATCAGCCGCAGCAGGTTGTTCGGCCCGCCCTCAGCGGCCGAGCCGGCGGCACGGCGGCGTGCGTGGTGAGCTTCGTCAAGCACAACCAAATCCCATGATGCCGCGTCTTGCAGCATCTCCGCTTCCCGGTCGCGGCGGCGCAGCAGATGACTGCTGGCGATCAGCACCGGCTGTTCGTGCCAGGCCGTCCGGCTAACCAGCTTTTCGCTCTGGCCCTGCAGTGCCGGCGAGGGATACCAGGACAGCTTCTGACCGTCATAGATCGGCCAGTTGAGGTTGAACTTCTCCCGCAGCTCGATCTGCCACTGCTTCGTCACGGCCTTTGGCGTCAGCACCAGGATCCGCTTGGCGCGCCCGGCCATCCAAGCCTGGCGCAGCAGCAAGCCGGCCTGCACGGTCTTGCCCAGCCCCACCTCATCGGCAATCAGCAGCCGCGGCGGCCAGGTGTCGTACATTCGCTGAAAGGCGCGGAGCTGGTGCGGCCAGGGCGTGACGGCGGCGGTGGCCTCGCCAACGCGCGAGCCGCCCACAGGCATGGCCGCGGCCTGTGCGATGAATGACCAGACCGCGCGGCGTGCATCGAAGGGAGCTGCTGCCGGGGCCGGCGCCTCGGGCAGGGCGGACAATGGCTTGATGGCCGGCTGTAGGCGCACCGGGTCTTTGCCGGGCAGGAAGCGCAGCAGATCGGCGCGCATCGCCGCGGGAATGTCCAGCACCAGTGCACGGGTGGCCTTGCCCGCCCACAGCAAAGCGAAATTGGCGTCCTCCTCCTGCATTCGCTCCGGGTCGCGCCAGGAGGTGAACACGTTCACGCTGTCCCAGTTCAGCGTCCAGCCGGCCGCGCTCTCGTTCAGGCTGCCGTTGAAGGCGATGCGGTTGCCGGCGGTGTCTTCGATGATGCCGGCCTTCTCGTGGAACAGGCCAACGCCGACGACCGGCCGCTGCTGGGCGTCGCACGGCACCGCCACCTTGATCTCCAGACGGCCGCGGGCGACCAGCCAGGCGAGCAGTTCAAGCCCGTGCTGTGTGGCGGCGTCCAGAGCCAGCAGTGGCGCTGCTTCCAGTTGGGCGGCGATGCGGTCGCGCAAGACCTCGCCGCGGATGATGGCGTCCACTTCCGCCTGGTCCAGCGTGCAGCCCACCACCATGCGCATATGGCCGTCATTGGCGATCAGCCCTTCCAGGCCGCGTGCCGCCAGCGCCAGGGCGGTCGCCTGGAAATAGCCGGTCAGCCGGTCGTAGCGCACAGCGTGGTGCAGCGCCGGCAAATACAGGCTGGCCACCAGGTCGCCGTTCTCCGGCGTGTATTTCAGCCGCCAAAGGTGGTCGCGCAGGCTGGTGGCCGGTCCAATGCGGGACAGCCCGGTCATGCGGCCTGGAGCCGTTCCCAGAGTTCCAATTGGCGCGGCGCTGCCACGGTGTCGCCCAATGCGAGGCGGCGCAGGTTCTCCAGCGCCTCGAAGTCGCTGCCGGCCGCGCCCAAGTCGCCGGTCAGGTCCACCCCGCTGAACGCCTTGCCGGGCGGCAATACCTCCAGCACCGCGCGCAGGGCACTCAGGAAGTGTGGGTTCGCCAGCAGCCCGTCGCGCGTCAACGCCTCCCGCGCGGCGGCCAGGGTGCGGGACCGGGCGAGGTGCGCGGCATGGTGCAGCGCGTCGATCATGGCGCGGCTGCCGTCGGGCGCACCCAGGCTGGCGCGGGCGGCACGGCGGGCGCTGTCCATCATCACCAGATCGCTGCCCTTCTTCTCCGCCAGCACGCCCACCACCTGCGCGTCGAGGTCCACGCCCACGGCGCGGGCCAGGCTCAGCGCCTCGTCATACGGGAACACCGGAGCGCGGAACGTGTCCCAGGCCAGCACGAAGAACGACGTCAGCGCATCGAGGTCGGCTTGGCCGCGCAGCCCGGTGAGCTGTTCCAGACGCCAGCGTTTCACCTCCTGCCGGGCGGCGTTCAGCGCGTCTTCCGGGGTGACGGCGTAGGGGTCCCAGGGGGCGTCGAGCAGTTCCGCCTGCTTCTTGCGCTTGCGGGCGTCCGGCGCCGGGCGCGGGGTGCCGCGGGTCAGCGGCCAGTGGCGGCTGAACTCCTCCAGCGCCGGGCCGAAGCTGGCGAGATAGAGATCGACGCCGCCGATGCCGGCCTGCTGGAATTCCGCTACCCTGGCCCGCACCGCACGCGCGACCAGCGGCTCCACATCTTCCCAGTAATCGGCATGGCCGGGGGCGGCGGCCTCGCGCGGGCGGCACACCAGGAAGATGGTGCTGTTGGCGGCGGCCTTGTCCTTGATGTGCAGGCTGCCCTCGGCCTCGGTGCTGATCGGCCAACTCGCGGTGATGGCGAAGCCCGCGTGCATCAGCCCGGTGGTCAGGGCGTCCCACGCACCGGTCGCCTTGTGGGTGAACATCAGGGTCATGATCCCGTCTGGCTTCAGCACCCGGCGACATTCGGCGAAGATCGCCGCCATGCGGCGCTGGTAGTCGCGCCCGGCCAGCGCCTTGGCGCCTTTCTGGCCGGCGAAGCGGGCGGGGTTGGCCACCGCCTCGCGGTCCTTGTCGGTCAGGGCGCGGGTGAACAGTTCCGGCACCACGTGCCCAGCGGTGCGTTTCAGCCAGACGTAGAAGAAGTCCGACAGCTCCGCATACATGACGTTGTCGTAGTAGGGCGGGTCCATCACCACCACGTCCACGCTGGCACTTTCGATGTGGTCGAGCGCGTCGGCGGATTGGCAGGTGATGGACACGGGCGGCGAGGCTGGCGGCGTCGCGTCGGCCAGCAGGTCAGATTTTGCAATTGCGGGGCGGATAAGGGCCACGAGTTCCGCGATGCATTTCGCCGTTTGCTGTATGGCCCAATCATAACCAAGTCCGGCGATCAGCGGCGCCATTTCGGCAAAGGACCATTTAAAGGCGAAGTCGTGGCGGTCGAAGGTGTTGACCATGACTTCGCGGTTGGAGTGCCAACGGGTCATGCGCGAGTTGTAGTCGCGCAACTTGTCGAGGGAGAGAGCAAGATAGACGAAGGCGGCCCGGGTCACATCCAACAGTGTCCCTTGGGACTCTGCCTCTGCCAGCAACTCGCGGAAAACTTCGACGGCGGTGCCATGGCCGAGCAACTGGCGGGGACTGAAAATGTCGCGCCAGAGCGGCATTCCGTATTGGATCGGCCGATTGTCGTTGGTCTGCTCCGGATATCGTTCTGAGGGCACGTAATCCAGCGCTTCCCACTCCTCCATCTTCTCCGCCAGGCGTGCGGCGATGGCGGTGCTGTTGTCGTCTTCTGGGCGCGGAGAGCGGTAGCCGCGCTGCCATTTGTCGCGGCCCCGAGCGCCTGATTTGGTGCGGGTCTCAATGCGGCGCTTGAAGACCACGGTGAACAACTGCTCGCCCATGCCGCCAGCCTGGGCCTGCCGTTTCACCTCGTCGCCGTCCACCACGCGGCCGCAATCGGGGAACGGGCAGGTGGCGTCGCCGTCCGCCACGGTGGCGGCGGACTGGTCCTTCGCGGCCCCCACGATCTCGAACTCGCATACCCGCCCGGCGCTGCCCGGCCCCATCTGCAATAATGGCCGCACTCGCACCCCGGTGCCATCCGGCGCCAACCGCCAGTTGGGCGACAACGGAATACGGCCGGCGCAATAGGGGCAGGTGATGGTGCGCGCCCAAAGGTAGCCTAGAACCTGATGACCACCCGGTTCTGTTGGAAAAATCCCAGCAAACTTTGGAGTCGCGCGTTTTATGAATTCAGCGGAAAGTTGGGCGAAGGTGTCGATAACAGATGCGCCACCCAAGACCGGAGCCTCAATCGTCGCTTTGAGAAGCAGAGCGGCAACGGGATTGAGGTCATTTGCTAAAACATTTAGACCTAGCCGGCGTGCTTCGAAAGGTATGCTTCCGCCCCCGGCTGTTGGATCGAGCACGCATATTCCTGCTGGGTCAGCTCCGCCTAGACTTTCACGCAGCCAATTAGCGTCTTCACTGTCCAAAGAATGCTGAAACGCACGCTTATACCCAAATGGATTCATACCAAGATTTTCGTCACTCTTTCGAGCGGCATCGATCCGATGTTTCGTTGCAACGGGGTCGCCATGGATACCCAGCGCGTGCATGAACCGCTTCTGGTCGGCGTCCTCCGGCAGCAGCGCCGCCAGAACGGCGGCGCGGGAGGCCACCAGCGGACGCCGCGCCCACCACACATGCAGACGGTTTGGCGCCGGAAAAGGCGTCATCGGGGTTCGTTCCCGCAGACTCTCGATCCCAAGCGCCGCAATCGGCAGCCAACGCTCGATCAGGCGGCGGCCGGGGCGCGTATCCGCCTTGCCAACAATGCGGTCCAGACCAGGCAATGCGTCCATTTCGGCCTCATGCAGCGGCGCGGGCCGCTGTTCCATTCGCTGGTTGAAGGAGTGCGGGCGCCAGGCGCTAAGCCGCGAGCCCGGCCCTAGGCCGCGCGCGCCGGGTCGGTCAGCAGCAGGCGCAGGGCCATCAGCACGCGGCGCGGGTTGCGGCGGTACATGGCCATGCCCAGCCAATAGGCCGCCTCCTCCCGCGTCATCGCCTCGATCCCCTCCACCACGGCGCGCATATTCCCGCGCGCGCGCATCGGCGCCAGGGCGCGGAACAGCAGGCCCAGGGTCAGCGCCAGCTCCTCGTCGAGCGCCTGGATGTCGCCGGACAGGCGGGCCGGAGCAATGCCGGCGGCGGACAGGCGGCGGCGCACGCGGTGCTCCACCAGCTCCAGGTTGCGCCCGCGCAGCCCGGCCACGCGCACCGCCGCCGCCAGATGCGGCGCAGACGGCGAGGGCAGTTGCCAGATCTCCAGCGCGACATCACCCGGTCCATGCCGGCACGAGCGGAGTTCATAAGCCGGCGTCGACGCAGCCGGTATCGCCGCTTGGGATGCGGTGGACATCAAACGGGCGTTCATGCGCCGACCGCCGCCAGCGCCTCAGCCGTGGCCTCCACATAGGCCGCACCGGTGGCAAAACGGGTGAGCTGCTCGACGAGCCGGTCTGCCGCCTCCCCTTCGACCGCGAGGCCATCGGCATAGAGCAGCCGGAACACGGTGGAGATGTGCCGGTCGCTGGCCGCACGGAGCTGCGGCTCCAGGAATTCCTTAATCGGCTGGGCGTCTTGCAGCGTTCCATTAAAGGCGGCGGTGAAGCTGCTGCCGGCGGCGGTCTCATACTCCGCCTCGATGGTCACGCGCTTCTGGTCCGGTCCGCGCAGGGCGGCCACAGCGGCCAGCAGTCGGAACGCGTCGCTGGCGTCGAACACGCGGATGGACAAGGCGGCCAACCGCATCACCCGCGCCGCCCGCGCCTGTTCGAACAGCCGTATTAGAGCCTCGCGCAGAATGCAGGGGCTACGCACGAGAAGCTCTGGGTTGAACCAGACCGTTTGCTATTAACTAGCAAGCAATCATCTACGCTTCGCACGTACGCGTTTTCTCAACCACGATAATCATGCCAGACCAGGCTGAGCTACCTGGGCGATCTCATGCGTGAGCCCTGGCGCAGAATGCCCTCGGCGGCCAGCGGGCGCAGCGTCTCGCGCGGGGGATCGATGGGGGACTGCGCAACCAGGCTGGGCATCGGCGGCCCGAAACGAACCTCGGACATTCCCACGCCTAGAGCGGCTGCCCGGATATAGTCCTGGACTGGCTGCGGGGCCTCTTGCACCGGGCGCGGCCAGATATGGTGCTCGGCGGCGTAGGCTGCGGTGAACACCACCGCCTGCTCGTCGATGATGATGGTGGGCGTCGGCTCGCCACGGCCAAACAGCAGGTCGCCGCGGCGATAGACGAACTCGCCCTGTTCCACCCCCAGGCGAATACCCTTCAGGAAGCTGTCGTCGCCCAGCAGCATCGGCAGCTTGGGGTCGCGCCTGAAATCCTCGCGCAACGCCGCGGTGGTGATCTGCCCGGTCTTCAGCGGCGTGCGGTCGCGGATGTAGTTCGGGGCGTCCGGCTCGTCCTCCGGCGCGCGGATCTTGCGCTGGTCGCGCAGTTGCCGGACCAATTGCTGCTGCCCGGCGCCGGGCTTCTCCGCCGCGGCGGGCAGGCTGAGCGAGGTGTGCGCCAGTTGTATTGCGCCGATGTTGCCGCTTTCGGACGGGTAGAACACATGCCGGTAGCATTGCTGGATCGCGATGGCGACCGAGGCTTCGGCGCTGGCGTCCCATTCGCGCAGCTTGGCCTGCTGGTGTTCCGCCAGTTCCCCCAGGCGGTCGGCCGTTTTCATGTCCGCAAGGGCGAGGCGGCGCCCCATGGCGTGGCGCATGTCTGGGATCTTGGCGTCCTCGGCGACGACGAACAGCAAATTGTTGCGCAGCCCGCGCAAGGCGGTGCCCTCCGCACCCTTGTGCAGGAAGATGCGGGCGATCAGGTCCGGCACCGCCTCCACCTGTGGGCCCACCTGGCAGCCGTCATACGACAGCACGACCAGCAGCGGACGGCCGCTGCCCACCTCATCCGGCACGTCGAACGGACCGCCGGGGAAGGGCACCATGTCCAGCGCCGGACTCTTCGCCGAGTCCTTGAAAATGTCGCGGATGCGGTCGTTGAGCCCGGCGCGGATCTCCGCTAGCGCGACCGCTTGCTGGGCGCGGCGCAGCAACTGGGTCAGGTTTGCTTCCGCCATGAAGCGCAGCGGCGTCGCCGGCCGGTCGTCCAGGTAGGCGGAACTCTCGCGGAAGCGCCGGCAGGCCTCGTCGATGAACGAAATGTTGATGGCGGGCCCCAGGCAGGCGTACCGCAAGTGTTCCGCGCTGAGACCTTTCAGCGGCTCGTTGAAGGCCAGGCTATGCAGGAAGATGGTGCGCGCCACGTATACCGCATAGGGCGACATGCCCCGGTGGTGTTGGGCATCGATTTCCTGCGCCAGGGACAGCTTGCCGCCTTCGCCGGCGATGTCGCTGCGGATGGCGGGTATGAAGATGTGCTGCTGCAGCCGTGTGGTGATCTCCTGCCGGATCGGCTCATAGCCCGGATCGATGTGGTGCAGGTGGATGGCGGTCGCGTCGGCAGGCCGGTCGGCCCACATCTGCGCCACCGTGCGCCCCAGGATGCGTAGCATGCCGCGGACGCGCTGGAAGTTGGCCAGAGTGGCGGTTTTGCCGGTAAAGGTAGCCAGCAGGTCGGGATGCAGCGGGTAGCTGGCGCGGAAGGCTTCGAGCGTGAGCGGATTGGCGGCCTCGGGCGACAGGCGGTCGCGATGCGCGGCCCACAGCGCCTGATAGGCGGCGAACACGGGTTCGGCGCCGGCCGTGTCCACGCGCGCGAACAGGCGGCGGCGCAGGACCTGCACCGTTTCGTCATCCTCGGTCGGGTTCAGCAGCGTCGCCTTGCGGGCGGAGACGCTCTCGGCCTCGGCCATGCGGTCGGCGATGAACACGTTCTCATTGGAATAAGCATCGTTGCTGCGTGCGCCCCGCCCGGCGGTGTCCGCCTTGCCGATCGCGAGGGCATAGACCAGCGCTGCCCGCGGCGATGCCTCCACTGCCTTGAACAGGCTGGTGAGGAAGGCGGTGAGCTGATCGCGGCCCTGCGGCCGCTCCCATACCTTGCGCAGGTAGATCGACAGCTCGTCCAACACGATCAGCACTGGCCGGTCGCCGAACAGTTCGCGCAAAGTCTCGGCGCCGGGGGCAATACGCTCAATGTCGGAATTGCGGACGCGTTGATAGCCGGCGGGGCCTTCCAGTGCGTAGGCGATCTCACCCCAAGGGGTGAAGGCCAGCGTGCCATCGGCCATACGACGGCCGTTAGAGGGGTCGGCGTTCTCACCATCGAAGGCTGCGACCGCAACGCGCTCGGTCGGGATCAGCGCGGGGTCCAGGAACTCCGCCGGGTTGGCCACGCCCTTCATGCCGGCAGCGGCGTGCACCAGGGCGATAAGGCCATGGGTCTTGCCGCCGCCAAAGGACGTGTCGAGCCGGAAGACCGCGGCCACCGACGATCCGCGGCCGGAGAGCCGGGCGCAGACATTGGACAACAGGTTCTTGAGGCCACGGGTGGGATAGGTGTTCGCAAAAAAGCGCGCGGGATCGGCATATTCCGCCGGTCCACCGGCGCCGCGTACAACGTGCGACAGGTCTGCCGCAAAATCGCTGTCGCTGGAAGTACCCGCCTGAACATCTGCCCGGGGCTCGCAGAGTTCGAAGATGGTTTGCGCCATGGTTGATGCGGCCCGCCAATAGATGTTACGGGACCATAGTCTGTTACCTACGTCGCACCTCAGGTCTCCCCTCATTTTCGCTGTGAACGTCGAGTAACGGAATAACCCGGTTTGGCTGTGTTTTATTCGGAATAGAATCCGGGTGTGCCTGCCCTGATTCCGC
>JAABVA010003308.1_pt1 | contig 15434 bp, 11 predicted proteins | sample 5560331 | NCBI WGS metagenome assembly JAABVA01 (sample SAMN12812661, study PRJNA571458) | rock metagenome | isolation source: Antarctica rocks | place: Antarctica: Victoria Land, Mt New Zealand sud | collected 2016-01-07 | reverse complement strand
GCGCAGCAATCGGCAGCGGAACAATGGGCAGGGGAGGGTGCCGCACCTAAGGCGGGGTGGTCGAGTGGTGACCGGGGAGTGTTCACGGGGCTCCGGGCGGGGCAGCTTCGGTGCGGCTGCTCTCGCGCTGGGGTCCGAGCACGGCGACGACGACGCCAAGGACTGCCAGGCCGGCGAGTGCCCCGGTCAGCGCTGATCGCCAGTCCCGAGCGGTAACGGTTGCCAGCACGGTAGTCGCCTGCTTCGACGGCGCAGGCCAGGATCACGGCGATGAACAGAGCTGTGCTGCTCAAGCTGCTCCTCCCTCGCCACAACCGCATACTGCCAAGCTGCTTCTCTTGTGACGCCGATTGGGTCTGCTGCGGCGCAGGTGGAGTACCGGCTGACGCAGGCACACGGGTGCGGCCGGGCCGAGACTGTGGAGACCCGGTTCAGCTACCACGCCGACGGGTCGGAGCGGCCGCTGGTGTGGACGGGGCGGGGTCTGGCGGAGGTCGGCATCACGGCGGGGTCGGTGCTGGACGAGGGCCAGTTCGATGCGGCGCGGGCGTTGATGGCCGGTTTGGACCCGCGGTCGGGTGAGCGGCTGGTGGAGCCCAAGCTGGCGGTGTACGAGGACGCGAAGGTGCCTCTGGCTCCGCTGGTGCACGCGGTGGAGGCGGCGGCGCTGTCGCGGGGGGTGCATCCGGAGGCGCTGTTCAGTTCGGTGAAGGTCGGCAAGTCCTACGGGCGTGCTGTTCGTGCGGTGGTCAACGACGGCGACGGCGCGGTGCTGCGCGCGGACGACGCGGGCCGGATCGCGGATGCTGTCGGGCTGGATGTGGAGAGCGTGTGGGGGCCGGGGGTGTACGCGGCGACGGTGGGCAACTTGACCGAGACGAAGACGGTGCCCGGTGCGGACGGCAAGAGCGTGGAGCGGCTGGTGCCGCGGCGGCGGGTGGTCGGGAACATGGGTTATGACGTGTCGTTCACGCTGCCCAAGTCGCACAGCCTGCTGCTGGCGTTCGCCGACGAGACCACCACCGCCGGCATTGAGCAGCTCTACACCGCACAGGTGGGGGCGACGTTCGACTGGCTGGAGGGTCAGACGGCGTACGGGATGCGGGGCCACCACGGCGAGGGCAAGACCGCCCAGACGGTGCGGGGCTCGGGGTTTCTGGGCTGGTCGATGGTGCACCGCGCCGCCCGCCCGGTCGGGGAGCGGGTGGTGGGCGACCCGCACTGGCATGTGCACGTGACGGTCGCGAACATGACCCGCGGCAGCGATGGCGGCTGGTCGACGGTGGCGGCCGGCGGCCGGGACCTGATGCGCCACGCCCCGGCCGCGGACCATGTGCTCAAGGCGCTGGTCCGCCGCCGGCTGTCCGAACAGTTCGGGGTGACCTTCGCCCGGTCGGAGCGGACCGGGGCGTGGGAGGTCGCCGCCATCCCGGACGCCACGTTGCGGGCGTTCTCCAAACGGGGCGCGTCGATCGAGGCGATGCTGCGCGACCTGGGGTTCGACCCGGCGCTCGCGACCCGGCGGGCGGAGGATCTGGCGGCGGCGCAGACCCGGCACGACAAGACCGAGCACACCGCCGCCCCCGATGCCACGCTGCGGTCGATCTGGCAGGCCGAAGCCCGCACCCTGGGCGTCGACCCCGACCGGCTCGCCGCCGCCTCCCTGCCAGGAGCCGGGGCGGCGGGGCGGCCGTTGGGTGAGGACGACCAGCGTGAGCGGCAGGCGGAGCTGCTGGCCGACGTGGTCGGGCGGCTGACCGACCCCGAGCACGGGCTGACCTCCGGGCGGCGCCGGTTCACCCGGATTGACGCCCTGGCCGCGGTCGCCGACGCGCTGCCCGCTGGGGCGGGGGACGTGGCGGAGATCGAGGGGCTCTGCGACCGGGCGCTGGCGGCGGCGGGGATCGTGGCGCTGCCCGACCCGCCCGGCGCCAGGCAGACGATCGCACCGGCGGCCGGCCTCGAGCCGGCCGCCGGCCAGCAGCAGGCGCAAGACCAGGACGGGCCCGTGCTGGCGCCAGCCGGGAATGCCGCGCGGCGGCAGATCGGCGCCGGGCACATGGCGAATGCGGCCCGGTTCACCACCGCCGACGTCGTCGCCGCCGAGCGGGCCATCCTCACCGCCGCAGCAGCGTCCCGGCCCGGTCAGGGCGGGCCGCGGGTGATGACCTCGACGGCGGCGCTGGCCCGGCAGGCGGTCGAGGCCGGCCAGGGGTTCGCGCTGTCAGAAGAACAGGCGGAAGTGGCCGTGCGGCTGGTGACCAGCGACCGGATGCTGGAGGCGGTGCTGGGGCCGCCGGGGACCGGCAAGACGACGCTGATGCGCGCTGCCCGCACCGCGTGGGAGGCCGAGGGCTACACCGTTGCGGGGGCGGCGACGGCGGCGGTGGCGGCGCAGAACCTGCAGACCGAGTCCGGGATCGACTCCCGGACGGTGGCGCAGTGGGTCCGGGAGATCGGCGTCGGCGACGCGGCGCGGGCAGCACTGGCCGGCGGCACCGTCACCGACCCGGAGCTGCTGGGCCAGGCGCAGCGCGACGCGGCGCTGCCCGGGCTGGCGGGGGTAGATGTGCTGGTGCTGGACGAGGCGAACCTGACCGACGACCGGGACCGCGCCGCGCTCTACGGCGCTGCTGCCCGGTCGGGGACCAAGCTGGTGGAGGTCGGCGATCCCCAGCAGCTGCGGGGGGTGGGCTGCGGGTCGCTGTTCGCCCGGGTGCACCAGCTGGTCGGCGGGATGGAGCTGACCGAGAACCGGCGGCAGGCCAGCGAGGACGAGCGGGCGGCGATCGCCGCGTGGCGCGCCGGCCGGTACACCCAGGCGCTGACCAGCTGGGCGGGGCGGGGCCGGCTGGTGGCGACCGAGACCGGCGAGCAGGCGGTCACGGCGATGGTCGCCTGCTGGATGGCCCAGCGGGCCGGCGCCCCCGATGCTCATGCGGAGATGCGGGGGGTGGTGATGCTCGCTGCCGCCAACGACACCGTGGAGCGGCTCAACGACGCGGCGCAGGCGGTCCGCGCCGCCACCGGGGAGCTCGGCCCGGAGCAGGTCTACGAGGTCAAGGCGGGCCGGAGCGTGCGGTTGCGCCAGGGGGATCATGTGCTGGTCCGGCTCAACGACCGGGCGCAGCGGATGCACGAAGGCCCCGATGTGCTCAACGGCTACCGCGGAATCGTCGAACACATCGACACCCCTCCTGCTGGCGCCCGCGGAGGCCGCGGCGACGGCCGCGGCGGCGACAGCGGCGGCGGCGGCAGTGACAGTGGTGCGGTGCGGGTCGTCTGGCAGCAGCACGGCGCCGACGGGCTGCTCACCCACCGGGCGACGCTGTCCGAACAGTTCGTCGGCGCCGGCGGTCTGTCGCTGGGGTATGCGATGACCGGGCACAAGGCCGAGGGGCTGACCGTGACAGCGGACTGGGCGCTGCCCGGCGGGACCCGCCAAGGCGGCACGGTGCTGGTCCACGCCGCCGGGATGGACGAACCCGGACTGCACGTGGCGACCAGCCGGCACCGCGACAAGGTCATCCTATTTGCCGGCCGCGACCAGCTCGAAAGCGTGGTCGATACTCACGAGCGCGGGATCCCCGGCACGGACGAGCAGCGGGTCAGCCGGGTTGTGGCAGGCCTTGCCCGACAGGCCCGGACCCGGCCTGGCACTGCCAACGACACCCCAGTGCATGACGACCTCGGACCCGGCGCGGGTCGCGGGCCGACCCGGGCCGGTCAGGCGGAACTCGCCTCTGGTCTAGAGGACCTGCGAAGGGCGGTACTGGGGGCGGTGGAGGACGGGCCGGCGACCGGTTCTGCTGCGGACAGCGAGCAGGAGGGAACTGAGCCTGCGGGCAAGGAGCAGGCGCGGCGCCGGGCTGCGCGGCTGCGCCGGGAGCAGGCGCTGCGGCTAGCGCTGGGACGCGGCCGGCGCATGTAGCACCGGCGGACGTGTTCATCGTGCCGGTGCTGTGCGGGTTGGTTGCTGTTGCGTCACCGCACACTCCTGTGCCGGCGCGAGGCGCCCTGGGATGTCGGTGCCGGGCGCAGGGGCGCGTCTAGGCAGCGTGGGCGACGAGGAGCCACCCCGCATCGCGCTGCCCTTGGCTGCCCCGCCCCATGCGTTCCACTGGCGGAAGAGCTGGCTTTGACGCCCGGCACCGACGGGATGAACCTAGCTGGGGAAGGTCGGCGCGGCTAGAGCTGGCTATTGACACCATCAGCGGTTTGCGTGGTTGACCGTGAGGCGAACGGGATGGACGCTGCGCGGCGTGGACCCGCCGCTGGCGATGACAGCTCGGGCCACGCAGGCGCAGAGCGGCGTCGATTTCGCTGCTGGTGATCACCGCTGCCTTCGCTGCCGCGAGCGGGCCGCCCCATCCGGCAACAGCCGACCGGAGCCGGCATCGTTGTTCGTGTGCTTCACCTGCGTGGACGAGCTGCGCCTGCCTGGCGATCGGGGCTGGCTTTGGCTGCGGGAACGCCTCGGCTTGCCGCCCCTTTCGAGCTGACGCGGCCTGCCCGGCAAGTAGGAAGCGAGGCCCCGGGTTCGGGGCGCAGGGACCCCGCTCCGGACGTGAACGCTACAGAACCTTGAGCGAGCAATTACAGCGGGTGCGTGCCCATGCCAGATCAACAGGAAGCAGCTTTGGGGGGGTGCGGCGTCCAGGGCTAGCCTTCACCGATGAGCTTCAAGGTGGAGCTGCCGGCTGCTGTGATTGAGTACCCCGACGACGGCGACCACTACGTCGTTGATGTCTCTGGCGCCCTTGTCATCCGCACCGCCGACGGCCGGAAGCTCACCTACTCGCCGACTGCCTGGACGCGGGTCGATGAGGACCCACGTCCCCCGAACCTCATCTAGCCGCGTCGTCCTCATGAGTCAGCATGCGGGGCCGACCGCCAGGAACGCATGGGGCGGGGCAAGGGCAGCGCGCCGCTGCCGTCGCGGCCCCTGCCTACCGGTGATCGGTTCAACCGCAAAGCGGAACTCTCGGACCCCTGCGTGAAGCCCGGCCGCGACAGTGCCCCCGGTGATCAGGACGTGCGCTCCCCCGTCGATGAGCAGCTGCGCCGTGCCATACGGGCAACGGTAGGACTTGCTGACCGCGCGTTCACGCATCCCGGACTGCACTGTGCAGAACCACGTTGACCCTCACTGGTGGCCCGGCACACCGGTCGCCGCCTCCCGCCCGGCGTCGCCGAGCAGCGGGGCCAGCAGGTCGGGGTCGGTGGCGTGCCCCGGCTGGGGCGCCTTGTGCCTGTCCTCGCACTGCTTGTGCTGGTAGGCCTGCCGCAGCCGCAGCAGGCATGGGTGCAGAACCCCCTCGTGCCACTGGGCCAGCGCATCGCTGGGCTGCTTGGTCTGGTCGGCCTTGGTTGCCGCGCGCCAGGCGGTGCGCAGCGCTGCGAGCTCTTCGACGACGCCGCGGTGCGCCCCCCAGCAGGGCAGCACACTGCGCGAGAGCAGCAGGTCATAGCTGGCGACCAGCCAGTCGACCCAGCCCGCCAGCTGCTTCCAGTCACTCGCGGTCGCCCGGTCGGCCCACCCCTGCGGTTCGGGTTCGGCCGCGTAATCACCGGCCGACGGTGCCGGCCCGCGCTGCTGCGCCTCCCGCGCCAGCTGTCCGGGTTCGGGTTCGGGTTCGGGTGGTGCTGGTGGACCGTGCTCTACTCGCGTTAGCCCACGCTGGAGGTCTTTGATGTCTCGGCGGACCTCCACAGCCAGGGTGCGCAGCAGCTCCTCGACCTGATTGAGCCGGCCGGTGAGCTCGCGGCTCGTCTGCGGACCTGGGTCGTCCGCTGCGGACGGGCCGCTCACGGGGGCGCGGCCGCCGCGTCGGCGATGCGGCGTCCCTCCGTCGTGCGGCGCTGACGGTCGAGCGCTCTGGCGTCGGTGCGGTCGAACCAGGCGGTCAGGCGCAGCAGCACAGCGGGGCGGTTGCGGTAGATCAGCAGTCCGTGGCCGGCGGGGATCTGCCGGGCTTCTTCGGCGCGCAGCACCCGGCGGTCGGTCTGCTGCTCACTCGCGGCGGTCGCGCGTCCGGTGTCGGGGTCGTAGCTGGTGGTGGCGCGGGTCAGCTCGACGTCGCCGACGAGGGTGGCGTAGCGGGCCAGGGTGTCGGGGTCGGTGATGCCGCCGAGCAGGATCTCGGCGGGCATGTTGTCCAGCAGCGTGTTCGCCCCGTCGGCGCCCCACCGGCGCCGCGCCTGGGGCAGTGACTGCAACGCCAGCACCAGCTGCATCCCGAAGCCGCGGGCGTCGGTGGCGAGCTCGACGAGTTTGGGCAGCGGCGCGACGTTGGCGATCTCGTCCCCGACCAGGCGCAGCGGCGGGTCCAGCCGGCCGCCGGGCAGCCTGGCGGCGATGGTCTTGGCGGTGTCGACGACTTCTTGGAGCAGCATCGCGCACAGCGGCGCGACGTTGGTCGAGGCGTTGGCGTCGCCGACCAGCACCAACGTGTCGCTGCCGGCGACGAAGCGGGCGACGTCGAAGCTGGGCACACCGTCGCGGGGGGTGACCCAGCGCAGGACGCTGCGCAGCGCCATCGGCTCGATCGCCTGGGCCAGGGTCTGCCGGGAGGAGGACACCGTCTCCTCGGCGCCGGTCGCGACCGAGCGCAGCATCCCGGCCCACAGCGGCTCGGCCTGCTCAAGCGTGGAGCGCCGGATGATGTTCTGGGCTTCTTCGGCGCCGTCGTCGAGGTGGACCGCCCAGTCGATGACGTCGGCGATGGGTCGCCCGTCGAGGTCGGCGGCGTGCAGCAGCCGGGTCAACGCGGAGGCGGCGTTGGCTCGAAAGAAGCTGCTGTTGGTCGAGGACCTGTCATCAGCGCCGAGGCCGGCGGCGAACGCCAGGCCGCGGGAGACGGCGGTCTGCCCGTCGCGGCAGCCCGCGACCGGGTTCCACACCATCGGCTCGGGCCAGCCGAGCCGGTCCAACGGGTCGAACACCCAGATCCTGCGCTTGTTGCCGGTGCCATCAGCTGCGTTACGGCCAGCGCTGGTGCGGGTTGCGGCGATGACGTCGAGGATGTCGGCGCGGGTGCAGGTCACCACTAGCGCCCCAGGCGCCGTCAGGGCCGCGGGGATCATCACCTCCACCGACTTACCGGCCCCGGTGGGGGCGATGACCACCGCGTGGTCCTCCAGCGGCAGCACCACCGGCTCGCCGGTGGTGGAGGTGCCCAGCGGCAGCCCGACCTGCTCGATCGGGACCCGCTTGCGCTCGGCGGCGGTGAGGCCGGGCCGGGTCTGCGCGGCGCTGGCCCGGGCCCGTGCCACCCCCAGGCCGTCGCGGATCTGGCTGTTGTCGGCGAAGCCTTTGCCGCGCCGGCGCCGGGCGCGCCACGCCCCGAAGGTGAACGCCCAGGCGATGAAGCCGGCGAACAGCACGACCAACAGCACCCCCCACACCGCTAGGGTGACCGTGGCGCTGGCCGGGTGCGCTCCGATTAGGCCGGCCAGCGGCCGGCCGTGCAGCAGCGCCCGTGCAGTCGTCCTCAGATCGGTCAGGCCGACGCCGTCGGCGGTGAGGAACACCGCGGCGTGCCAGGCCAGCAGGGCGCTGCCGGCGAGCAGGCACATGGTGATGTTGGCCCGGACCCGCCAGGACACCAGCGGCGCGCCCTGGTCCTGGCGGCCCAACGTCTGCTCGGTCAGGCTCACCGGCCGCCCCTCCCCCGACCGCTGTCCCGTCCGCCGGCGACCATCGCCTCGTCGGTGTCGGTCAGCCCCCGTTCGAGGCGGGACCGGACGTGCTCGACGTGGATCTCCCGCCGGTTGCCGATCTTGAGCAGGTGATGGCCGTCAGCCAGGTTCGCCAGCGTGTTCCGCGAGCCCGGGTCCAGCCCGTAGAGCCGGATGACGGCTTCGATGTCGTCGTCGCGGTCCTGGCGGTACAGGTGCACCGTCTGCGCCTCCTTCAGCATCGCCACCGCCGGGTCACCGGCCGGGATGTCGGCAACGTGGTGCAACGCGGCGATGTTGGACAGGCCCAGGCCGCGGGCCAGCTTGGAGTTGCGCTGGAACACCCTGCCGCCGGGGCCGCCGACCAGGTCCCAGCCCTCCTCGGCGATGAAGTTGGTCCGCAGCCCCCGCTGGTGGCGAAGGGTGCCCAGCAGCCACACGTTCGCCACCGCCATCACCATCGCCACCGCCGGGCCGTCGTCGGGCAGTTGGGACACGTCGAACACCGTCAGCCGCTCCGCGAGGCGCACATCGGGCGATGTGGGGCCGTCGAACAGTCCGGACAGCTCGTCGCCGAGCAGCGCGGACAGCAGGTGGTGCACCCCCAGCCCGGCCTGGTGGATCCGCTCCCGGGCGGCAGCCGAGTAGCCGGCGTACTCCGGATGGGACCGGCCGAGCTGGGCGAGCAGGTGCTCGAGCAGCGGCACCACCCCGTCGGCCTCGGCGCCGGCCAGGGTTGCCCGGTGAGCGGCCCGCAGCGCCGCCTTCTCCCACTTGTCCAAACCCTGGCCGTCGTTGGCGAGCTCGGCGAGGGCGATCAGCAGCCGGGCCTGCCCGGCGAGACCGGCGCCGGCCAGGACCACCGGGTCCAGGATGTTCAGCGTCGTGCCGCCGCCGCCGAGCACCATCCGCAGCGGTTCGGCTCCCAGCTGCCGGCTGGTGTCGCAGTACTCCCCCTCCCCGCCGCGGTCCTTGCGGTCCATCACCACGACGCGCCTGCCGCGCAGGATCAGCGGCCGCAGCACGTAGACCGTCTTGAGCAGCGAGCTCTTGCCGGCGCCGACGACGCCGATCACCACCACCGCCGGGGAGGTGATGACCCCCCGTTCGTAGGCGGTGAACACGTCGTGCGCCACCGGGGTGTTGGACAGCCGGTCCCGGCCGACGAAGATGCCGTAGGCGTCGGTCGGGGCGGCGACCAGCGCGGTGTTGAGCACCTGCGCCTGCCGGGTGGAGGTCAGCGCCGGCACAGCCTGTGGGGCGTACCAGCCGCGGCGGGCCTTGCCCGGCGAGCGGCGCGCGACGTAGCCCTGCGGTGCAGGCAGGTCCAGCACCCCCGGGTCGCGCGTCCCGGTGCTGGTCTTGCGGCTGCGCGGCCAGCGGCGGCGACCCTCGGTGCCGCTGGCTGCGGGGTCCTCGGAGCCGGCGGGTGCCGGCGGCGCAGCGAACGGCGGCTGGACGGGCAGGTGGGCAGGCAGGTGCGCCGACAGGTGCGAGCGACCTCGGTGGCCGGCCCGGTCCAGGTCCACTTCGACGACGCTCACCCCCGCGGCGGCTGCCGGCTCGACGACCCGGAACGGCAGGTCCAGCAGCGGCTGGGGATGCGGCGGGCCGGGATCCAGCGCGCCGGGGGCGGGACCGGCGTCGGCCAGGTCGGCCTTGGCGCCGTGCCGGGAAGCCCGGCTGCGCCTTCGGATGCCTGCCATCAGATGGCCTCCTTGTCACCGGAGCCGGTCAGCAGACTGCGGACCCGCGACCCGGCGGCTGGTTCGACGGGGCGCATCCCGCGGGCAATCGGCCAGGTGCACGCCGTCCCGGCGGCCTGCTGGGTGTCCAGCCAGGAAAGGGCGGCGATCCCGGCGTTGCCCGCCGCCTCGGTCACCTTCGCGGTGGCGTCGACGAGGGCGTCGCGGGACCGGGCGGAGATCGTCAGGTGCCCCGCCCAGCCGGCGCCGTGCTGACCCGACCCTGGTCGCAGGTCCTCCAACCGGGAGCGGGCCGCGGAAAGGCCGGCGGCGAGCTCCTCACTGGTCAGCACTCCTTTGTCCCGTTGCGCGGCGAGGTCGGCCAGGTCGGTCGTCACGTCGGTGCGGGCGCTCCGGCGGGCGTCGGCGGCGGGCACGATCTCGGTCTGCAGCGACAGGGTCCGCACGATCGGGTGCGGCAACGCTGAGAGCAGCGGCGCCAGCCACAGCGACGTGCGCGGCCCGGTCTCGACCGCTTCGATCGGCAGCAGCGCGGTCCGGTGCCACCACTGCTCGAGCTGCCCGTCGGGTCCTGGGCTGGTGACCACGGTGGCGGACAGCTCGTCCCGGCTCGGCAGCCAGGGGGCGTCGACGTCGACGTCGGCGGCCTGGTCGATCGGCCAGGAGGGTTGCTGCATGTGCCGCAGCACCGCCGCGAGCTGCGCCGCGCTCACCGCGGCGACCTGCCCGAGCTTGGCCGAGCCCAGGTGGGAGCGCACCGCGTCGATCTCGGCGCGCATCAGCATCCGCCAGCCGGCCTGTGCCGGGCCGCGGCGGGCCGCGGCGGCGAGAAAGGCGGGGGTCAGCGGCCAGCGGATGACGACGTAGTGGCGTTGCATCAACCCGGAGCGGGAGACCAGGCGGACCACCTCGTCATAAGAGGCGACCAGCGCCGGCGGGGCGCCGACCTCGTCCAGGTGCTCCCACACCCACGCCTCGTGGTAGGCCGAGTCGACCGGCACGACCCGGGTCAGCGACTGGACCCGGCTCGGCAGCAGCGAGGGTGAGCCGTAGCGGGCCAGCAGCTCACCCCATGCGGTCATCGCCGTGTCCAGGAACGTGTCGGACTCGATGCCGCGGATCTGGCCCTCGACGGCGAACGCGACCGAGAGGTAGGCGTCCTCCCCGGTGGGGGTGTGCCAGGCGATGCCCGGCTCGCCGCGGCCGCGGGTCAGCCAGTGCATCCCCTCGGCGCCGTCGGGCCAGTCGCGGTAGGCGTTGTAGGCGCGGACCGCCGCCGCGCGCTGCCGGCGGCCACGGCCGGCGGCGGCGAGTTCTGCGGGGCGGGTGGCGACGGGGGCGAAGCAGTCGGTGCCGGTGCGGCGCCGCTCGGCCCAGCGGCGACGGGCCTGCCAGCGGGCCAGTGGCGAGCCGCGGTGGGTGCGGACCGTCGCCAGGTACACCACGGCGAGGGCGGCGATGGTCAGCACCAGCCCGGCGGCCTGCAGGACGATCGTCGCGACAGCCCCGGCGGCGGCGACGCCGATCAGCCCGGCGGTGCGGGTCCTGCCGTGCGAACCGCCGAAGAACCCCCGGCGGCCGCCTTCACCGCCCAGGACGCGTGTCTGCACCGCCACCTCCCGGGTTCTGCTGGGGACCGAGGTCGGCTGCCTCGGCGTGCTCCATGTGCTCGGCTGCCATCTGCCCGGCGGAGCGGGCCAGCTCGGCGGTCGCGCCCAGCACCGAACCGGCTGCCTTGACCCCCTGGCCGGCCGCTGCCACGGCGGCTCCCACGGGAGCGCCCACCCCGGTCGCTGCTGCGGCAGCACCAGCCGAGGACAATCGGTCACCGGCTTGCTCGCCGGCCTGCTCGCCAGCCTGCTCACCGGCCTGCGCGCCGCCGCCCGGCCCTGCCGTGCCGTCCTCGGCCGAGCTTCCCGCCGTCGCCCATCCCGCGGAGGATTGCGACCCGGTCCGCGAACGGCTGCCCCCGGCCCCAGCCGGCTGCGAGCCCGCGCCCTCGGACGGGCCGCCCCCGCCGGCGGCCTGTGCAGTCCCGGCTCCGGCGGCGCCGCCGGTACCAGCGGCCTGCTCGCCGCTGCCGCCGGGTTCCATCAACGCCGAGGACTGCACCCCTTGCCCGCGGGGGGACAGCAGCCCGGCCAGTCCGCCGCCACCGGCAGCGATTCCCTCGGCTGCGCCGGCGGCCGCAGGTTCGCCTGCCTCTCCCACCAGGGAGGCGGCGCCGCGGGCCAGCTGCGCGGTCTGCGAATCGCCCTCGGACTGCGGAAGCCGCCGCCCGAGCGGCGCTGGCCCGGGACCGAGACGGCCGGCCCGCTGCCTGCGGCGGAGGTCGGGCCGACGGGGGCGAACGCCAGCAGCCCGAGCGGGGACAGCGTCGCTGCCAGCAGGGCGATCACCGCGACGGCCAGGTTCGCCAGGATCTTCAGCCCCGGCTGGTCGAAGTTGGTCGACAGGCCGCCGACCATTCGGAAGGCGACGCCCAGCAGCAGGAACAGCAGGACGTGGGAGAAGCAGATGCCGACCCACACCATGACGACCTTCAGGCCCTTGGCCCGCTGGCGGGGGTGGACCAGCCACACCAGCGACAGCGGGATGATCGCACCGGTCAGGTACAGGGTGACCAGCATGACCAGCAACACCACGAAGCACAGGACCAGCGCGACGATCAGGGCGAAGAAGAACACGATGGCGACGATCGCCCCGCCGGTGATCTTCGCCGGGTCACCCGCGGCGATCGACGCCTGCAACGCCGTGGTGGTGCCGGCGACGCTGCCGCCGATCCCCCACCGGATGAGGGTGTCGGTCAGTGCCCCGGTCAGCTCCAGCAGCAGGCTGCCGAGCGCCGGGCCGAGGATCACCGCTCCGAAGAACAGCGGCGTGTAGAACCCCAGCGTCTCCACCACATCGTCGCCGGAGACCCGGCGGCGGGCCAGCTGGACGAAGTTCCAGCCCAGAAACGCCACGAAGATGAAGATCGCCAGCGCGAACGACACCCGGTAGGCGTCCAGGAACCAGCCCGCCGACATGTCCGGGTGGGTCAACCGCTCCAGCTGCGGCAACACCGTCGAGGCCAGGCCTGCAGCCGCCGCCTGCATCTTCTGCGCGATGTAGCCCAACGGGTCCTTCGCGAAGTCGATGGCGGCCGAAATCGTGTTGGCCGCGGTGCATGCAACCTTGACGATGGGAAGGTGGCACGGGTCCGGCACCTCAGCACCCTCCTGAGTAGGGCACGCCAATGCGCTGCAGATCCGCGATCGAACGTCCAGTCGTCAGGTCCCGATACCGCCAGGCGCCATTGACCGCCACCAAGTGAGCGGTGCCAGCGAGCGCGACCTGCCCCTGAGGTACACCGTTCAGCGTTGGGTTGCTGCTCGCGAGGTACGACACGCTCGCGCTGCCACCGTCGAAGGACTCCACGTAGTACTTCCCGCCGGTGAAGTCGAGGGCTCCCCCCGAGCCCTGAAGGTCCGACGAACTCGACAGCGAGCGGCGCGCGGCGTCCGTGGCGTCAGGAGCAAGGACTTGCCTGGCTGTCGTCACCTGGTCCGCCGGCGGAGGGCCTGCAAACGCCCACCGGGCCACCGTCGCCGTGAAAGACGCCGCCCCGGCCGGTGTCAGCGGTGCCTGGTGTTGCGCAGCCAGAACCGCCTGGTCCAGCTGCAGGACACCGCCCAGGCAGCCGTCGGCCAGGGTCACCGGGGCGGCTGATGACGCGAGGTGTGAGGGCTCCGGGGTCGGCCTTGCCGATACTGCCGACTGCGACGGTGCAGGCGCTGGGGGGAGCACGATCGTCTGACCCCGCCGACCGAACATAGCCACCGCGACAGCCACCAGCGCGATAGCGGTGAGCAGCGCGATCAGTACCCACGCCCAGCGGGGCAGGCCGCGCCGCGGCGCGGGGCCGGGCGGCGACGCGGGAGCCTTGGAGGTTGTAGTCATGAGTCCTTGTCCGGATAGGTGACGGGAGATGGTCAGGTAGTCGTCCGCCGCCGTCAGCCGAAGATTGCGATGAAGACGCTGACGATCACGGCGAGGGAGATCAGGCCCCCGAGCGCGACCCCGGCGTTGACAGCTTCCCGCCGGCTGTCCCGCAGCTGGCCGGGGTGGCTGCCGCGGTTTTGGGCAATCCCCAACAGCCCGTGGCCCAGGTAGCCGATTCCAATGAGGATGGCAAGGCCCCACAGACCGGCCGCGAGCTTCTGCCAGATGGCTGTGTACTGCGCCCCGAAGATCGTGAAGTTGGGGACGATGTTGTTCAGCGGGTTGGTCACTGCTGTCTGCCTCTCTAGCCCTGGGGGCTGGCGATGGTGTCCTGGAGCTGGTGCACCAGGTCGACGTCGGTCGGTGCCGAACCCAAGGCGGTCACGATCGCGGCCGCGGCGGCTGTCCAGGCCCGGGTGGACTTCTCGCTCAGCGCTGCCAAAGTGATCTGTCCGCCGAGCCGGATAGCCGGGTCGAAAGGCACTTCCACCACCGCAGCGACGCCCAGCTCGTCCAGCCGGGCTCGCAGCGCCGCGGCGATGTGCGGGTCCTCCGGGCCGCCGTCATGGCCCAGTACGACAACGACCCGGGACGCCAACCCGCCGGGAGCAGCGACCTCGCTGTCGGCGCGGATGACCGCGAGTGTTTCCTCGACCCCGGCCAGGGCGTCGATCGACACCAGGCACGGCAGCACTGCAGCGTCCGCTGTGCGCAGCGCCGCCAGGTATGCCTCGTGGCCGGGATTGTTACCGGTGTCGGTCACGGTGATCCGGTAGTAGGTGTCCAGCACCCGCCGGGCTGCCAGCACGTCGCCGGCGGTCAGCTCCCGCCGGCCGCCGACCGAGCCGATGACGTCGGTGTGTGAGCTTTGCGGGGCGGTGTAGCCGCCGAGGGTCCCCGCGGAGCGGACGTTGCCGACACCGGCGAGCAACTCGGCCAGGCCGCGCTCCGGGTCGCCTTCGGCACGGCGGTTCAGGGTTCCGACCGACTCAGCCGCCTCCCACGTGACGACGTAGCCGCCGCGGACATGACCCAGGATTCCGGCCAGGATCAGTGCTGTCGGCGTCTTTCCCGTGCCGCCCTTGGGATTGGTCACGCCGATGTTGACCGCCCGGGACCAGGTGGCCCGGCGGATCGTGGCGATCGCCTCCCGGTGCGCGAGCTCGGCCGCGTCAGGCGCCAGCTTCACCAGCCCGCCGGTGCCCCGGCTGAGCCGTCCTCGCCAGCCCCACTGCGCTGGAGGAGACCCGGACGGCTCGGCGACCGTAACCGGGGTGTGGGGTGCCGGTACAGGTAACGCTGGCGCGGGTGTTTCTGCGAGGGATGGTGGGGGGCTCGCCGGCTTGGGATCGACGGCGTCCTCGCCTACGCCATCGGTCCGCTCGTGTTGGTCGACCACGAGCGACCCGTCCCGCCCGTGCTCTTCGGCCTCCCCCCCGACTTCCTGGTAGCGCTGGGCGCGTCGTGCGCCGGCAAACAGCCCGGAGGTCGGCTGATCGGTTGTACTAGTCAAGCAATCCTCCGTAGTCAGTCAGAGTTATGCGTCAGATACTCTGACTGAGAACTCTAGACCTCGGAACAGTAGAAGAGTCAAGGGTCAAGCCGCGCGTGCGTCCCGTGTGCGGGGGCGTACACCGCGCTCACCCAAAGCGCGGCCAGCTCCCCTGCCCTCGACACTTCGTCGCATGAACGCCCAACCTCTACGGTTGACTAGGGCGCCACGGGCCCATGTGGCCGAGCCTTGCCGCTATGACCCCCAGTCCAGAGCTGCTGCAAGGGTCAGGGCTTGGACGGCAACCGTCCCGCTGGCGGTGAGTGCATGAGGACTAGTTGAACGAACGGAGACTGCGATGGCTGCACAGATCGGCTCGTTCGGTCAGGCGTTGCCGCCGGTGCGGCAGCAGGCACAGCTGTGGGACGGATTTTTCGCCGACCACTATCAGCACAACAAGGTCGCCGAGCGGCTCTTTCGCAACGTTGGAGTCGAGACCCGGCACGGGGTCGTCGACCCCTGCGTCGAGGACGTCTCGGGATGGGGAACCGGCGCGCGCATGGAGCGCTTCG
>JAABVA010003307.1_pt1 | contig 15439 bp, 14 predicted proteins | sample 5560331 | NCBI WGS metagenome assembly JAABVA01 (sample SAMN12812661, study PRJNA571458) | rock metagenome | isolation source: Antarctica rocks | place: Antarctica: Victoria Land, Mt New Zealand sud | collected 2016-01-07 | reverse complement strand
GATCAGGTCGGTCGGGAAGTGGGCCTCGCGGTCCCACTGGGCGATGTGCGGGGCCACCTCCGCCGCGGCGAAGTCGCGCACCACCGCGCGGAAGTCCTCGTGCTCCTTGGTCAGCTCGAACATCGGCGTCTCCAACCCTTCAGAACAGGCCGGGCACCTGGTCACGAGGGTCGCCCGCGGAGCACACGGCATACTTGACGTTAACGCAAACGTAAATGACAATCAGCCGCATGACAAGTGGCGAGCCGTGGACCATCGCCCAGGTCGCCGACGAGTTCGACGTGACCCACCGCGCCGTCCGGCACTACGAGGAGCTCGGGCTCATCTCGCCGGAGCGACGCGGGACGCAGCGGCTCTTCCACCGCCGCGACCGGACCCGGCTGGGGCTGATCCTGCGGGGCAAGCGGCTCGGCTTCCCGCTCGAGGAGATCCGCACGATCATCGACCTCTACGACGCGCCGCGAGGTCGGGCATCGCAGCTCGAGTACGTCCTGGCCCAGATCGACGAGCGACGCGCCGGCCTCGAGCGGCGCCGGCGCGACCTCGGCGACGCCCTCACGGAGCTCGACCAGTTCGAGGAGACCTGCCGGGCTGACCTCGCGAGGCTCGGCTGACCACGCGGCTCGGTCGGCACACGTCGACCGTCAGGCGCGCCGGGTGCTGGCTCCGAGCGAGCAGCGCATCCCCATGAGCTTGAGCTCACAACCGGCCGTCGCGCTCGAGCAGGTCAGCTGACGTCCCGCCTTGAGCAAGGGTGATGAGCCGGTCGGGCTCGCGGTAGGCGTGATGGGCCGGTCGAATGCCGAGCTGAGCCAGTCGCTGCTCCCGCTCGGAGTCCTCATCCCGGCCGGGCGCCGTCGTCAGGCCGAGCGCGACGTCAACGGCCTCCCGGATGAGGTCCTGCTCGGAACGGCCGGTTCGCACGGAGGCAGCCCGGAGCGCCTCCTCGGCCTTCTGGTCCAGTCGGAGGTTTGGGGCCATGTTGAAAGACTACCGAGATCAGTACTGATCGGTACCGGATTGCCGTCGCGTCAGCTCATGCCTGCGGGTCAAGGAGCTGATGGCGAGCCACCCGGCATACCAGGGGTGCGCAGTCGGGCGTTCCATGAGGTGAGCGGCCCGTCGTCCTCCGAGACGGGCGTGCCACGATGGGAGCGCACTCCAGACAACCCCCGACCTCAGAGGTGAACCGCCATGACTGCTCCCGTGGACGACCGAGTAGAGTTCCGTGCCTATGCCCACCCGGAGCGCCTGGTCTCCACGGAGTGGCTGGCCCGGCAGGTCGCCGAGGACCGCGTCGGCACCCCCGACGGGATCGCCGTCGTCGAGTCGGACGAGGACGTCCTGCTCTACGACACCGGCCACATCCCCGGCTCCGTGAAGGTCGACTGGCACACCGACCTGAACGACCCGCTGACCCGCGACTACGTCGACGGCGAGCACTTCGCGAAGGTGCTCGGCAGCCGGGGCATCGGGCGTGACACGACCGTGGTCATCTACGGCGACAAGAGCAACTGGTGGGCCGCCTACGCGCTGTGGGTGTTCAGCCTCTTCGGGCACGAGGACGTGCGGCTGCTCGACGGCGGCCGCGCCAAGTGGGTCGCGGAGGGGCGTGAGCTGACCCGTGACGTCCCCACGTCGGCTGCGGTCGACTACCCCGTGGTCGAGCGGGAGGACGCGCCGATCCGCGCCTTCAAGGACGACGTCCTCGCTCACCTCGGCAGACCCCTCATCGACGTGCGCTCCCCAGGCGAGTTCTCCGGCGAGCTGCTGCACATGCCCGACTACCCGCAGGAGGGCGCGGTGCGCGGTGGCCACATCCCCGGCGCCAGGTCGGTTCCGTGGGCCCGGGCGGCCAACGAGGACAGCACGTTCAGGTCCCGCGAGGAGCTCGAGGCGCTCTACCAGCAGGAGCAGGGGCTCGACCCTGCCGACGACGTCGTCACCTACTGCCGCATCGGTGAGCGCTCCTCGCACACCTGGTTCGTCCTGACCCACCTCCTGGGCTTCGACAAAGTCCGCAACTACGACGGCTCCTGGACCGAGTGGGGCAACGCCGTCCGGGTACCCGTCGAGAAGTAGGTGGGTCACACTGGTGGACGTGACTTCTGACCAACGAGTCGAGCTGCCCGAGAGCCTCTCCGAGATCGCCGAGGACTTCGCCTCGGTGACGGCGCGAGAACGGCTCGAGCTGCTCCTGGAGTTCAGTGACGGGCTGCCGGCGCTGCCGGAGCGGTATGCCGGTCATCCCGAGATGCTCGAACGGGTCGACGAGTGCCAGACACCACTGTTCCTCGTCGTTGAGGTCGACGACGAAGGTCCTGCGCTCGAGCGGGCGGTGAGCCTCTTCTTCCAGGCGCCGGCCGAGGCCCCGACGACGCGCGGCTTCGCTGGGATCCTGCGCGAGGGCCTTCACGGACTGACCGCAGGTGAGGTGCTGGACGTGCCCGACGACGCCCCCTACCGGTTCGGGCTGGCCGAGGCGGTCTCGCCGCTGCGGCTGAGGGGGATGGTGGCGATGCTGAGCCGGATCAAGCGGCAGGTGCGGCTCAAGACCGCCGTCTGACCCGGCATACCCCGGCTTGCGTGGCGTGCCTGCGTCGGGTGTGCTTGCGTCCGGCACCTGGGTCGCCATAGCCGCCGAGCTGCCGGACGCAACGGTGTTGGGCGGTCATCAAGCGAAGTGTCCGACTGGCAAGTGGCGGTGCTGCCCTAACCCAAATGAACCGCTTGGTGGCCGGTGAACCCCATGGAATCCCAGAGCGGCCGCCAAGCCGTGTCGTAGACGACGACGTTGCCGTCGTTCTGGATCACGGCGTGGTCCCCGGCACTCGAGACCGCGGTGTGCCACAGTGGCTTGCCGCTGGGCGAGTAGATCACCACGTTGCCGTCGGTCTGGGCCAACAACGTCGAACTCGGCACGAAGGTGCCGGTGGACCACCACGTCGTCCCGTCCTTCTTCTTGAGGACCACGTTCCCGTTGGTTCCCATGGTCAGCGTGAAGACACCGTTCCAGGAGGTGACGACCTCCCCGGGGTAGAGATGGGTGAATGCGCGGCGGGGGATCAGGTTCAACGACTGGTGCTGGGTGAAGCCCCGGCTGTCCCATAGCGCGACCTGAGCGCTCGAGTAGAGCACCAGGTTTCCGTCGTTCTGCATCGCCAGCTGCGCACCGGGGCTGTTGACGGCGGCAGTCCACTGGGGAAAATTGTCCTCGGAGTCATAGACCACAACGTTGCCGTCCGGCTGCACTCGGAGGTAGCTGTTGGGAAGGTAGGTGCCGGAGGCCCATTGAGCCCTGCCGTTCGCGTCGTACACCACCAGATTTCCGTCAGTCTGCATGGTGAGCCGGAACCTGCCGTCGGGCGAGAAGATCGGTGGTGCGCCGGGGTTCAGGGTGGCTGGCACGGTTCGACGCATGCCAGCCGCAATGTAGTTGGCGGCCGTCGCCCGCACGTTGGAGAGCTGGTTGTAGAGAACGTCGCCCGGGCACTCCGTGGCAAACGCATCCCGGTGACCCGACACGGTGTCGAACGTGACCGCGGTGCCGGCCGGCCACCGGGCTCCGCTGCCTCCGGCCGAGGTCAGGACCTGCCTGCCGCCGGGGTCGCGGTCGTAGAGGGCCAGCTTCCACCCGAGCACCTGCGACATGGAGGTCAGCATGACCTGAGGTGTCGCCGCTGTACTGAAGGTGCCCATGGCGGAGACGCTGAAGGTGTCGTAGTTGAATCCCAGCGTGTGGGCGCCGATGACTGCGCGGTCGATGCCACCTGCCCGTCCCTCGAAGATCTGCCCGTAGCGGTCGACGAGAAAGTTGTACCCGACGTCGCACCAGCCGTTGCCGTTCACGTGATAGGCGTAGATCCCGCGAAGGATTCCGGCGGACTGGCTGGCCGTGTAGGTGTTGCTGCCCACGGTGTGGTGGACGAGGCCGACCTTGATCGTCGGCGAGTAGGTCGCCGTGCAGTCGCGCATGCTCTCGTCCGCGCCCCACTGGGCCCGGGTGATGATGGTCGGCTGCGTCACCGCCCCCTGGGCCTGCGCCGCGGGAGCCCCCGTGGGGTTGGCGTCCGCCGGCGATGTGCCCGGATCAATGGTGAGGAGGGTCAGCTCCTTGGGAGTCACCGACCCCGCAGTGTCGACCCTGACCTGGACCGCGTCGGCCGACCCGGTCGAGTACGGCTCCGTCGCCGTTCGGCCCGGGAGCTGAGCCGACTCTGCGCTACCGGAGTCCGGCCCTCCGGAAACGTCCAGCGCCTGCCAGTCCGTCCAGGCGCCCTGCTCGCGGACCCTGACCTGGACGACGATGGTGCTCGGAGCGTTTTCGGAGGCCCAGCTCACACCAGCGGCGGTAAACCGTCCCGTATCCAGCTGCGCCGTCATCACGGCAGGTCGGCTCGTGCGAGCGGCGCGCGCCGTCGTTCCGCCGGTGCTCGGTCCACCGGCCTTCGAGCGCAGTGCGCTGCTCGCCGCGAGCGCGCCCGGATCCAACGCTGCAGGCGCGTCGGAAAGGGCCTTCTGGTCCACTCCGGAGATCGGATGACGCTCGATCGACGGAGTCACCGGTCTCGGCGCCGCCCACGCCGGCGTGACCACCGGGGCAAAGAAGGATCCGGTGCTCAGAACCAGCACGACGGCGAGGCGGGCACGGTTCATGGTCATCCCTTGGGCAAGGCGAGGTGTGATTCGGGCATACCATCGCACACCGCCCGCAACAACGGCTACTCTTACCCCAGTAGTCTCATGAACTTCGCAGGATTCAGCTCAAAGGCTGGCCCCCTCTCCCGCGCCCCCCCGGGGCCATGGTCACGTGCCAGGATCGGTGGCCTCCCGCGCGTAGTCGTCGTCGAGTCGCTCGATGTCGCCTTCGTCGAAGAGGCCGAACGCCACCTCCAGCAATCGCCCCGCCGTCGTTCCGCTGTTGCCCATCCGGTGCGTCGCGCCACGGGGCACCCACACGCTCTCCCCGGGCTGCGCCTGCCACTGACGCTCGTCAACCGTGACGTCGATCGGGACGTCGAGGACCTGCCACATCTCGCCGCGCCGCTCGTGACGCTGGAGCGAGAGCCGATGTCCGGGCTTGACCGTGATGATCTTGACCGTCACCGTCTCGTTGGAGACGAACTGCTGAAAGTCGCCCCAGGGCCGTCGCACTGAGAAGACATCATCGACCGGGCTCCGACCACTCGTTGGTGGCCTCACAACGCTCAGAGGGTTCGTCATCCTTGTCCTTCCTGTGGCTCGAGCAGTCAGTATGCCGGGTCACTGTCTAGGCAGAATATGTTGCGGTGCCAGCCGTTGCCCAGCAGGCGCGCCGGAACTGCCGAGGTCAAGGCGCGGCCCGAGCTTGCTCCATAGGAGTCTCTGGGCGCTTTGTGGGACATGGACCGGATCGGGCGCGGGGAGCTCACGCGCACCCGGTGGCGTCCCGTACCCTCAGTCCATGGTCCGTCAAGGGAGCCGTGCCACGACAGGGATTGTCGCTCTCCACCTGGCGGACTGCATCTCCCGCTGGGGCCGGTCGAGGGGCACAGCGCACCGGCTCCGTGCCACGGTCGCATGACGGAACGTTCGATCGGGGACGTGCCTACGCCGACCGCCCCCGCTCGCGCGGGTGGGCCTCGGTACGCAACCATGTTGCTCGGATCAAGTGCGGCCGCGGGACTCGGGGTCTACGGGTATCTGGTCCTGGCGAAGCGGGGCATGACACTCGATCAGTGGAGCCAGTTCTCCGTCTTCTGGTCGGTGACACTCGTCGTCGGATTCGGGTTCTTCCTGCCGCTGGAGCAGGAGAGCAGCCGACTGTTGAGGCCGGGGATGTCGCGTGTCGCGCTGCGCCCTCTCGCCCACGTGGCGGCGTGGGCGACGCTGACAGCATGTCTCGCTCTGGTTGTGGGAGCGCCGGCGCTGGACTCCGCCCTGAGGCAACAGAGGTCGCTGTTCCTGCTCCTGCTGGTTCTGGCGGCCGTATCGGCCATTCAGTTCTTCACTCGAGGGGTGATGCTCGGCCTGGGCTACCGGCGCGCCTACGTCGCTGCCCTCGCCACTGACGGCCTGTTGCGCTTCGGCTTCGCTGGCGCGCTGCTCATCGTGGGTGCAGGTGGGTCCCTTCCCTTCTCAATCGCACTCCTGGTGGCGATTCTGCTCTCGCACCTGGTGCCATTGGTGTACGTGCTCGGTCACCTCCCTAGGCACCCTCAGGTTTCGACCGCTGACGACTCACTCTTCGACGGCCGGGTGGCCTTGCGCGGCTGGCTCCGACTCCTGCCGGCGAGTCTGGCAGCCCAAGTCCTCCAGAACGGCGCACCGTTCGCGGTGGCGTTGGTCGCCACGGGTCCTGACTCCAACGCTGCCGGACCGTTCCTCGCCGCCTTCACCGTGGCCCGCATTCCTCTCTTCATGGCGGTCCCGATCCAGAGTGCGTTGGTCCCCCCCTTGGCGCAGCTGGCGCGAGAGGGACGGTCACACCGAGTGGTCTCGTTGGTGGCCAAGCTTGGTGGCGTCACAACGGTAGCGGCTGTCGTGGGCGCGCTGGCAGCGCTCGTGGTCGGGCGCCCGGTGCTTGGACTGCTCTTCGGCCCTGAGCTCTTGATCCCACGTGGCGACCTCGCGCTCATGGTTGGCGCAGTGCTCATGCACGTGGGCCTGCTCGTCGTGACCCAGGCGCTGGTTGCTCTCAACATGCATGGTCGGGCCGCGGTCGCGTGGACGGCCGGCCTGGTCGCGGCCACACTCGTGTTCCTCGTCATCCAACCGTTGTTCCTGCGTGCGGAGCTGGCTTTCCTGATCGGCTCCGTCGTCGGCGGCGTGACCGGCGCCGTAGGCATGGCACGCACCGTCGGTCGCGGGGGCGGTCGTTATCCTGCGTCACCGTAAGGCAGGATCGCCCGCATGACCTGCCCTGTGCCCAGCGACCTCACAGTCATCCTGACCTACTATTCGCCCTACGTCAGCGGTCTCACGAACTACGCCCGTGATGTGGCCGAGGGGCTCGCGGCGCGCGGTCACACAGTGACAGTCGTCACGACGAAACACGACCGCGAGCTGCCCACCGAGGAGGTCATCCACGGTGTCCGGGTTGTGAGGGCACCGGTGGTCGCCCAGCTCGGTAAGGGCGCAGTCAGCCCGGGATTCATCCCGCTCGCTCGTCGGGCGTCGCGGAACAGCCGACTGGTCAACCTTCACCTGCCGATGCTTGAAGCAGGTGCCCTGGCAGCTGTGATCGACGTCCCGGTGGTATCGACCTACCACTGCGACGTCAGCCTGCCGGACGGCTTGGTCAACACGGCACAAGTCCGTCTGGTGGACGCGTCCACGCGAATGGCGATGGCCCGATCCCGTTCGGTGGTCGTGACGAGCGACGACTACGCGCGACACAGCAGAGTGTGGGACAGCATTCGCGGGCGTCAGGTGGTCATCCCCCCGCCCTGCCACGAACGCACTGGCGGCTCGCCCACGTACCGCGACGGCGATGGGCTCCACGTGGGCTTCCTCGGACGAATTGTCGAGGAGAAGGGCGTCGAGTACCTCGTTCAGGGTTTCCTCGGCCTGGATGACCCCGACTCACGGCTGCTCATCGCCGGGGACTTCACTCGAGTCGCAGGAGGAAGCGTCGTGAACCGGGTCAGGCAAAAGATCGGGTCAGACGACAGGATCTCCCTCCTCGGATTCGTCTCCGATGAGCATCTGGCCGACTTCTATGCCTCGCTGGACATTTTCGCGCTGCCCTCGGTCAACGCGTTCGAGGCCTTCGGCATCGTCCAGGTGGAAGCGATGATGGTTGGCGTGCCGGCCCTAACCACTGATCTTCCCGGAGTACGCCAACCCGTTCTCCGGACGGGCTACGGCGCCGTGGTAGCGCCGCGTGATCCAGCAGCCATCGCCGCTGCCCTGTCGCGGTTGCGCGACGACCCGCCGGATCACGAGTCAGGGAGAAAGCGCGCCACCGAGCTCTTCTCCATCGACGCTGTTCTCGACGGCTACGAAGAGCTGCTCGAACGAGTCTGACGTGTGGCCGTGAGGTCAGAGGTAGAGGCCGACCGCCAGAGTGGCCAGCCACACACAGCCGACGACCTGGAGGATCCTGTCTCGCAGGGCAATCTCCTCCGGCGCTCCCGCCCTCGCGCCGTCGACGTCGACGGCATACCGCAGGATCGTGAGGACGAAGGGCGCCATCGAGATGGCGGCCCAGATCGACCCCGTCTTGGCCCGGAGCTCGAACGCCCACAGCCCGTAGGTCATGATCAGAACCGCGGCGGAGAGACTCCACACGAAGCGCAGGTAGGAGTCCGAGTACCGCTGGAGCGAACGACGAATGTCCTGCCCCGACTCCTCAGCCAGGCGATGTTCTGAGTACCTCTTGCCTGCGACGATGAAGAGTGATCCGAACGCGGCGGCCAGCAGAAACCACTGGGACAAGTCGATGCCGATGGCCGCTCCGCCGGCAATGGCACGCAACAGGAAACCCATGGCGACGATGACGAGATCAACGACGGCCTCATGCTTGAGTCGAACGCAGTAGGCGACCTGCATCACCTCGTAGAGCGCCAGCACGACAAAGAGTGCTGGCGTGACAAGCCAAGCAACGACCAGTCCACCGAGCAAAAGGACAACGGCGGACAAGAGCGCGACCGGCGGAGGTACGAGGCCCGAGGCGATGGGTCGACTGCGCTTGGTCGGGTGAGCCCGATCCGCCTCCACGTCCAGGACGTCGTTGAAGAGGTAGACCGCAGAAGCAGCCAGGCAAAAGGCGATGAAGGCAAGAAGCACCAGCCAGAGGACCCGGGGTTCGGTAAGTCGACCTGCCACGAAGGGCGCCGCCGCCACCAGTCCGTTCTTGACCCACTGACGCGGGCGGATCCCGCGAGCGAGGCCGACGGCTACCTTCAACGGCGTGCGACGGGGACCTTGGAGGGTAGCCAGCAGCTCTCCTCGCGTGCTCGGGTTGCTGACGTCCGCTTCACCCACGTCATCCCCTCCAGCGCTGCATCGACCGGTCCACCAGCCACCCTATGAGGGCGCCGCCGACGACGTCACTCGGGTAGTGCGCTCCAACGACGACCCTCGCGGCGCCCATGGCCGAGGGAAGCACAGGAGCCAACGGGAGGCCGAAGAGCCGCCCCAACGACAGGGCAGCAGCAGTCGTCGAAGCGCTGTGAGAGCTCGGGAAGCTCAGGCCACTCATCGTCGGCACGAGAAGCTGCAGGCCGACGGCTGTCGGGCGTGGCCGGCGGACCACGCGCTTGACCAGCACGGCGGTGGCGTGGGCGCCGATGATCCCGACCAGCGCCTCCAGCCACTGCCTGCGGCGCCGACCGTCAACGATGGCTCCGCCGACGGCGATCACCTGCCACAGCGAGGCATGCTCCCCGACCGCGCCAAGAGCGCGGGCCGCCCTGATCACCGGGGGACGGTTCGCTCGCGCCTGCAAAGCCACCATGAACCGGACCTCAGAGTCAGACAGGGTCAAGCCACCAACTGCTGATGTCACGTCGCTCCTCAATATCTTGGCAGAACGGTACCTCAGCACGGTCCCGGTTCCTGCGTCTGACTCGATGCCCTGCGAGGTGTTGCCTGCGGACCTCGCGACCTCGCGACGTCGCGGCAGCCGGACCAGGCGGCAGCCGGACCGGGCGGCAGGTGCGCCGCAAGACCGCTGTCGCCCCGGCATACCCCGATGCTTGCGTCCGGCACCTCCTCGGCGCCCGCACTACCGTGGGCCCCATGTCCACCAGCCAGCGAGACCTCGAGCCCGGGGTCCAGCGCGACTTCAGCCTCAGCATGTCCTACGGCGACTACCTGGCCCTCGACCAGCTACTCAGTGCCCAGCACCCGCGCAGCCAGCCGGCTCAGCACGACGAGCTGCTCTTCATCATCCAGCACCAGACGTCCGAGCTGTGGCTCAAGCTCATGGTGCACGAGCTTCGTTCTGCCAGAAGCCTGTTGGTCACCGATGACCTGTCCCCGGCGCTCAAGCGACTGGCGCGGGTCAAGCGGATCCAGGAAGTGCTCACCGACCAGTGGTCGGTCCTCGCGACTCTGACGCCGAGCGAGTACGCCGAGATCCGGCCGTTCCTCGCCACCAGCTCGGGCTTCCAGTCCTGGCAGTACCGCGCCGTCGAGTTCCTCCTCGGCAACAAGAACGCCGACATGGTGACGGTGTTCGACCACGACCCCGCGGCCCGGGGGCTGCTGGCCGGGCTGCTGGGGGAGCCCAGCCTCTACGACGAGTTCCTCCGCTATCTCGCTCGTCGGGGATACGCCGTCCCCTCCGAGCTGCTCGAGCGGGACTGGACCACTGCACACACCCTCAACGAGGGGCTCGTCCGGGTCTTCGCCGAGGTCTACGTCGCGCCGGCTGAGCACTGGGGTGCCTACGAGACCGCGAGGAGCTCGTCGACCTCGAGGACAACTTCCAGCTCTGGCGCTTCCGACACCTGCGGGTCGTCGAGCGGACCATCGGGCACCGGCCGGGCACGGGCGGCTCGAGCGGGGTTGACTTCCTGCGCCGCGCGCTCGACCTCACCTTCTTTCCCGAGCTGTATGCCGTGCGCGGGCAGATCGGCGGCTGACGTCCCCGGCGGCTTCGCTTGCGTCCGGCAGCTCGGCGGCTACAGCAACCCAGCTACCGGACGCAAGCAACCCGGGCGGGAGCGCTCCTGCCATCCGTCGTCGAGGCCTCAGGCGCCGCCGAACTCGTCGGGGTCCGGACCCGTCCGGTGTGAGCGGTCGAGGGCGGTGATCGAGGTCATCTCCTCGTCGGTGAGCTCGAAGCCGAAGACGTCGACGTTCTCGCGAATCCGGCTGGGCGTCACCGACTTTGGGATGACCACGTTGCCGAGCTGGAGGTGCCAGCGCAGGATCACCTGGGCCGGCGTCACCCCGTGCTGCCCGGCGATCCCCGTGATGGTGTCGTCGGTCAGGACGTCGCCACCGGACGCCAGCGGGCTCCACGCCTCGGTGAGGATCCCGTTCTCCGCATGGAAGGCGCGCAGCCGCTCCTGGACGAGGTAGGGGTGCAGCTCGATCTGGTTGATGGCGGGCAGCTCGCCGGTCTCGTCCCGCAGTCGCTCCAGGTGCTTCACCTGGAAGTTGCAGACGCCGATCGCCCTGACGCGGCCGTCGTCGCGCAGCTTCTGGAAGGCCTTGAAGGTCTCGACGTAGGCGTCCTTCCCTGGCGCGGGCCAGTGGATGAGGTAGAGGTCGAGGACGTCGATCCCCAGCCGCTGCATCGAGCCCTCGAAGGCCGTCAGGGTTGAGTCGTAGCCCTGGTCGTCGTTCGCCAGCTTCGTCGTGACGAAGATGTCGTCGCGGCTGATATCGGTGGCGGCGAGCGCCCGGCCGACTCCTGACTCGTTGTCGTAGGCGCGCGCGGTGTCGATGCTCCGGTAGCCGGTCTCCAGGGCGGTCAGGATGGCGGGAGCCACCTCCGCGTCAGGCACCTGCCAGACGCCGAAGCCGAGCTGGGGGATGTCGATGGCACCTGAGCCGGTGGACAGGGAAAGGTTCGGGACTGAAGTCATGCCCAGACGGTATGCCGCCGCGAGCCGGCTCCACACCGGCGCTCAGCACCCGGGACGGGTGGGAACAACCGGCAGGCACCTGACGTTCACCCCGCGGTCACAGCCGATCCGGGCCCTCGAGGGGCACCCGTTAGGCTCCGGCACATGCCGCAGATCTCGAAGGTGCTGATCGCCAACCGGGGCGAGATCGCCGTCCGCATCGCCCGGGCCTGCACGGACGCCGGGATCGGCTCGGTCGCCGTCTACGCCGACCCCGACCGGGACGCGCTGCACGTGAAGGTGGCCGACGAGGCGTATGCCCTGGGCGGGTCGACACCGGGTGAGAGCTACCTCGTCCAGGACAAGCTCCTCGAGGTCGCCCGGCGCTCGGGCGCCGACGCAGTCCACCCCGGGTACGGGTTCCTCGCCGAGAACGCCAGCTTTGCCCGGGCCGTCCTCGACGCCGGCCTGATCTGGGTCGGTCCCGGACCGGCGGCCATCGACGCGCTCGGTGACAAGGTCCGGGCCCGCCACATCGCGGCCAACGCGAACGCGCCGCTCGTGCCAGGGACCAAGGACCCGGTCGACGGACCCGACGAGGTCATCGCCTTCGCCCGCGAGCACGGGCTGCCCGTGGCCATCAAGGCGGCCTACGGCGGGGGCGGGCGGGGCCTCAAGGTGGCCCGGACGATGGAGGAGATCCCCGGGCTGTTCGAGTCGGCCGTGCGCGAGGCGGTGACGGCGTTCGGGCGCGGGGAGTGCTTCGTCGAGCGCTTCCTCGACAAGCCGCGCCACGTCGAGACCCAGTGCCTCGCGGACGAGCACGGCACCGTCGTCGTCGTCTCGACCCGCGACTGCTCGCTGCAGCGGCGCAACCAGAAGCTCGTCGAGGAGGCTCCGGCACCGTTCCTCACCCAGAAGCAGCACGCCGAGCTCGTCCGGGCGTCCAAGGCGATCCTCACGGAGGCCGGTTACACCGGGGCGGGGACCTGCGAGTTCCTCATCGGGCAGGACGGCCGGATCTCCTTCCTCGAGGTCAACACCCGCCTCCAGGTCGAGCACCCGGTCACCGAGGAGGTCACCGGCATCGACCTCGTCCGCGAGCAGTTCCGCATCGCGGCCGGTGAGGCGCTCGGCTACGACGACCCGGAGCCGCACGCGCACGCCTTCGAGTTCCGGATCAACGGCGAGGACGCGGGCCGCGGCTTCCTGCCGGCGCCCGGCACCTTGGTCCGCTACAACCAGCCGTCCGGCCCCGGGGTGCGCGTCGACTCCGGCGTCGTCGAGGGCGACGTCATCGGTGGGGCGTTCGACTCCATGCTCGCCAAGCTCATCGTCACCGGCCGCACCAGGCAGCAGGCCCTGGAGCGCGCGCGCCGGGCGCTCTCCGAGTTCGAGGTCGACGGCATGCCGACCGTCCTGCCCTTCCATCGCGCCGTCGTCAGTGACCCCGCCTTCGCTCCCGCCGATGCCGAGACGCCGTTCACGATCCACACCACCTGGATCGAGACCGAGTTCGACAACACCATCGAGCCGTATGCCGGTGGGCCAGCTGAGGCGTCCGCGCCACCGCCCGAGCGTCAGGCCATCGTCGTCGAGGTCGACGGCCGGCGCCTGGAGGTCGTCCTGCCGGGCGGCTTCCCGGTCGGAGGCGGTGGCCCCGCCCAGAGGAAGAAGGCACCACGGCGCTCCGGGTCGGCGTCGTCCGGAGCGGCCGCGTCCGGTGACGCGCTCACCGCTCCCATGCAGGGCACCATCGTCAAGATCGCCGTCGACGACGGCCAGACCGTCGAGGCCGGTCAGACGGTCATCGTCCTCGAGGCGATGAAGATGGAGCAGCCGATCAACGCCCACAAGGGTGGCGTCATCAGCGGGCTGCGAGCAGCGGTCGGGGAGACCGTCACGAGTGGGACCGTCCTGGCCGAGATCAAGGACGCCCAGGCCTGAGCCCCCCGGACGCGGGTTCAGGCGGAAGTCGAGCCGACCGAAGGGCCCGGCGTCGGCGTGGGCGGTGGACCCGGCGGTGCCGGGGTCGGCGGCGGGCCGGGCACCGGGTTCGGGAACGGACCGGGCGCTGGGGGTGCAGGCTGCCCGGGAGCGGGGGCTGGAGCAGGCTCGCTCGGAGCCGGACGAGTCGGCTGACCCGGGTCGGGCTGACCCGGCGCGGGCTGTCCCGGAGCCGGTTCACCCGGGACGGGTACGGGCTGTCCCGGAGCCGGCTCACCCGGGACGGGTCCGGGCTGTCCCGGAGCCGGCTCGGTCTGCTCGCCCTGAATGCCGAGGGTGCCCCCCACGGTGTTTCTCGCTCGCTCGATCTGTTCGGAGTACCTGCCGCCGGTCTTCTCGTCGATGACGCCTCGGAGCTTGTCGAGACCTTGCTGGGACTTCTCGGGATGGCCCTGGATGAAGTCCTTGACCTTGCCGAACACACCGCCGTAGCTTCTCATTCGGGGCTCCTTTCGTGGTTGACATGACCCGCCTGGACCTGCGGGCCGCGCACGGCTGGTCGCTGCGCCACCTCGACCCTAACCGAACAGCACGCCATCCGTTCCGATCCGACACCGCCGGTAGTGCTCAGTACCGTGCCGGGCCGCGGCCGTTGACCTCTCCCGGCCGGCGCCTCTCGTAGACTGGGGGTATGCCTAGGAGCCTCGTCGTCGACGCTGCGACGCCCCAGGGCGGCTTCAGCTGGCTGAACCTGGCCATCTTTGTGGTCGTGGCCCTGGTCGTGTGGCCGCTCTACAAGAAGCTGCGCGCCTCCATCTCGCGGGCCCGCCGCGAGCGATGGGCTCGCGAGGAGGAGCAACAGCGCCCCTACCTCACCGAGGAGTCCGACCCCGACCTACGGCGTGACTGACGCCCTCACCGGCCTAGTTCGAACGTCGTCCGGCGCGCCGCCGGGGCGAAAGTGACGCTCAGCAGGTGTCGCAGACCCGGTGAGCGGGTATGTCCCTTTCATCGAACAGCCAGCAAAGGGGCATGACATCACGCAAGAACGGATGGAGACGGGGAGGACCGGGGCCCACGGGGACCGCTCGCCGGTGCGCACAGCGGCCGCCGTCGTCGGTGCCGTGTTCCTGCTCGTCGGCATCCTCGGGGTCGTGCCGGGGATCACGACCAACTACAGCCAGCTCGGCTTCGCCGGCCAGACGTCCGGGGCGATGTTGCTCGGGCTCTTCCAGGTCTCGATACTGCACAACATCGTCCACCTCCTCTTCGGGGTCGCCGGTCTGGCCCTGAGCCGCCAGGCCCACACGGCCACCTCCTACTTCATCGGCGGAGGAGTGATCTACCTCGTCCTGTGGATCTACGGTCTCGTCATCGACAAGCAGTCCTCGGCCAACTTCGTGCCGCTCAACGCGGCGGACAACTGGCTGCACCTGGGACTGGGCATCGGCATGATCGCGCTCGGGATGCTGCTCGGTCGTCGGGCCCAGAACCCCGTCGTCGAGCGCTGACGCCCGCCCCCACCGGCAACGACCCATCCGCACCGGCAGCCCAAAGCGCTCGTGCGGAAGGACCGTGTCGTGTGGCGGCGAGGTATTCGCGATCCAGCCGCTCCTACTTTCCCGTGAACAACCGTCAGTGCAGCCGCCGTGCCGCCTCGGCGATCGAGCCGGTCATCGACGGGTAGACCGTGAAGGTGCTCGCGAGCTGGTCGACGTTGAGGTGGTTCTGCACGGCGACGGCCACGGGGAAGATCAGCTCGGAGGCCCTCGGCGCCACGACGACGCCGCCCAGGACCGTCCCGCTGCCGTGCCGGGAGAAGACCTTGACGAAGCCGACGTCGAAGCTGTCCATCTTGGCGCGCGGGTTCGTCGCCAGGGGCAGCATGACGGCCGTCGCGTCGACCTGGCCCTCGTCGATGTCCTTCTGGGAGATGCCGACCGTGGCGATCTCGGGGGAGGTGAAGATGTTTGCCGAGACGACGTTGAGCT
>JAABVA010003306.1_pt1 | contig 15443 bp, 16 predicted proteins | sample 5560331 | NCBI WGS metagenome assembly JAABVA01 (sample SAMN12812661, study PRJNA571458) | rock metagenome | isolation source: Antarctica rocks | place: Antarctica: Victoria Land, Mt New Zealand sud | collected 2016-01-07 | reverse complement strand
GCTAGCACTGTCAAGGGTGCGAACGTCTTAAAAAGGAAAATGATGGTTTTGTTGAGGGCGTGTTGTGCGCCAATGTTGGAATGAGCTTTGTTGACAACGGCGATAGCGTCAGCTTCCATATCATCTATCGAATTGCTTTCAAGCTCCGTCACAATGGTTGTGAGAGGTGCATCATCCCCTGATGCATCAGGGGTGTTTTTCGCTCGTTCACTTGCGATGAGACGCAAGGCTTGAGGACGCAAGCGTAAGCGTACTTCATTGGCGTCAACCGTCACGTTTGGTATCTTTGACACCTCTGTAGCAATATCGGCATCACTCGCTGTCGCGTCAAAGTAGAGAATTTCGAGGACTCGACGGAGCGCACCATCATTCTTGACCTGCTTTTGCGCTCGTTCAAGTACGTCGTCTTCTCCATAGGTTCTCTTCCAAAAGTCAAATCGTGCCATAGGCATAGCTCCTTAAAAAGTTGTGGGAAAAATCATTCGCGCCTCATTGGTTGTCATTCGCACCTCAAATGCACCTCATTATCAAGTGCAATTATCACGTAGGTACGACGGGTGTCTCAGGGTGTCTCATGCGAGTCTCACGGAAAATGTGGGGAAAAGAAAAGGTGTGCAATAAAATACTGCACACCCAACGAGAAAACGGTTACGCATCCTTCGCTTTCTCGGCGTCAAACTTCTTGCGCTTCTCATCTTGGAGCTTGCGAATTTCTTCGTTCTCCATTGTGATGTTCAGCTTGTTAGCGGCCTCTTGGCGATTGTTCATCACGGCAATGAGCTTTTTGTAGGTCTGGAACATAAATTCCGACTCTGCATCAGCCATGCCCGTTTTTAGCGAGTCACGTAACGCCATAAACTTTTGATACTCACCTGAACCAATGTTTGTTGCCATGTGATGCTCTCCTATTCTATTTACCTTTGGGTGTTGACCGTCAACGCCCACGCTTGCCCACTTTGCTAGGGGATAGCCCAATGAGCAAACATTGACGCGAGGGTAAGAAGGAGAGAGAAAACGAGGAAGAGTGAACGCACTACAAACCAATAGGAAAAAATGCTTACAAGCTGAACGAGCTACATCTTTATACCCTTCCTTTCCTGTACTCGACGGTTCTTGTAAGGTGCCCTCTAATGCTCCACAGATAGGATGATTTTAGTTCAGTCAAACCGACATACCGTTACGCTTAGCTCTGTCCTTGTTCTTTCCTGTTCTCATAAAGAGTTCTCCACGTTCTCTATGCAGGGGTAGTCTTGCAAGTGAGCATCAGCAAAGGGGCGGTACTCTGTCCTCAATGACTTCCCACAAAGGGCGATTGAGTGAGCGATGCAAAGGGCGACTAGCGCATATGTCAGTCTCGTTAGGGCGAAACTGTATGGAGGTCGGAACGTACCCGATTGTCTCTTTTGTAAATCTGCTAAATATTTCACACTGGAAAGTAAAATATTTCACATAAGCGTAGTATAGAAGATATTTTTGATGTTGTCAAGTTATTTCACACTGGAAAGTAAAATATTTCACACAATCAAAAAAATAGATTTATCACATTGTTTACTGTTCTTCACATGGTGGACAAAGAGGTGTATAATGTGTTATAAATGTTAAATAATTTGAATAAAAGGAGAATAAGAATTGAAGCTAGGAGAGAAATATTATAGCGGCAGAGAAGTACAGCAAAAACTAGCTATAACCGAGCCAGCTTTACGTAATCTCGTGAACCAAAAGAAAATTAAAAAGTATACTCCACCTGGGAGAAAGTACGGTGTCTACCTCAGAACAGAAATAGACCTCTTTGCAGAAAAATGGGAAGCTTTCTTAATGGCAAAGGAGCCACCTAAGACTATATTCAAAATAGCCAAGCATGATGACATGGAAGCAGAACACAATCTCGATACAAGAGCTATAGGACCAAATGGTATGCCTACTGAAGTTAAGCAAGCGTGGTTAGCAGCAAATGGAGAAAGTGACTACCACGTATATCATGATAATAGACTCGTTGCGTTTCTTTTTCTTGTTCCAATTAGACAAGAGGTAATAGACGATTTCATGCAAGGCGTCATACCCTGGAAGGACATTGACCCTGAAAGGGATATAGAAAAGTATGTACCTGGAAAACCTCTTGATATATTCGTTCAGGCCATAGCAAGCGACCCAGATGTAGACGAAACAACACGGATGCACTATACCTTAGTCCTTTTACGTGGCGCAGGAGAGGAACTAAAAAAACTAGGAAGGAGAGGTATTATCATTTCAAAAGTGTACGCAAGAAGTCAAACACCAACAGGTATAGCTATGGCTATACATGCAGGAATGGAAGAATACGAACCGATGCCCAGGACGGGAAAACTAGTACGGTTTGTGCTTGATATTAAAACCTCTAACGCTTTTCTCGCCCGAATGTACAAAGAAGGTTTTACAGAGTGGGAAGCGGAGCATCAGTCATCTGTTAAACAAACGCCTAATGCCAGAAGTAAAAAAGTACAGAATACACGCAAAGAACACCCTACAAATAATGCGGTTTCACATCAAGAACACGATGCTAAAGAGGTAAAAAACGCTTCTCTTTAGACAATCACAATCCCTCAGTAAAACCGCTTCTCAAGCCGTTCTATCCTCTCACAGAGTAAGAAGTATACCAGGGAAATCTTAACACACTTGTTTTTCTCCAATTTAGCTGGTATACTTCTTGCTATAAGGGTTAGTGTAAGAATGACACCTTTACTTTTTTGTCTGTTTAGTAAGTGTACAAAATACACTTATTCAAAGGAGAATAAGGCATGACAAATGCTTTCTCAGGAAACAGCGTAACGGACTTTGACGCTTTAGATAGAGAGAATCCATTCAGCAGAAAATTCGATGTCGCGATTATCGGCGGAGGTATCGCGGGCCTCTCGGTGGCATTACGGTTACCAGAGCGCATGCGCGTCGCGCTCTTCACAAAAGGGCTAGCTGGTGAGAGCAATACACGCTATGCACAAGGTGGCCTCGCCGTGGCATTGGGGGCTGATGACGAACCAGAATTGCATTATCAAGACACGCTCGCGGCAGGTGCTGGACTGTGTGACGAAGATGCGGTACGAGTGCTAGTGGAAGAGGCACCGGACGCAGTGCGATGGTTGATGAGCAAGGGTGTGCAGTTTGATCGTGTCGAATCTGGAAGTGATGCTCATGCTACGCCCGATGGTTTCCTGCTTGGGCGCGAGGGGGCACACTCACGTTGGCGTGTCCTGCATGCAGGTGGTGATGCAACAGGTGCTGAAATTGAGCGTGTTCTTATAGCCAGAATTCGTAAGCGTTCCTCTGTGACTGTTTTTGAAGAAACTTTTGTACGCCATCTTCGTGTAGAAAACGGAGTATGCATCGCTACTGAGTCCGTTGACCGCCATGGACGTGCGTTTACTGTTCATGCTGATGCGACTGTTTTAGCTAATGGCGGTGCTGGTGGATTATGGCTGCATACCTCTAATCCCTCCGGGGCAACGGCTGATGGACTTGCGTTAGCATGGGATGCAGGTGCTGCTCTAACCGACCTGGAGTTTATGCAGTTTCACCCAACAGTACTTGTTGCCGATGGCGCGTCACATCTCATTTCAGAGGCGGTACGTGGCGAAGGCGCATACTTACGCAACCATGCCGGTGAACGCTTCATGCTACGTTACAGTACACAAAACGAACTGGCTCCGCGTGACGTGGTGGCACGAGCTATTCTCAGCGAGATGCTTGCTGAGCAGACCGATTGCCAGTATCTCGATCTGCGTCACTTGTTAGCCGAGAAGATGCATGCACGTTTTCCCACCATCTCGGCACTATGTCGTGAACATGGGTTGGACCTTGCTACCGATCTTATCCCCATTGCCCCTGCCGCTCACTACTGCATGGGGGGCGTGATGGTTGATACGTATGGGCGTACAACGGTGCCAGGATTGTATGCTGTTGGTGAAGTCGCTTGTACTGGCGTACATGGTGCTAACAGACTTGCTAGCAATTCACTGTTAGAAGGACTGGTATACGGGGTGCGGATCGCCGATTATCTTGCAACAGAGCGAGACGAGATAGTTGTCGTACAGGCAATGAAAAGCAAGCGAGATGTAATCCGATATAAAGAAGACTTACAAAAGGATATACGCTTGTCGAGAACTACTGACGAACGGACAGCGCAGTCGATACGGGATGAATTGCGACAGATTATGTGGCAATATGTCTCGCTCTGTCGTGACGAACAAGGCTTACTCGTCGCGAGACAGAGAATACAAGATTTGTGTTCTAGCATGACGAATAGAGGGTCGGAACTTTCACGACAAGAACTAGAGACGCTCAATATGCTACGTGTCGCGGAATTGATCATTGCGGCTGCCCTACAACGCCATGAGAGCCGAGGCAGTCACTGGCGGCTCGATTATCAAGAGACGGACGAGCAACTTGTCACGCAACATTTTGTGTATCAAAAAGCTGAGGTACAGAATGTGGAAGATGCGAATAATGCACAAAAAATATCTGTACGGGCCTGATGTATCACGCCCTGGGTGGGGTTGGGGAGAGGGGAACGCGTGGGCAACGATTCTTTCCGGCGACGTGTACCCCACCACCCCACCCAGGGCGTGATACATCAGGCCCGTACAGGAATAGGAGAAGACTACGCCATATGTTTAAGCACTATCAAGACCTGATAATGCGTGCGCTGGAAGAAGACGGTGCGTTTGATGATATCACAACACGTAGCACCGTACCAGAGACGCAACAGGCGCAGGCCACCTTGATCACACGGCAAGCAGGTGTTATCGCAGGTCTTTCAGTCGCGTTAGACACGTTTCGCATGCTGGATGAGGAGATTATGATTGAAGAGGTGGTACACGATGGGGCTAGCGTTCAAGCTGGTGAGGTACTTGCTCGCCTGAATGGTCCCGCACGTTCGATACTCAGTGCCGAACGGGTCGCGCTCAACTTCCTGGGCAGGCTCTCTGGTATTGCTACGATTACCGCGCAATGTGTGCAAGCAGTCGAGGGGACACAGGCGCGTATTCTGGATACACGCAAGACGACACCAGGGTTGCGTAGCCTTGAGAAGAGAGCCGTGCTACTCGGTGGGGGACATAATCATCGTTTCGGTCTGAGCGATGGCGTGTTGATTAAGGATAATCATATCAAGGCGGCGGGGAGCATTTCACAGGCTATCGCCGGGGCACGACGTATCGCGCCGCACCTCCTCAAAATCGAGGTTGAGTGTGAGACGTTGGCAGAGGTTGAGGAGGCGATAGCGGCGCATACAGATGTAGTGTTGCTCGATAACATGGATACCGAGATGATGCGTAGTGCGGTTGTACTGCTACGTCGAGAAGCTCCGCAGGTGCTGATCGAGGCATCAGGTAATATCGGCACCAATATGTCACGATTGGCAAGCGTTGCCGCAACGGGTGTTGACTTCATTTCGCTTGGTGCGATTACGCATTCGGCACCGAATTTCGATGTTTCGCTAGAGTTTGCTTGATCTATTGCAAGGAGAAAATATCATGGTTGCTATCCAGTCCGAATGTGCCGAGAGCCAGGAGGTGCGCGTCTTACCACTCCTTACTCCTAATACTCGTGCGAAACATGATCTATCAAAGCGCAATGACAACATTCCAATGTTTTATGCTGAGATGGATGGCGAGGAACTGGACCGCCGTATCGCTGCGGCAAGAGCGACGTTGGGGGAACGGCTGGTCATTCTGGGGCATCACTATCAGCGCGACGAAATTATCAAGTACGCGGATTTTCGCGGCGACTCATTCAAACTTGCCCAGCTAGCGGCGGCACGTCCACAGGCTGATTATATCGTCTTTTGCGGCGTCCATTTTATGGCGGAAAGTGCCGATGTGTTGAGTGCGGACCATCAAAAGGTTATCCTGCCAAATCCAGCCGCTGGCTGCTCGATGGCAGACATGGCAAATATTGCCGAGGTTGAAGAGTGCTGGGAGATGTTACACGATACGCTTGGCGATGATGCTGGCATCATTCCAGTGACGTACATGAACTCCGCGGCGAACCTGAAAGCCTTCTGTGGGCGTAACGGCGGCATTGTCTGCACGTCGTCGAACGCACCTGCCGTTATTCAGTGGGCATTTACGCAGGGCAAGCGCGTTCTCTTCTTTCCCGACGAGCATTTAGGGCGCAATACGGCGTCTGCCTATGGTATTCCAGATACACAGATGGCGGTGTGGAATCCGAAAGACCCGATGGCTGCTGGAGATGCCGAGGAGGAGATCGAGCGAGCGAAGATTATCCTGTGGAAGGGTTATTGTACGACGCACATGCGCTTCAACGTACAACAGATCGAGCAGGCACGCGCCGAGTATCCTGGCATCAAGATACTGGTGCATCCAGAGTGTCGGCGCGAGGTGGTGCAAGCGGCAGACCTGTATGGCTCAACCGAGTATATTATTCAGCAGATTGAGCAGGCACCTGAAGGTAGCGTGTGGGGTGTTGCGACCGAGATTAACCTTGTGCATCGCCTGGCACAGGAACATCCAGAGCAGACCATCTTTTGTCTTGACCCGATTGTTTGTCCCTGTTCCACTATGTACCGCATTCATCCCGCGTATCTTGCGTGGGTACTTGAGGCACTGGTACATGACGAGGTGATCAATCAGGTGAAGGTCGATGAGGATGTTGTGTACTGGTCGCGGATTGCACTACAGCGCATGCTCGCGCTCTAACGATCTTTTTATAAACTCTACTACAACGATGCTATGCTGTAGCATAGCATCGTTGTGTTGATGGAAACGGTAACATTTTGTGGAAAACTGCTATTTGATCTTGGATTTTTCCGTAAGTGGTACGTTAAAAAGATAGAGGGTTTTCCTCGTATGTAAATGTAGCACTATAGAAAGATACAGGAGGAATATATGGCCGGAATACGTAATGTTATTTCGACACTTGCCGAGAACGGCGAAGAGGTCATGGGACCAGAGGTAATTCTCTGGCACTACCCCAATAACGATATTATAAATGGCTCACTACTTACCGTAGAAAGCAACCATTTCTGTGTCCTGAAGTCACGCGGCGCAATTCTTAACGTCTACGAGACGGGTCAGTATACCGTGCAGACGCCTGATCGTCCTATCTTCGGCTCGATGCAGCAGGCATTTTACGGCGGCCAGAGTCCGTGGCAATATGAGGCACTCTATATCAATCGCGCCAAACTGGTGCTGAAGACAAGCGGCATGGCCCTCTCGCGTGAGATGGCGGAGATGGTCTATAGCGTTGACTACTACATTCATGTCGAGACGCGCGACGCAGCACTGCAACTCGTTCAGCACATGCCTTATCGTGGACATGCCCTGATGAGCCAGGAGGTGAACGCTTATGCTGGCCCCGTGATCGAGCAGGCTGTGAACCAACTTGTGCAGATCACTCCGCTTGAGGCCGTGAACGAGAAAATTCATGATCTCTCGCAGATTGTTTTCCAGCACCTACAGCAGTTCTTGAGTACCTATGGCATTTCGCTGGATACCGTCAAGGTCCTGGTTTTTCCCCGCGACGAGCGCATGAAAGCCCTGATCTCGCTCAAAGCCTTCGGACTGAGCGAACTTGATGCCGTGCGTTACTACACCGCTATATTGATGGCCGAACACGGCATCGTTTCCGCCCCCAATATGGCGGTTGGCATGCCTTTTAGCATCAACGGCGTTCAGACGACGACCAACGCAGATCGCTATACCACAACTTCAACCAATTCGTCGCCGACTGCTCCATCACCGCCACGTCCGTCGATACAACAGCCACACTAGTAAGTAATTAAGCAATATCGACAGGTGCATTGTCTGTAGGGGTCTCATTCATTACATCCCCTAGGTCGGCTTGTGATGCGGTTCCAGGGTGTAATGAATGAGACCCCTACAGACCAAATAAGGAGTAGAAAATGAGTTCAACACCATCAAATAATCCGCTTGTGCAGCAATTGCAATTGTTGCTCACTGGTTACGGCTACAACTTCTATAATAAGACGAATCAGGCGCGTGCCGATGACCAACTCGTGCGTGAGCGGGCCTCTTACAATCTTGGGCAGGCTATAACGCTGCTAGCGCAGTTGAGTAGCGACTATGCCACGCGTTTTGTGCCACCGCTGACTCGTGCCAATCCCGATCCGCCAGCCGAAGCGATGGCGCAACTCCGCACGATTGAGGCGGCGCAACAGGCTCTTTCATCAGTGGAGTCGCATATACGAGCGATGCCAGTCCCAACGCAGGATCGTACATGGTGGCGCATCCGGCAGGAGCAGAATCTCATGGAGCAGTTGCTTAACTTCGACTTAACGCTGGTACGTAGTAGTGAACAACTCTATCAGTATGTCGCACAATTGACGCCGGAGCAGTGGAATAGCGAAGGTGGTGGAATGTTACATGGGATGACGCAACAACTGAATCATGTGGCGCAAGAAAGGGAACGTTTCCTGTTATTACCTTTGTAACCCTTTACTCACCATTCATGAAGGTATCATCGAACGTTGTTTTCTCGTAAACTTCTGCAACAGGAAAAGAGACACCTAAGCTAGTCAACTCTAGCGACGCTTCTTGTGTGAAATTACGCATTGTCCAGTAATCGTTTTCGCGTCGATATAGTTGGATTCTCATAACCTGTGTGTCGATGAAGAGTATCTCTTGAACCGTTGGAATATTCTGATATAATTCAGCCTTTATGCCTCGGTCGCGAGCCTTTGTACCAGGAGAGAGTACTTCAGCAACAACACATGGGTAATGAATAACTTTGACCGCATGATAGTCGCGTCGATCACAACTCACAGACACATCAGGGCAGAGACAATCCTTTGTCTCTGCTAATTCAACATACACGTCTGAGTTATAGACGATACAAGGACGCCTCCTGAGTTGCTGACCAAGAATTCTATCCAGATTAGCACCTATGATAGAGTGGTCAGGAGTGCCGCCTGTTGTTATATGTGCGTAGCCGTCAATGTACTCGTAGTGGTGTTCGGGATCGCTCTCTATAAGGGCAAAGAAAGCGTCGAGGCTTATACGTTCTTTGTTATCATCGGGTTGAATTGCCATTTGTTCTTCCCTTTCCTTACTCTAAAGCGATCAAAATATTTGCCTTATCGAGTGCTTTCATTTTACCATGAATAGCGCAAGGTCCTGTTGGCACACCTCGCACTCGCAGTTGTTCTCGGCAATTGGCTGTTGCCCTCCAAGCGGTTCTAAGATGTGGTCGATAATCGCTGCCCAATGAGCAAACTTGCTGTGTACATCTGACGTTGTTACAAATTGTTCGATAAGGTGTGCAAGTGGGCGGTCCCATTGGCGTAGATCGTTTAACAGCCGCTTGCTACTTATCCACCAGTGTTGTTGCAGTTGATAGTGATATTTGAGAAGTTCATCGAGACCAACATGCATCACGAAAAGGGCGGTAATCGGGTCCTCTTCGAGGTTGCGCCGCACTTTATCGTTGGCGTGAAAAAACATAAAATGGAGCCATTGATACTCTTCTGGAAGGATACTCTTTGGTTGTGCCGTGCGAGCCTGTGTTTGTAGCTGAACAAGTTCATGCGTCTTGTCAAAGACAATAATTGACTCTGCGATCCACGGCACGCGTTCGCGTTGCTCCATCGTTTGCCGTGTGTGTTCTCGTAGCTGCTGCAACGAGCGAAACGAGAGATCGAGCTTCACGCCAGCAATGATGGGATGGTTGACGTTGGAACAAGAATTGTCTTCATCGACAATCACGTATACATCAAGATCACTATGCTGAGTTGCCTCTCCTCGTACCACCGAGCCAAAAATGTAGGCAGCGCGATATCTGTCGTACTGCTCAAGTTGTTCCACTGCGTGGTATGCGGCAAGAAAGCATTCGGGAATGGTGATAGGTGGTTTTGACACGTAGATCTCCTTATTTCAAAATCTTCTGTCCAGATTGACCCTGCATAATGTATTGATTTATAGGTACACGGTACACCCATGCTCTTCGAGACGATGCACCCATGCCGGAAGCACTGTAATTTTATTCCAGCGCAGGTCGATTTTTTCAAGGCGTGGCAGGTCTCCTAACTGTGCTGGCAGAGAGGTCAATCGGTTGCCTCTCAAATCAAGATATGTTAGCTGTGTGAGCGTGTCAAGCGATGGAGGCAATGTTGTCAGACGATTATTTCTGAGATCAAGCCGAGTCAGGCGGGTTAAGTTGCCAAGTGACGCAGGCAGAGATGCGAGTCGATTGTTCATGAGATGTAGTTCTTTAAGTTGGGTGAGATTCCCGATTGATGAGGGAAGAGCAACCAGGCGATTATTCATGAGATGTAATTCTTGTAGGTTGCTCAGCTTGCTGAGTGATTCTGGCAAGCTCGTCAACTGATTATTGTAGGCGCGAAGTTCTTGCAGGTGGGTAAGGTTGCCGAAACTATCGGGAAGCGTGGTCAAGTGATTATCGCTGATATTCAGATATCGTAGCTTGCTCAGGTTGCCAAGTGATGCAGGGAGGGCGGTCAACTGGTTATTACTGAGATAAAGAAAATGTGTAAGATTGTGCAGCGTCCCAAGTGCCTCCAGCAATGAGATCAGTTTGTTGTGCCCTAGATCAAGGGTATGCAGATGCGTGAGGTTGGCAATGTGTTCGGAGAGTGTAGATAACTGGTTTTCGGCAACATTGAGTACCTCAAGGGCGGAAAGTTGCCACAACGACTCAGGTAGCGATGTGAGTTGATTATTCCCAACACTGAACTCTCTGAGATAGCGCAAGTGACCAATATTCGCAGGAACTGTATTGAGCTGATTATTGTAGAGATTCAGTGCGTGAAGATTCGTGAGCGATGTAAGCGTTTCAGGAAGAGAGACGAGGCGGTTGCTATCGACATGAAGTTCTTCAAGGATATGGAGGTTGCCCAGTGTTTCAGGGAGAGCCGTAAGGTGGTTCGCATCCAGGAAAAGGTGTTTGAGCGAGCGAAGATTTCCAAGCGTTTCGGGAAGAGCCGTGAGTTGATTTCCTGTCAGATCAAGATGTTGAAGATTGGCAAACTGATCCAATATATCAGGCAGTGAGGTCAATTCACAGAAACGAACAGCGAGTGCAATGAGTGTGTTGTTTTCGACCGAGATGCCGATAGAATATTCCCTGCGTTCAAGCGAAGCCTTTGGAACAATGGGGATGGCCTCACTTTCTCTGAGAAAACCGTGCGCTTGTAGGTGTTGCTCGATGGCTCGCAGCGTGTTCAGCTCAGCCTGTGGAAGAGTACCAGTGTTTTGTATGTTTGTTATCGCTTCTGACATGATTTCTCTTGTGACCACTTCACATACTTTCTTTCTATTTTACAACGTTCCTATCAGCCCCTTCTAATTTCACGTAATGAATGATAGGACTATCTCAAAGATGCAAAGAAGGAATAGTAGTGAAGAATGATATGTTTCCAAAAAAGGTAGTAAAATGTAATCGCGTAGTTCATTTTCATAGTGAGAAAGCGAACAAGTATTTTTAGTGATTCCGCAAAGGAAATAGAATGAGTGATACGTTAGTCGAAGAGCAAATTGCACCTGACTTTACTCTTGTCGCTATTGGACCGGAAGAGATTGTGAAGAATGATCAAATCCATTTATCGGACTTGCGTGGCCGAACGATAGTTTTATACTTCTATCCAAAGGAGGACTGAACACCTGTAAAAATTGGGGTGTACGTAATCTCAATCCGAGGCTGTAGACTTTCGCTGGTTGTTTTCGGACGGATCGGCGACTCGCGCAGGAAGCGGTTCAGCTCATCACGATGGATGAAGGGACGCTTCGACTCAATGTATTGCATTTGCACCTCTCCCCTCCGAACGGCGTGATGGATGGTAGTATAATTGGCTATTCCGTTCGTTATCAGTTTGTTGACCGTAAACCACTCGTCCTCGTACTCATCGAGATTTACCATTCGTCGTCTGGCACGCAGGAACTTCGCTACCTCGTCTTTATGGAGTACCTTCATTGGCTCACCCCTATACTCCGCTTTGAGCGTGCCCTGGTGGGCGTGAACGTACAACGAATTTTTGTTGATGCCCGTCAGTTCTGATGCTTCGCCAACTGTAAGCCACTCTTGTTCTGTCTCAACCTGTATGAGCGGCACCTCTTGCACATTGGGATAGATATAGACCTTGACACCGAGTACATCGAGGGCGTTGCACTTTTCCGTGAACGTCGCTTCATCATATTTCCCTTTCATGACATTCAGGAAATCTGGGAAGCCGAGAATACTTTTCCGGTAGATGGCGGACAGTTTTACAATGTCCTGCGACTCGCGCTCTTGCTCTTCGTAGCGTGCCAGCCGCTCTTCTTTCTCTTTGATGTCCTGAGAGATCAGCGTGTGGTAATACGTTCCCTCCGTGTGTTTTGCACGCTCCTGTTTAGCATAGGCGATCTCTTCGGTCAGCTGAAGCACGAGTAGCTTGCCAGTCGTATTCTCCAGCATACTCTGCAGCGAGTGCTCTATGTTTTGTTCGATAGTCGAGCGAATAGCGTCGAGGCGTTTAAAGACGCGGCAGCAATCTTCCCAAACGAGTTGGTCAACGTTATGTGTCCGAACATGAGGCAAGTCGGGGCACGAGTCATATTTGTTGCGGTGGTTAGTGCAGGCGTAGTACGGGTAGACCCGCTCATGTCTGCTCGTCTGGTAGCGACCTTGCATCTTATAGCCACACGTCTTACAGTAGATGTGTCCTTTAAGCAGGAAATCTTTCGGATTGCGGTGGGGGTGACTCTTGTCGCTTTTATTGGCTTTGAGCTTAATTTGTGCCAACTCGTACATGTCAACTGGTACAATAGGGGGCAGTCCGTCAGGTATGGTCTTCATGTTGGGGTTTGGCTTGCTCGTTACCGTACCCTTTGGCGTGAGCGTTTTAGTGATTTTGCATATTTGCAGTATACCGATGTTGGCAACGTCGCATAGTATTGAATGCACCGTCGACGGGTTCCAAGCGGTACTCTTCACGCTTGCTCCTCTGGATTTGGCTGGCGGCAGTATGCCGTCCTCAGTCAGTTTGTGAGCGATGCCGCGTATGCTCATATCCAACTCAACAAACATCTCGAAAATGGAGAAACGCACAGCCGATTCTTCTTGGTTAATCACATAAAACGTCTTGTCTTTGTCGCCCCACTGCCATCCATATGGTGCTCGACCAGTGCCGACCGGCAAGTTATGTTCCAGCCTGGACTGCCAGTGGCGGTTGGCGTATTCCAGAATCTTCTCACGCTCGGACTCGGCACTCCAGGCGAGGATGGAGCGAATCAGCTTACCAGTTAGGCTGTTGTCAATATTCTCGCTGACGCTGACGATCTCGGCACCATTGCTTTCAATCTCCTCGAAGATCATGGCGGAATGGACAAAGTTACGGGAGAAGCGGCGTAGGTCCCAGACGATAATCACATCGGCCATGTGGTCACGGATGAACTGGCGGGCGAGGGTAAGCTGTTCCCGGTGCGAGTAGTGGATGAAGCCGCTTTTCGCCTCTTTAAGTACCATCAAAACATCCATGTCGCGCACCTGGGCGTACTGGCGGCATTTCTCTTCTTGGTATTCCAGGCTTTCGCCGTCCTGTTCCTGTTTATCCGTACTCACCCGACAGTAGATAATTGCCCGTTTGCGCTGAGCCAGTGCCTTTTCTCTTGCTTGCATCGATATCCTCTTTCACGGTGTGCAGAGGTGGTAGTACCAACCTCTGCCTATGCAACGAATAACAGGGAATTAGTGCCGGTGTGGGTTTGCCTGATAGTCCTTACGCCAGTACATCGGCTCACCCTTCATATCCAACGGTGTCTCCTCAAGATGCCTGTAGCGTGTGGTCCGTACATCCTGTTCAGTCATTTTGCCGCGCAAGAATACGACGGCACCAGCGATAATAACTGTCAGCAGGCTTAGTCCTACCCATTGTCGGTAGTCCCAGAGAGCGATGAAAAGGAAACTGTAGAGGATTGTTACGCAGATGAACATTATGCAGACGATTATCCAGAAAAGTTTTTCTTCGCCGTCCATATTGCCTCCTAGCGGTAGTATTCTGATCGTGGGGCACGATCTACAGTAATATATTTACTTGGGAGTGAAGATCGAGGTGCGCTGGCTTGAAAAGTAACATCACCTGTCGTATTCCAACTCGGCGGCTGAACAAGATACTCCAGCCGGCGGATGCGCTGCTTCAGGCCTTTAATGTATGTAGCATGGAAAAACCAGCACATCAGCAGAAAGCTAACAAACACAGTGCCGATTAGCAAGCCGCAGGGAACGAAAAAGTCATTCAGTGTCATCGCTCCTCCTTACAGCAATTTGCCGAACACACCGAGAGTGGCTTCTTCGGGAGTCATCAGACCGTTCTGTATTGCTTGATTGACCTCAGCGATTGCTTCACTGTCTTCATGGCACGGACATGATGGGTTCCAGCAAGAGGGACGTGAGATCGTATGCTCCTTGTACTCCACAACGATGACAGGAATGAAGGTGTCTGCAAATGGTCGCATATCCATTTGTCTCCTTTCCTTGACGGAGAAAAAGGCTACGTGGTAGTAATGCACGTAGACCTATACCAATAGGTCAATGGCGGGGTATTTCTCTAGCTGCCAGCCACAGTAACCGGAGAAATGCCCCTTCGCCGTCTCAACATGGGTAGTTATCCATGTCAGGGCTTATTGCAAGTATATATGACATCTTGCCTAAAATGCAAGGTTTTTCGGTATATATTTTTATTCTTATGACAATTTACAATGAATTATTGACCACTTGCCTGTTTTTCAGTACAATAGTCAAAATCTGTTGGAGGGACAAAAGGTGAGCGACCAATTCTTACGCGTTAAAGAGGCAGCTAAAATGCTAGGCTACTCAGAAGATACCATCCGTAACTGGATAAACCGTTCTAAAAACCCATTACCAGCTATAAAAGCTGGCCGTGACTGGCTAATAAAACGCACTGACCTCAATGAGTTTCTGGAAAACCAGAAGAATGTAAAAGATGACGACCTGCAGTAGTCCGACTGTTGTTACCTTTCTATTCTCCTTTCCATTTTCACAGTTTTTGGTCGAAGAAAATGCTCGATTTGTGCCTTGGCGTTATGAAGAGAGGACCGATGCATCTTTACTGAATGACAGTGACTGATGGAAATATAGCAAATGACTTCGGAACGAATACAGATAGTATAGAGAATCAATACGGGAACGATCCGGGAAGCAATCTGGAAACGAGCGGGAAGGAGGCAGGAAGAAGGCGGGAACGTGCATTCCCACTACAGTTGCACTTTTTAGCTGAGCCATACTGACCTTCAACTTCCATGAAAAAAGCTTCATGAACTTCTCTGATCCATGTGTGTAAATCCCAACATTATTCGGCTCATGGCCACTTCGGGGGCTTACTGCTTGCTTACTCAATGAGGCAAAGACACTCAGCCATAGATTGGCAGCATATCTGCTTGATACAAGAGGAAGAAGTTAGAATGTATCCAGGTGGTCCAGAG
>JAABVA010003302.1_pt1 | contig 15459 bp, 19 predicted proteins | sample 5560331 | NCBI WGS metagenome assembly JAABVA01 (sample SAMN12812661, study PRJNA571458) | rock metagenome | isolation source: Antarctica rocks | place: Antarctica: Victoria Land, Mt New Zealand sud | collected 2016-01-07 | reverse complement strand
TATCCACGACTTCCTTTCTATGAACTGATGCGCAAAACAATCACCATCCGCTTCGTGCTGGTCTACGTGCTTTCTGATGCCGCGCGACAACAGGGCATTGCCGATGTCAATGCGGCTCTAGAAGCGGGCGCCCTGCGGCCAATCATTGCCGCGCGCTTCCCTTTGCACGAAACGCGTCAGGCCCACCAGGCAGTAGAACGTGGCAACCTCATAGGCAATGTCGTTATCGACATTGCGGAAAGCGCAGCATAGCAGCAGGGTTTCATGCCCTACGCCTCCTTGTGCGCCTTCTACAGGTGTCGTTCCTGTTTTGACGATCGGCAAGCATCTCAACGTGCCGCACGCCTACCGAGGAAGCGTTGTGGCGGGAGTCGAGAAGCGAAACCGCTCGACGGTGTTTTGAGAAACGACACCTGTAGAACGCGCCTCGACAGGTGTTGTTTGTCGGAACAGGTGGTTTGTCGGGACATCGCGTGAGTGAGTTCCGCTATGGGCATCTGGAAGGGCTGACACCCTGTTATCGGCCGCTCTGCTGTAGACTGGGGCATGCATGGGTCCGGGGCCGAGTAGCCCCTCGCGGGGGCGCTCGAACGTCCGGCGTGACACCCGGCGACCGACGACCACAGCGACGCGGCGCGGCGAGCCGTCGTGAGCCGTCGCGAGCCGTCGCACTCGCTGCGATGGGGACCGTGCAGTGAACGTAGGAGGATACACATCATGGCGACACCGCGACCGCAGGCATCCGGCCCGGACGGGGGTGCAACGACGAACGGGACGCCGATGTTCGTGCAGGCGTGCCTGAACGGGGCGGTGCCCCGCGACGCCCACCTCGCCGTCCCGCTCACCCCGGACGAGATCGCGCGCGACGCACGCGCGGCGGTCGCGGCGGGGGTGGGCGCGCTCCATATCCACGCGCGGCAGTCGCCGGAGCACGACACGCTCGATCCTGCGGCGTGTGCCGCGACGCTCATGGCGGTGCGCGCCGCCTGCCCCGGCGTGCCGGTCGGGATGACCACCGTGCTGTCGGCCGTGTCTGCCGCGCCGTCAGCCGTCACCAACCGCCTCACGCTGGTGCGCGCGTGGGGCGTGCTGCCGGACGTCGTCTCCGTCAACATCGGCGAGCCGGGGGCGGCGGAGCTGTGCGACCTGCTGCGCGCCCGCGGCATCGGCATCGAGGCGGGGCTAGAGACGACCGACGACGCCCGCGCCCTCCTCCGCGGCGGCCTCGCGCCTCGCTGCCTGCGCGTGCTCGTGGAGCCGATGGAGGCCGACCCGACACGGGCGTGCGCGACGGCCGGCGCTATCGCGCGGATGCTGCGCGGCGCGGGCGTCGCGCTCCCGCAGGTGCATCACGGCGACGGCGTGGCGACGTGGGCCGTGATGGCCGCCGCTCTCGACGCGGGGCACGACATCCGCATCGGGCTGGAGGACACGCTGGTCCGACCGGACGGCGCGCCGGCGCGCGACAACGCGGAGCTTGTGTCTCTCGCCATGGAGATGGCATGCCGGCACGGGCGGACGCCGGCCCTGCCCGATCACGTCCCATGAGCACAAGCCCGGTGCGCGGGTTTCACGCGACCGTACGCGCCGTACACGGACGCGTGAGTGGCCGCGCACCTCTCATCCCCCTCTGGACGTGAGGCAGGGGTGATGGGTGATCCGCTCGCTTCGTGGGGGGCAGGCGATGGATCGGCAGGTGCGTTGGGCGGCGACGGAGATGCCGGGTCTGGAATATCTCGTCGTGCGGAAGCGTGATCCCATTGGGATCACGCCAGGATGCCTACGAGCAAAAGAGGAACAAGTAAAAGGATCAACCATGTCAGCGGAAGAGAACAAAGCAGTCATTCATCGCTTTGTCGCAGCACTTGAGAGGCACGATCTGGAGGCGGTGTGGGCGTGCCTGGACCCGCGCTGTCGCTTTCCCGTCCTCACGAGATTTGGCATCGACCCCACCTTTGACAACTACAAACGCTTCATCGCTTCGTTCATTACCGGCCTTCCCGATGTCCACCATACGTTTGAAGAGACCGTGGCCGAGGATGACAAGGTTTGGGTGAACTACACCATACGCGGAACCCATGACGGTCCGTTCCGCAATGTCCCGGCCACCCATCAGCACATCAGCTGGAGCCTTATTGCGATGTATCGCGTGGTCAACGACAAAATTGTGGAAGCAGACTTCCAATCTGATGATCTAAGTTTGCTGCGACAACTCGGCGCCCTTCCCTCCTAAGGCGCGAGGAACTGACTCTTTCTCCAGGGGAGGTTCGCCCAGCAATAATTCACAGGCCATGTGCGCGGCCGTGCTCCGGCGCCGGGATGATCGTGGGGATGGTAGACTTAAGTGACCAGGCGCGCGACGCGCCCCGTGCCTCGCCTGGGGCGGGCCATGCTCGTGCTAGCGCCGGAGCGCAGAGGAGGCCATCGCCGGTGACAGGCGTAGGAGCGCCATCGCCGGTGACAGGCGTAGGAGCGCCATCATTGTGATCGACAAGGTGAGTCCTTCCCTACCTCGCGACCCCTTCTCGATCCGGATCGAGGACGGCGTCCTCTCTGACCTCCGGGCGCGCATCCACAACACGCGTTGGCCCGATCAGGCGCCGGACGTGGCGTGGGAGCAGGGCGCCGACCGCGCCTTTCTCCGAGAGCTGCTCGCGTATTGGGCCGACGCGTTCGACTGGCGAGCGCAAGAGCGTCTCCTGAATAAGTTCACGCATCTCCGTGCCGACCTGGATGGGGTCCATATCCACATCGTACATGAACGGGCGGTCCACGGGCACGGGATACCACTGATCCTGACCCATGGCTGGCCCAGCACGTTCGTCGAGCTGCTACCGCTCGTGCCGCTCCTGACTGATCCGGCGGCCCACGGCATCGACGGTCCCGCGTTTGACGTGGTCATCCCCTCACTGCCCGGCTACGGCTTCTCCGACCGGCCCGCCCAGACCGGGGTGAACTACCGGTATACGGCTGGTCTCTGGCGCCGCCTCATGCAGGGTCTCGGATACGAGCGGTACGGAGCATACGGCACCGACCTCGGGGCCGGGGTGTCCACGTTCATGGCGCTAGACGACCCGAACGCAATGATCGGCATTCATGTGAGCAACCTGGAGATCGCGCCCTACACTGGCCCAGGGTCGCGGCCACTCTCCGAGGCGGAGAGGGCGTATCTCGCGCGCAACGAGGCATGGTGGCAGGCCGAGGGTGGGTACAAGGCGATCCAAGCCACGAAGCCCCAGACCCTCGGGTACGGGCTGAACGACTCGCTGGCAGGGCTGGCCGCCTGGATCCTGGAGAAGTGGCGGTCCTGGGCCGACTCCCGGGGAGACCTCGATGGGCGCTTCTCGCGCGAGTTCCTGCTGACGACCCTAACGATCTACTGGGCCACCCAGACGATCATGTCATCGATGCGGGACTACGTCGACAACAGACGGTTCGGCGTCACGCTCGGCCCGCAGGACGTCGTCCATGTGCCGACGGGGATCGCCGTCTTCGCCCACCAATTCGTCGACGACGGCGCGCCTCCGCGCGAGTGGGCCGAACGCCTCTACAACGTCCGTCGATGGACGCTAATGCCGCGCGGCGGACACTTCGCCCCCACCGAAGAGCCCGCGCGCCTCGCGCGCGACATCGCGACCTTCTTCGCCGACCTCTGAGCCCGCGCTCCACACGAACACGGGAGGCGCCGCGCTGAGCGCCCGCGAAACGACCCGGTGTAGCGACGACGGCGATGATGCGCAGCCCTGATCTGAAGCGCGACACCCTGCCTGTGCCCGTAGCGGTTTGACTTCCGGGTGAGACCCAAGACCCGCTCACCTCCCTTACGGCCCTTACGGCCGATTCTCGATCATCAACGTCGCGGGAGAGCCCCGATAATCTGGCGAGGTGTGGTCGGCGCCGCTGTGGCGGTCATCAGGCGGGCGTGGACAGAGCGGGACTCGTGAGCCCGCACAGCGCGCCGCTCACTTCCCACAGCCGTTCGGCGACCGCCTCATCGTGCGACAGCGGTGAGGACGTGGCTGTCTTGCACTTGGTGAAGTACCCGCCGCTCACGCCCGCGACCTCCGGGGAGCTGGCCAGGTAGACCGAGGTGCGCGCGCCCTGCTCCGCTGAGGACGCAAAGAGCTTGGTGATCCGGTCGAACACACCGGACAAGCCCTGCTCCTCTCGTCCGAGGCCCGTCTTGAGGGGCCAACCGGGATGCAGGCAAGTCGCCGTGACATTGCTGCCGGCCCACCGCGTGGCGAGTTGGTAGGTGAACAGGACGTTCATCAGCTTGGTGAGGTTGTAGACGGCGTGACTCCGGTACGCCCGCTCGCTCTGGAGGTCATCCCACGGGATCGTCTTGACCCTGGTGTGCAGGTACGACGTCACCGTCACGACCCGCGATGGGGCGGCGGCGCTCAATGGGTCCTGGAGCAACTGCGTCAGGAGGAAGGGGGCCAGATGGTTCGTAGCCAGCGTCGCTTCGAGGCCGTCCTCGGTCACCCGTCGGACCGCGTGCACAGCCCCCGCGTTGTGGATCAGCACGTCGAGGCGCTGATGCTGGGCGCGGACAGCGGCGGCGAGTTGCCGCACCTGACGCTGGGACGAGAGATCCGCCAGGAACAGTTCGACGGAGGCGCGGGGCGCCTGCTGTCGGATCTCGGCTGCGGCCACATCGCCCCGCGCCCGGTCACGCGCCACGATCAGGACCGTCGCACCCATCCGTGCCAGGGCCAGGGCCGTTTCCCGCCCGATCCCCCCGCTCGCGCCGGTCACCAGGCATGTCTTGCCCATCATCGTCATCTGCTGTGCCATTGGAACACCTCCAGGTATCTGTGCCGTACGCGCAAAGGGCGCGCGACCTGTCCTCGCTGTCGCGGCGGTTGCTATGGGACTCATCCACGTTTGATCGCGGCGACACGGACGCTCGCCGACGGGTGCGCGCGCCAGGCCACGAGCCAACGCGCCGCGGTTGGAATGACGACGACGGATGCCACCGTCACGGTCGTGTGCAGCGGAACGATCAGCGTCATGAAGCCCGGGTGAGCGGGATGGTGAGCGCCAACCACGATCGTGTAGACGCCGCCGATCACGACCGCCGTCGCCGCATACAGCAGGCGAGCATGGCGCGTCCGCCGCGCCAGCAGACCATAGAAGAGGCCGCCGACGAGATTGGGCAGCACCGCGGCCACCACGATCGTCACCGGCGTGACTTCAGGAAACGAGCGGCCCACCAGTCCAGCAGCGATCAGGGCGGCTCCCGCCGCCACGACGCCCGCGGCAACCCCCGCCGCGAGGCCTATTGTCCAACTCACCCGCGCATCAGTCATGAGGAACGCCTCCCATATCATGTGCCGTGCGAGCACAGGACTCGCTCCACCAGCATACGCCCTAATACTTTAGGTGTCAATCATCGACATGTAGAGCATTGACATTAAAACCGTGGAGGCATAAAGTACCTTCATGAGCAGTCGTGGGTCGGGAGCGATAGGCAGAGGCCGGAGGAGCGCTCTCGCGGTGGAACAGACCAGCGCGTTGGTCGGTGACATCGTGGGCCTCCTGTTCGAGACGGTGGCGCTGCTGCACGCACACTTCGAGCGATGCGCCGCTGACTGCGGGCTCTCCGCGGCTCAAGCCGCGGCTGTGCAACAGCTTGAGCGGCCTTTGTCGATGCGAGAGTTGGCCGCGGGCTTGGGCTGCGATCCGTCCAACGTCACCGGGATCACCGACCGACTGGAGGCGCGCGGCCTGGTGGAACGGCAGGTCGACTTGTCTGACCGCCGCGTCAAGACGCTGGTCCTCACGGCGACCGGGATGGAGCTGAGGGAGCGCTTGCAGGCCCGTCTTCTGCATGGACCCGCTCCGGTGACCGGCCTCACGCGGCAGCAGCAGGAAGTGCTGCGCGATCTCCTTAGACGCGCGTTACCACGCAACTCTGAGGGCGAAAGGGAGGCGTAATGCAGTCACTGTCGGACTATCTCGTGGAGCAGGAGCGCGATCCCACGGTCGCGGCGCTAGCGACGTTTATGGAGCAATACTTCCGGGACCAGTGCCAGCCCGTGCTGCGTGCGCATCATGCCAGGCTGCTGCGGACGTTCGAGCGGGCCGGTGAAGCCGCGTACGGAGCGTACTGGGGTATGCTGACCACGCCGCTGCGCGACGAACTGGCCGCGGTGGGCATGCGCACCCGCCCGGCCTTCCCCGGAAACCTGGAGCACTCCAGCGAGGAGGAGGGCGCGCCGACGGACAGGGAGAGGCGCATGTGGTATGTCGTCTGGCGGATCAAGGATGACACGCCAATAGGAACCCTCGTCGTCAGCTCCTTCCACGATCACACACGCTTCCGCGTCCTACGCGCTCCAGACGTGCGAGCGCTCGACGTGACGCAGCACCACGAGATCGTGAAAGCCCTACGTACCGACTGAGTTGTCGGTGCGGTCGAAGGCGGCGCTGCTCGGTGGAGTCTGTCATCAGGCGCAGCTGTAGATGCCTGGCGATGATGATGCCCTGGCGGCACAACAACAGGGATCGGAGCCGCGCGTCGCTGAACACATGTGAGAGGACACGCGTCAGCAGGCAGGCGGCTGCGTTATCTCGTCGATGAACGACACCTCATAGAGATGAGGATCGAACGCGAGAGCGATCTGGGCCGCTTCCCGCATGTGGGCCGCCGCGTCAGGATCGCGGAGCATGGCCTCGAAGTCCTCGCGCCGGCGCCACTGGGCGTAGTTGACGACGCGCGTCCCGTCGATGCTCTTGTGGATGGTGGCGGAGATGAACCCCGGTTGCGTGCGCATCGTCTGCACGGTGGCCGCATTGAGTAGATCGACGAGCCGCTGCTGATGCTCCGGCGCGACCGTGAAGACGTTGATCAACGTCGCGATGTCGTGACCCTGGACGATCTGCGTCATAGCTCCCTCCTCGTGTGGTAACGTGGTAAAATGATCAGGACCCTGATCAAATAATATCAGGATGCTGATACTATAGCAAGGGGAGGAGCATGACGATTCCGGTCGAGGAGCGGGTGGGCTACGTCCTCAAGCGCCTGCAGCAGGCCCTCCGCGCGGCCATGGATAAGGCCTTGCGGCAGCGCGGCCTCACCACGCCACAGTACGCGGCCCTGAGCACTCTGGAACAAGTTCCGGGACTGTCCAACGCGGAGTTGGCCCGTCGGTGCTTCGTCACGCCTCAGACCATGAACGAGGTCGTCGCCAATCTGGCGGCGGCCGGTTTGGTGACACGTCGCCGCGCTGCGGCGGATGGACGAGTGGTTCAGATCTATCTGGCCCCACAGGGCCAGCGCCTGCTCGCCGACTGCCACCGGGCCGTTGAGACGATAGAGATGCGTATGATCAGTGGGGTGACCGTCGCCGAGCGGCACGCCCTCATCGATGGGCTCCGTCGCTGCATCGCCGCGCTAGAGGTGGTCACAGACCCAGTTATGCGCGCTTAGGGCGCGGTGGCAGCGCTTGCAGCGGCGCCAACATGCCAACCGACGGGGCCAGCGCCCGGCCGCGCCTGGGCCAGCCCCACCCCGCCGTGCGCGGCTTGCTGCACGTCACCACGGCCGCGCTGTCTCAGATGACGCGCCAGGGTAGCGGAGACATCGTCATGGTCGCTCCGGTCGCCGGCCGCGTCCTGCGCGCCGGGGTCAGCAACCTCGCCTCCGCGCGCATCGCCTTGGAGGTCGCGGCCCTGTGCGACACCCTGCGCCGACAGGCTGGCCCGTACGGCGTCCGCATCGCCGTCGTCGAGCTCGCCGCCCTCGCGCCGGACTATGACGCCGACGGCTCCGCAGTGCTCATCGCCGAGGATGTGGCGACCACGATCCTCTTCGTGCTCACCCGGCCTCCGCACCTCAGCATCGCCGAGATTCTCATCCGCTCCGCCAATCAGCAAGGTTAGTAGTCGGCTGGGTATACCCCACCTGCACCCTCGGTTGTACGTCGTCTTTGACATGGCCGGCCTGCACGACGCGACGGTGACCGTTCCCTTGCAGGCCCCTCACCATGCCTGCTCAGGCGCGCATCATCGGCGCTCCCCACATCCGGCCGGATTGTCTCATGGTCGGCCGCGACCTGCTGTGCCTCAACGACGGACAACGCCCCTCGGCTCCCCGATGTGTCATGGTCTCCATGGTCTTGGTACCCACTCTCACGTTGACTGGGGGCGACGTCATCCCGACGCCCTCGCGGTGGCATCCGGTCAACTCGCCGTGGTCGCGGGAGCGCGCCAGCGGTTAGTCATGTTCATCGACCTCAGGCTTGTCTTCCTCTTGCATCGACCCCGCGAGGTGACGGACGATCCGGCGCAGCTGCTCGCTGTAGAGGTCCTCGAACGCGGGCGACCGGGGATCGAGCCCCAAGATCTTCCAGACCATCTGGGGCAGCACGATCGGGGCGGCGATCGCGCCCATGAGCGCCAGGCGCACGGCGCCTGAATCGAGATTCGCAGCCAGCTCGCCGCGGGCCTGGCGTCGCCGCAGGCCAGCGAGGTCTTCGCTCTCGGGAGAGTCATCGGGCAGTTGTTCCGCGCTGTCCGAGAAGCCTCGCCATACCAGGAGCCGCATCATGCGCGGGTCGGCCAGGGCGTCGTGGAGGTAGCGGGCGGCGAGCGCGTCGAGCGTGAGGCCGGGGTCGGCGAAGGTCGCCTCACGCTCCAGCCAGCCGCGCTGGAGCGCGCGGTAGAGCCCTTCCTTGCCCCCGAAGTAGTAGTTGATCAACTGCTTGTTGACCCCAGCCCTGTCAGCGATGTCTTGCACCCGTGCGCCCGCGTAGCCCTTGGCCGCGAACTCATCCAGGGCCGCAGCCAACAGCTGCTGTCGTGAGCGCTCGGCATCACGCTGGCGCTCCTCGGGCACCGGTGCGCGCTGCGGGCGCGTCTCCCGGTGCGCGCCTGCGATGGGCTGGCCTGGCCTCTCCTCCACGGTGTTCTCCCTCCCATCCTTATTATCCGTTATGTTGAACTTGGCAATCATCCGTTTAGTTGACAAAGTTATCCAAATGGTTCATAATGATCTACATGATACCACGCGACGACGACAGGAGAGGCTAGATGATACGACTCAACGACCACAAGGCGGGCGCGGTGGCCGCCGCGACCATGGATGCTCCGCCCGCCCGGCCCGTGCTCGAACCTGCGGTCTGGCGGGTGGCAGCGGTGGTGATCCTGGGGGCGATCATGTCGTTCCTGGACGCGACGATCGTCAACGTGGCGTTGCGCTCGCTCTCCATCAACCTGCATACGTCCCTCGACCATATCCAGTGGGTGGTCACAGCCTATCTGCTGTCCCTGGCCGCGGTCATCCCCGTGACTGGATGGGCGGCGAAGCGCTTCACGGCGCGGCGGTTGTACCTGATCGCCGTCGTGGTATTCACCGTGGGATCGGTGCTCTGCGGCCTGGCCCAGTCGCCGGGTGAGTTGATCACGTTCCGGGCGCTCCAGGGGATCGGCGGGGGGATGATCATGCCCGTCGGCCAGATGATCCTGCTGAAGAAGGCCGGCCCGCGGAACATGGCCCGGGTCATGAGCGCCATAGGGGTCCCCATCGTCTTGGCGCCGTTCATCGGGCCTACCATCGGCGGTCTGCTGCTCGATAACGTCGGATGGCGGTCGATCTTCTTTGTCAACCTGCCGATCGGCATTGTCGCGCTGATCGCGGCGGCGCGGCTGCTGCCCCGCGACCGCGCCGAGGAGGCCGGGCCGCTCGACGTCCCCGGGTTGGCCCTCGTCGCCGTCGGGCTGGTCGGCGTCACCTATGGGCTGGCCGAGGTCGGGACCAGCGGCCACGTCGGATCGACGGGGGTGCTGCTTCCCCTCGTCGCGGGCCTCCTGCTCCTGGCGGCTTTCGTCCTCCGGGCCCTGCGCATCGAGCGCCCCCTCCTCGACATCCGCCTCTACCGGGACACGGTGTTCAGCGCCGCCGCGCTCACGACGTTTTGCCTGGGGGCGGCTATGTACGGCGGCATGATCCTGATGCCGCTCTACTACCAGACGGTCCGCCACCAAGACGCCATTGCCACCGGCCTCCTGCTCGCGCCAGCGGGCCTCGGCGCGGCGAGCGCGAACTGGCTGTCGGGGCGGGCCACCGAGCGGCTCGGCGGTGGCCTGACGGCCCTCCTCGGCGGGATCATCAGCATCCTGGCCACCCTGCCCTTCGTGCTCATCGGAGCCGACACCTCCTACGTGGCGCTCGATGTGGCCATGGTCGTGCGCGGCTTCGGCATCGGCCTGTCCATGATGCCGGCGCTGACCGCTGCCTACCGGGTCCTCGACCCGGCCCAGATCAATGACGCCAGCCCCCAGCTCAGCGTTCTGCAGCGGGTGGGCGGCTCGATCGGTACCGCCATTATCATCGTGGTGCTGCAGAACCATCTTGACCGCGCCGGGAGCCGGTCGTCGGCCCAGGCGGCGGCGTTCGGCACCGCCTTCTGGTGGGTGCTCGCGGTGGCGGCCGTGGCGACGCTGCCGACGATCGTGCTGGCGGTCAGCGAGCGGCGGGCGCGGGCGACCCGCACGGCCGCGGAGGCTAGCCGGCCCACGGCGCCGTCCCCCGCGACGGTGAGGCGCCGCGATGGATCCGAGGCGAACGCGTCGGCGGTCGGCCGAACCGGCTGAACCGGGCCACCTCCACCATGAACTGTAGTTGACGCGATAGGTGAAAGGGAAGGACCAATGATCCTTGTGACCGGAGCGACCGGTTCCATCGGACAGTATCTGGTGCGGCACCTCACGACCGCGGGCGCGCCGTTCAAGGCGCTTGTCCGTGACGAGGCCAAGGGACAAGCGCTGGGCTGTGACTACGTCGTCGGCGACTTCGACCAGCCCGCCACGCTCCGCGCGGCGCTCGCGGGCGTGGACCGCCTGTTCTTGAACGGACCGGCGAGCCCGGCGATGGTCCGGCAGCAGCAGACGGCGATCGATGCCGCCAAGTCCGCAGGCGTCGCGCGCATCGTCAAAGTCTCCGCACCGGAGGCCAGCCCCACCGCCACCCGCATCATCAATCAGTGGCACGGACAGATCGACGCGTCTCTTGAGGCGTCGGGCGTGGGCTGGGCGCTGCTGCAGCCTGGCTACTTCATGCAGAACTTCCTCGCCAACACGGCGACCGTCAAGAATGACGGTAAGCTTTATGGCGCGTTCAAGGACGGACGCGTGGCGTTCATCGACTGCGACGATATCGCGGCGTGCGGCGCGGCGCTGCTGACGGGCTCCGGCCCTCGATACACGGCGTTCGTGCTCACGGGACCCGAGGCGCTAACGCTCGCCGAGGTCGCGCGGACGTTGTCGGCACACCTGGGCACGACCGTGACCTACGTCGACCTGCCGGTCGCGCAGGTCGTCGCGTCCATGGTGGCGCGGGGCATGCCCGTGCAGATCGCCGAAAACCTGGGGGCGCTGATGACCGCACTGGCCGCCGGCGCCGGTGCGCGGACGACCACGGCGGTCGAGGAGCTCACCGGACGCGCGCCGCGCACGTTCGACGCGTTCGTGGCCGACAACGTCGGGGCGTTTCGTTGAGCAGCGCGGCCCGCGCTGATGGCCGCGGCAGACGCGGGCGACCCTCAAGATAGAGGGCGGTCGCTCCGCCGTCATATCCTCCGCGCCGGAGTGCGAAAGGCGCTGTGATGGATGCGGTCTGGACGAGTCAGCGGCCGGCTGAGCCAGGCCACGTCCACCGTGACCATCAGTAATGTGAGACGTGAGAAAGAAAGGGAAGGACCGATGATCCTCGTGACCGGAGCGACCGCGGTCATCCTTGTCGCCAGTGTGGCCATGGCGCCGACGCTGCCGACACCCAGCAAGACATCAAAAGGAGTTTGATCATGAGCAAGGTTGTAGTCTTCACCACCTACGGCGATCCCGACGTCCTGCATACCATCGACGCCGATCCGCCTCCGCCTGGACCCGGCCAGGTGCGCGTCCAGGTCAAGGCCGCCGGCGTCCAGCCGTTTGACTGTCTATTTCGCGGCGGTGGGGCGCGCCAGTGGGTGCCGGCGCGCTTCCCGCAGCGTCTCGGGAACGAGTTCGCCGGCATCGTCGACGCCCTCGGTGCCGGCGTCACCGCCTTCTCCAGCGGTGATGAGGTCCTCGGCTGGGCCATGCTTGCCTCCTACGCCGCGCATGTCGTGGTCGGCGTCGAGGACATCGTGGCCAAGCCGGCGGGCATGCCCTGGACGGAGGCGGGCGTGGTGTCGGCGTCCGGGCAGACCGCCGCGACGGCGCTGACGCAGTTGGCCGTCGGCACAGACGACACCGTGCTGATCCACGCGGCCGCCGGCGGAGTCGGCACCTTCGCGGTCCAGATTGCCAGAGCCCGGGGCGCCATCGTCATCGGCACGGCCAGCGAGCGCAACCACGCCTACCTGCGCTCCCTCGGCGCGATCCCGGTCGCCTACGGGGACGGCCTCACCGAACGGGTGCGCGCTGTCGCTCCTGAGGGCGTCGACACCGCCCTCGACGCCTCTGGTACCGTGGAGGCCCTACGCGCCTCCATCGAGTTGGTCGGCGACAAGAACCGCATCGGCACGACCGCATTCCAGCCCGCTGCCGACGAACTCGGGATCCGCCGGCTCAGCACGACTCGCTCAGCGGCCCAGTTGTCCGCGCTCACCGACCTCTACACCGCCGGCAAGCTGCGGGTCGTCATCCAGCGCGCCTACCCGCTGGCCGACGCGGCCGCAGCGCACCGCGCGATGGAGACCGGCCATGTGCGCGGCAAGATCGTCCTCACGGTCTGACAGGAGTGCCATGCTGTTCACCGACGGCGAACTCGCCTATCTGGCGGCGCAGCGGCTGGGTCGTCTGGCGACGGTCCAGCCGAACGGGACGCTGCAGAACAATCCAGTCGGGTTCCATTACAACGCCCGGCTGGACACCATCGACATCGGCGGCCGCAACATGGAGGCCAGCCAGAAGTTTCGCAATGTACGCGACAACGGCCGGGTCGCCCTGGTCGTCGACGACATCGCCTCGGTTGAGCCGTGGCGCGTGCGGTGCATCGAGATGCGCGGCCACGCCGAGGCGCTGACCGATCCAGCGGATGCCGCGACCGGTGTCGACGGCGCGATCCTGCGCATCCACCCCCGGCGGATCATCAGCTGGGGCATTGACCCAGACCACCTGAGCTTGGGCAAGCGCAACGTCACCGCTACACCGCACGAGCGCTGAGGGCGACACGCACGCATGGCCACAGCGATGGTTGTCGTGGCTACACGCGTCATCCGCTGTGCGTGCGTCCGCGTCGGCGACGAGCAAAAGCCTGCATGATGCCTGTTGCTGCGATGTCAGCGGCCGACTGCACGGTGCCAGGTAACGACACGTCCTGCTAGCGTGGGCCCGACACCCACCACCGTCTGACGCACCTCACGACGGCGCGGGACTGGAACGGGATCGTCGTGATCAGGCATGTGCTTGGTCGCTGCTGACGTCTTGACGCGCCCTAACAACCGCAGCGTGTTGTCACTCCAAACGGGGTATCAGGATGCGGCTATGATAGGCGGGGTAGGGAGGAGAAAGTATATGGCACGAAGGGTCGAGGGGCAGGTCGCGCTTATCACGAGAGCGACCTCCCCGATCGGGGAGGCGACCGCTCGCCTGCTCGCAACCGAAGGGGCGCATGTTGCGCTCACGGCGCCGCCCTCCGTGTCCGCTCGCCTCGACACCCTGGCTACGCAGATCCGGGACGCGGGCGGCCAGACGCTCCCGCTCCCCGCCGACCTCGGCATGCGGGCGCAGGTGCGCGCCCTCGTCCGCAGCGTCGTCGATGAGTGGGGCCGCCTCGACATCCTCATCGTCGCCGACGGCTACGACGCGGCGGCCGACGGCGGCGCCAACGGGCCAGCGCCCGGCCACGCCTGGGCCAGCCCCACCCCGCCGTGCGCGGCCTGCTGCACGTCGCCACCGCCGCGCTACCTGTCATGACGCGTCAGGGTGGCGGCGATATCGTCGCGGTCGCCCCCGTCGGTAGTCGCGTCCTACGTCCAGAGCGCGTCGCCTCCGCGCGCCTCGCCCTGGAGGTCGCGGCCCTGTGCGACGCACTGCGCCGCCAAGCTGGCCCGCGCGGCGTCCGCGTCGCCGTCGTCGAGCCCGGCCTCACGCCGGGGCCGAATGCTGGCAACCCCGCGTCGCCGACCGCCGAGGATGTGGCCGACGCGATCCTGTTTGTGCTCACGCAGCCCCCGCATGTTAGCATTAATGAGATCCTGATCCAGCCGACGGACCAGCACGCCTAACGCTTGGGATGGTTGGCGATGTGCCTGGACCCGCGCCCAAGTCCTCAGCAGGTGGATGCCTGCTTCGCTGGTGACCTCACCGACGACGCGGTCCAGGGCTATCTCCTGACGCTCCAAGCGGACCCCAATTGGTAGGTCGAGTCTGCCCCCGGCTCCTCCCAGTGGGACCTGACGCTGACTTATTGGCCGGCCGGCACACGCCATCACATCCATCTGGAGCGTGTGGAGCGTCAGGGCGCCGCCGTGTGGCGGCGGGTCGCCGACTCGTAAGCGTTCCCCGCCAGGCCCGGTCCCATCCGGCCTTGTTCGTGTGGCGTGCGCTGATGGGGTCACCAGCGAACCCAGTAAGCCCGACCCATCTCACCTCTGAGGAGCCTGGTATGCGGTCAGACACCGTGCCAGCTCGTCGCCTCTCCGGGTCCCGCGCTAGGCGTATCGTCCGCCTCGCGCTGTTGTCGACGTGACCGACCTTCATGGCGCGGCGTCGTTTTTGCTTCCGATAATAGGATGCACGGTTGTACGCCGTTATTCAAGCGGAGCTAATCGTTGTTTTTTATTCCGTTACTACGATAAGGCGTCTATCCCCAAACGCGCGTTTCCGTCATAGATGGGTGCGTGGCCGTGCCGCCCTCGGGCCTGCGGCCGTCGCATCCTTTTCCCCGGCACACCGCGCCGCTCTGTATGCGAGGGCACTGTACGCGACATGTATATATCGACACCCTCGACGACCCGGAGGGCGGTTGCTACACCTATCACCCCTGGGCCTATACCGACCGCGCCCTACAGAAGGGGCCCGCGATCATTCCGGGAGAGGTGCGTTCCCTCGCTCCTCCTCGGGATCGGGCGACAGACTCGACAGGAGAGTATGCACGATGTCTCGGGCGAACGACTCCTCCGCCCTTGTAGGCGCATCCGCCCCCAGGAAGTGCCGGAGGAACGCCTGCTGGAAGCACGCCCCGAGGAGCAGGTCCGCCGCGGCTTGCGGGTCGGCGTCGGCGCGCAGCCGCCCGCGGCGTTGCTCGGCGCGCAGGTACGCCGCCACGGCCTCGTTCGGCTGGTGCGGGCCGCCCTGCGCCGCGCGCACCCCCGCAATGTGGCGGGCCAGCAGGTCCGGCTCCGCGAAGATGGCGGCTGCCATCGGCACGGACTGCATGTAGAACGCTAGCGCTGCCGTCGCTACCTCCGTGAGGTTCCCGCGCACCGTCCCCCGGCCCGCCCGCTCGGGCAGCGTCATGACGAG
>JAABVA010003299.1_pt1 | contig 15474 bp, 15 predicted proteins | sample 5560331 | NCBI WGS metagenome assembly JAABVA01 (sample SAMN12812661, study PRJNA571458) | rock metagenome | isolation source: Antarctica rocks | place: Antarctica: Victoria Land, Mt New Zealand sud | collected 2016-01-07 | reverse complement strand
TTCCTGATTCCTGAAGAATGTCAGGACTGTCTACGCTGGCCTCGTTGCCTACGCGGATACCGTACATATCAACCAGATTTAGGCTGTCATACTGAAGACAGAACGGTGATGTCCGCCCAAGCCAGGGTTGTACTACCACCCCACCAAAGGGTTTCCCCCTTTGGCGATCCACCTACCACTCAAGAGTCCATTCCCAACAACCCATCAACATCTCCAGTACCCAGAAGCACCAATGGCGAGCATCTCATTACCAAATCGGACAAGAACAACACATCTTCTTCATCACCCTCGACGGTCAACAACGGCCCCACCGGCCCACCTCTTCATCATCACAGCTGTGTCACCTGTCGACGCCGAAAGGTGCGATGCGACAAGCGGCACCCTTGCGCCAACTGCAGTAAAGGAAGTATCGAGTGCGTCTTCCCGAATCCGGGACGCGCCCCGAGGAAGGCCCGGAAGCCGCCAGATACGGAATTACTGGCCAGGTTGAGAAGATTGGAGGGCGTCGTGCAGAGTTTGGGAAAAGACGTCGACGATGAGGGAGGCCTGGAGGAGAAAACTTCAGTCGTAAAGAGGGAGGCACAAACCCCGAGTGTGACTGTGGACAGAGAAGATAAGGGAACTCAAAAGGGTGGGCAAGACAAAAGAAGCGGGGGGTGCCCCAAGATCGGGACGAACATTAAGACGCTCGAGAAAGACTTCGGGAGACTGGTGATAGAAGAGGGTAGAAGTCAATATGTCAGTAGTAGCTTCTGGGCGAGTCTGACCGATGAGGTTAGTGCGATGACTTTCTGTCCCCTATATCTGACACATGTTTAACGCGGAGACGACGATGAATGTTTAGGTTGCGGAAGTCAATGATCTTTTGGATCCTGTATCCGAAGATGACGATTACCCGTCACCAGATGTTTCAGGCTCATCACAATCCGCAAACCACCAAGGTTTCATATTCAGCTTCAATTCCACAATGGTCAATCTTAGAGTGCTCCATCCATCTCCGAGTCAGATCCTCAGCATGTGGAAGATATATATAGAAAACGTCGAACCACTGGTCAAGATTTTTCACGTGCCGAGCATGTGCAGTGTCATCGCCAATGCATGTGGAAGTCTTGACAACCTGAACAAAGCTACCGAAGCACTAATGTTTGCCATTTATTTGGCTGCGGTGACCTCGCTAAGCCCCGATGAGTGTAGAACCCTACTGTCAGAAGACAAGGGAACTGCATTGAGCAAATATCGTTTCGCAACCGAGCAAGCACTCGCTCGGGCTGGGTTCCTCAACACCCAAGAGCGCATTGTGTTGGAGGCCTTCGTACTCTTCCTGGTCTGCGTCCGTCATCAAGACGACACACGATTTGTCTGGACCCTCACCGGCCTTGCGATCCGCATTGCGCTGTCTCTCGGCCTTCATCGTGACGGGACCCATTTTGGGCTCACGCCCTTTGAGACCGAGATGCGAAGGCGACTCTGGTGGCAAGTGGTCATTCTGGACGTACGTGCAGCGGAAGATGGTGGTACAGATCCAACCATCACGGAACAGAGCTTCGACACGAGACTGCCTTTGAACGTGAATGACGCCGACCTCGACCCAGAAGCTCGCGTGATGCCGGAAGAGCGGATCGGCTGCACAGAGCTAACGTTCTGTCTCATCCGATACGAAGTCAGTTTCACTATGCGCCGCCTCCATTGGACCCCCCCAGGGCCCAGCATGTGCCGGGAGCGACGCTTGAATGCCTCGGTGGCGGAGAAAGAAGAGATCATTGAGAAGTGCCACAAATACCTGGAGGAGAAGTACCTCCAATACTGTGATATGAGCGTCCCGCTATACTGGGTGACCGCCACCGTTGCTCGTCTAATCATGTCCAAGATGTGGCTAATCGTTCATCATCCTTTCAAACACGAAGACGGTGGCGCCAACCTGCCACAAGAGACTAAAGACCGACTGTTCGTAACGTGTGTCGAAGTTCTCGAGTTCAGTCGGCTGCTGGAGACGGAGCACAGTACAGTCAAGTGGGGCTGGCTGTTCCGCACCTATGTCCAATGGCATTCAGTGGCGTATATCCTCTCGGAACTGTGCACACGAACGAAGGGTGAAACGGTCGACAGAGCTTGGAATTCCATCGATTCGGTGTTCGCGGACTGGGGCGGGGTCATCATAGCCAGCAAGAGAGGCATGCTCTGGAGACCGCTGAGGAAGTTGATGGCAAAAGCCCGAGCGGCAAGGATGAGGGACCTTGAAAAAGAGGCGAGGTTTCCTAAAGACGGGACTTTGGGCCCCTTTGCTGCTGTGTCCACCACTGCGGCTGATGGTAGTGTCAGACGACCGGGGCTGGATGCTACAGTGGGTGCATCTGGATTTGCTTCGGATTACCCTGCCAATAGCCCTATGAGCGGAGGCGCGAACGAAACGTTCGATGGTATGCTGCCGATGACCATACTTCCGCAGAGCCAGCAGGCTCAGGTCAACGGCGATCTGATGGACCAATGGATCGTGGACGATGCGACGTTGCTTCAAGATCCTCTGAAAGACGAGTCACTTGATTGGCCAGGCTGGGACGACATGGTTCGGGACTATCAGATGGAGGTTCAGCAGGATCAGGGCATGGAACGGGGGCCGGTATTGGGCGGAGTGACAGGCTGGTGGTGAATTACGTCATGGCGCTTGCTGTGGTATATCCTACTCAACCCTCGGCTGCTCGTGGCGTTGAATATTTAGACGTATATATGGAGGGGTTGAGGGACTTGGCTTGGTACCTTTAGGGATGTAGGGCCGGAGGGTATAACTCCACACTCAATACTTGTAACGATAGGCAAATTAGCTAGTACAACTCTGTCTTGTCACTCCAACAGAGGAGGTCCAAGTACCTGAAGACACTAGAAATGGTCACCGACAAGTCTTAAGCTGGAGACAAGGTAGACTCCCAAAGACACCAAAGACTGAGTAGGCGAAGCTAAAAGTATGGAAGTGCATAGCCACATAGGGCTGTACGGCCCACCCTGTAAAAATGGCGTAAGGCAGAGAGCAACGGCGCCCTATCAACCACACCTTACAAACTACGCCACACGACCCCACAGATAACCGAGTTGACTGTTGGACGCCCCAAATTCATGAGATCGACTCTCATAAATATAATTGAGACAGACTATCCGCTGTATTGTCAAAGCAAGCCAATATCAATGAAAAATCTTTGCTATTGTCATCAGTATCAAAGTAATAAAAAATGCAACAATAACAACCACTGACCGCCACCTGAGCTTGTCCAAAACCTATGCTCGGGCAACATGGTGAAGAGAAAGAAAGCACCAAAGCTGCCTGTCCAGCAGCTTATTATTCTTTGTAAGGCACCGTGTATCTAAACCATACCATCTCATAGCTAATACATTTGTCAACACAGCAATATGTCGCTTCGCCGAACCTGGTAGGCTCACCTCGATGAAGTACACGCAAACACTACTGATCGAAGCTTATAGTTGCCCTGACCTCCGTCTTCCCCTACCTCGTGAGTCACCCTGGTGTTACATGTGCTCCAGTACAAGCTGAACCAGTCCCCGCAGCCAGAAATGATCGAAAGCTTCGACGTGCCCAAGACCAAAGTCGCATACTGGGCCGGCATCACCTCGGCCGTCTTCTCTCTGAGCCAATGCCTCACGGGCGTCATCTGGGGCCGGATGTCCGACCGGTTCGGCCGCAAACCCGCCATCCTGGCGGGCTTGATGTGCACCATGACGACGAGCATCCTCTTCGGCTTCTCGACGTCGCTGCCGTGGGCCGTCGTCGCTAGGGCTTTGGCGGGCCTTGGGAACGGCAATGTGGGCATCATCCGCACCACGGTGGCGGAGATGGTGCCACAGAGGGAACTGCAGCCCAGGGCCTTTAGTGTCATGCCCCTGATGTGGACTATCGGGAGTATCTTTGGGCCGGCGTTCGGTGGGGCGCTGGCGAATCCGGCCGAGAGGCATCCCGAGCTCTTTGGGAAGAGTGGGTTTTTTAGGAAGTACCCTTTTGCTCTTCCAAATTTGGTGACGTGCGTTTTCTTCTTGATTGGGTTTACGACGGGAGTTCTATTCCTGAAGGTATGTCTACACGTCTACTTTCTGCAGTGGTGTGTGCTCATCATGAGCAGGAAACGTTGGAGACCCGGAAACATAGACGTGATTATGGTCGAGTGGTCGGCAAGCTCTTCCTTGGGCTGTTCAAGAAGAAGAAGAAGCAGCACAAATGGAACGACGATGAGCAAGCTTCGTCGTTGCTCAAGCGGTCGCACAGATACTCGTCATCGAGTGCGTACGAGGACGACACTGAAACGCTCACGAATAAAGACAACAATTTCACCACTCCCCAGCCAGCTCCGGGATATCGAGAAGTTTTTTCCCGGCAGTCCAACATCAATCTCATCACCTACAGCCTCCTCGCGCTCCACTCCGTCACCTTCGACCAGCTGGTCCCTATCTTCATGCATCTGCCCGTCCAGAAGCGAGACAACAACCCCGACATCAAACTCCCCCTAAAGTTCGCCGGTGGTTTCGGCATCGGTAGGTCTCGCAACCCTTTTCAGACCCCTCCACCCTCAACTCACCCCAGAAAACGAGCAGACTCCGAACGCATCGGTCTCCTCTTCACCCTCTACGGCATCTGCGGCATGCTCATCCAATTCCTCATCTTCCCCCCCGTCGCCCGCCGCTTCGGCGTCCTCAACTGCCTGCGCGTCTGCACCCTCACCTTCCCCGTCGCCTACCTCCTCACCCCCTTCACCGCCCTGCTCCCCACCCCGGCCACCCAGCAGGCCGTCATGTTCGCCATCATGTTCCTCAAGCTGTGCGGCGTCATCTTCGCGTTTCCCTGCTCCACCATCCTCCTCACCAACTCCGCCGTCTCCCTCCGCATCCTCGGCACCCTCAACGGCGTCGCCACCAGCGTCTCCGCCCTCGGTCGCGCCGCTGGGCCCGCTATCGGCGGTGTCGCCTTTTCGAGAGGCGTCGATGCCGGCTACGTCGTCGTCCCTTGGTGGACCCTCGCCGCCCTCGCCGCCCTCGGTGCCGTCCCTGTCTGGTGGCTTGTCGAGATGGATGGCTTCGGTGCCGCGGCTGATAGCGATGCCGACGAGTCGGAAACTGAAGTCAATCACGACGTCGATGTCGATGATGAGGAGGCTGACAAGGACGAGGATCCCCTCCCTGACACCAACATCGACGACCCAACGACTCTTCCATCCGCCCTGGACGATGACATCGTGATGACCGGAGAGCCGGATTCCTTCGCCGCCGACACCGATCTGCACGCCTTGCCGCCGTCGTCGACGGCAAGGACGATGAAAAGGAAACGAACGTCCACGTCTACGACCTCGATTCTGGATCCCGCATCGGTTGATCTACACAGACGGATGACGAGTCCGATCGGGATGGCGGAGGGTCTTGGGCCCGGCGGAGGTAGGAGGTGAGTAACAATCTCGGCCAGACAAGGAGTGGGTTGGGGACGGGGGAGACGAGTTATCATTGATTTCTCTGGTTTCCTCTTCTCTTACAAATGTTCAAAGACGTGATGGTAATATGTACAAAGACGTGAGGGGAAAGAGGCTCGTGCATGGCTCATGATCTCACGAAGATACGATTGACGCTCATACATATGGTTTGGTCCATGTGGCGAACAGGCCTGAGAAACTCGTGGGCATTGTACAGAATCTTAGACATACAAATAGCATAATCGCTGCCAAGTGACTATAGAACGCCACCAAAAGACGGATACGAACCACACATATATATGATGTCACCCGAGCTTTTGGTCCCCCATCCCTCAAGCTATCCAAAAACATCAAGGCCAACTTATTCAATCAATCAATCAAGCTCAACCAAGACACACCTACTTCAACGACTCCGTCGCTTCATCCACCAAGCCAACGATAATATCACTCCATCTCTGTCACGCACAACCACCAGTCAGCAACACATTCACATTCAATCCCCTTCCCCATCAAGCTCACCATCCCCCCTACCCCGCAGAAACCACCACACCCAAAAAGCCAGGAAGCGGAAAAAAAACACTCACCTTAACGCCCTCACGATCGCCCTTATCGACACTCTCCACCAAACCTGGAAAAGTCGCGCCGGCGTAACCAGTCCACAAGCCCGGCGCGAAGACGACGTGCTTGAACCATTCACGACCGTCGAGGCCCTCTTGGTGCAAGAAGTGGCGTTCGAAGAGCTTGTACTTATCGTTAACGGCCTTGACCTGGACGTAGAGCCGGACCTTCTTCCACCACTTCCACCAGGGCACGTCGGCGCCGAGAGAGGCAGCGAGGTCGGCGGCGCGGGCGTCGAAGGAGGCCGTGGCTTCGTGCAGGGCGGCGATGGCGCGCTCGAGAGCGGCGAAGACCGAAGAGGCGTCGACGACGACGGGCGAGTCGGCTGCTTGTGCGTTAGCCTTGGCCTTGACGGCGTCGAGGTAGGTCTTCAAGCCGACGGCGTAATCGGACGCGTTGAAAGGGATGACAGGCGTCTCGACGAGGCGGGCGGCGAAGAGGGCCCAGACCTTGGTGATGGCGAGGTGGTAGTGCCAGCCCGGGTCGCCGAAGGTGTCCATCCACGCGAAGCTGTCGTAGTTGGAGTGGTAGTGGTAGACGGGGTCGTGGGGCCCGTTGGCGAAGCCGAGGTCGACGCTCGGCACGCCGGCGAAGTCCTGGAAGGCGGTGAAGTCGCTGCCGCTGCCCATGGTGGCGATGTGGCCGTCCCACACGTCGCGCACCGTTTGGCCCGTGACGGTCTGGTTGGGCGATTGCACGAGCGAGGTGGCTTCGTACAGGGCTTTGTTGAGGAGCGGACTGGCAGCCGATTGGAAGTTCGGGCCGCGCGTGCCGACGTCGACGTTCAGGTAGGCGATGGCGCTCTTGGAGAGCCAGGGGAGGTACTCTTCCACCCATTCGGTTGAGCCTATGAGCCCGTACTCTTCACCGTCCCAGCTGGCGAAGACGATCGTTCGGAGGGGTTTCCACCCTTTTTCAAGCGCTTTTCCGAAGCTTCTCACTACTTCGTTCATGGCTGCGGACCCGCTGTTTGGATCACCGGCTCCACCTGCAATCCAAGCGTCGCGGTGGTTCCCGAGGATGATGACTTCATCGGGAAGGGTACCGTTGATGATGCCGATTACATTCCACATTGGTGTTGTAACATACTCTTGTTCATTGACGAGATTGAGTACTAGATGTTCAGGCGATGGCCCAATGTTGTAGTCGACGCCTTTGTAACCTAAACCGCCGTGTCGCCAATGCTCAGGGAAGTCTGCGGCATTTGGCCCGTGCCCGTTGAGCGCTTTGAGCAAGGGCAGGGCATCCTGGTAGGAAATGGGAATCGATGGGATTGAAGGAATAGCCTTGTCCACATCTTGACGTGGAACGCCGGGCTTTGAAGGGTAGCCTGGAGTGGTAGGGTCTCCTGGTGCAACACCTAATGTGCAATCATTAGCAAAGCCACTTCTGTCAGGCTTCTAGCGGGCAGGTCTTACTTAGAAACTGGGTGCTCCCTCTCTGCACACTGCTCGGATTCCTAGCTGGCCCGTCCGGATAGGTCTTGTAACCATTGGCCTCTGTAATCTCGCCATCCTCCTCAGGATCGGTGTAGATGATGGTACCAATCATGCCAAGCTCTTGCGCACGCTTAACCTTCAGTCCTCGAAAGATATGGCCATACTTCACCAGGGCAATATTACCCTTCAAGGTCACATTCGCCTTCAAGACGTCCTCAAAATCTTGATATGTTCCAAAGTTGACATACACATACCGAGCGGTGACGTTGCCGCTCGCAGAGTATCCGTGAAACGTCGGTATGCGGACTTCCAGGCTGCTCGTGGGATCCTCTTCGAGCACGTCCTCTTCAAGACTGGCCTCGTATCTAACTTTGTACTCTGGCTCTTTCCCGTCCCGTTTATCTCTGTTGCTCTTCTCCAGCAGCGCCAGTCGATGACCAGCCGGGTAGTTTACATAGACGTCGTAGGATACGATACTGGAATCCTGAACCCCAAAATCCTGCCACCTGTCGCGTGTCCATAACGCTTGACTGAAATTCTTGCCAGCCAGATGTGGGCCAGCCGTGTAGTATTCGCTCCAATGTCGGATCTGGTCCTCTTGCGGTGTCGTCAATAGTATATCTTGCAAGTCCTTGTACGACAACCCGTCGCTTGCCGGCCATGCTCTATGCGGATATGGTGATGACCATGCAAAGTACCAGGAGGTCCCAGAACCGTGACCATGTTGCGATGGCACAAACCGTAATGGTAGTAGGAAGAGGGCTCCAACAATCACGAGGGAGGTCGTCAGGACGGCAGTGCAGATTCGGCGAATGGTGCTATGGGAATAACGCTGCCTTGGAGGAGCGATTTGAACGGTCTCGAGCAATGCCGTACGCTCGTTCGCCATGAGTGCTTTCTCACTCATTCTGTCCATGGTCAAAGCAAGTCAGCGCGCCTTCACCAATTGCACCCTACCCCTCCTGCCCAAGTTCCTTTCTGGACAACGAGGAATGACGAGGTTAAGGATGGGAGTGTAGTTGGGTCTGAACAATTACCTCAGAAAGTCAGTGCATCAGAAAGTCAGAGAGCTCCACAGCTCCTTTACCTTCCCTTTCGGCGATGGTGGTTTAAGCTATGTCTGGGTTACGTCGGCTCTCATGCCGAGCATTGTGTGGGGTTAATCCGTACTCGGGTTCGGTACAGTTCCAAGCCGAGCGTCATGAGCGGAAAGCTTAGCCACAAGTCCATATTACTATTACTGAGTTAGTAGGTAGGCAGAAATCTTCCTTGATCTGTATTTCTTCATTATTGGTGCTCCGCTCATATTACCTCCCCAGTGCGACAACTGTGCTGAGTACATAAGGATATACCGCAGTCCGTTGACTTACACAGATATGTGAAATACTTCTGCTTTGCCCCTTATATAATCGCCATCGCTATAAGTACACCTAACCACACTCCAAAATGAGTAACCCTACATCCTACAACCTACAACATATACCCTCCCAAGTCCCACAACGAAACCCTAATGCCTCGCCCTAGCCCCACCCCTCAAATTCTCCCGCCACAAACAACAAACGCTCTTCCCCTCACACCAAGCCTTGACCACCCCCGGACCCACCTCCTCATCAACGCCCACCCTCCCCAGCCCCTCCGTATTCAACCAATACGCCAGATCCTCCAACACGATGGGATCATACATCAATATCTTCTCGTGCCAGGTCGGATATCTCGGGTCTGTGCTTCGGGGGAACGTGGTGATGGCTTTGGTGATGTTGGCGAAGAGCAGGGTCTGCGCCGTTGCGGGCGAGAGGCTCGGCGTCGGTTCAGCGGCGGAAGCCGGTCGGAGGTCGAGGGGCCGGGGAGTTGTGGGCGAGGGGCGAGAGGAGCGACGGCGGGGTGGGGACGGGGTCAGGGGCGTGTCGGAGTCGGAGATCTCTTCGACGTTTATGGCGGGGGTCGTTTTCCGCTTGGCCGTGTTCGGTTTCTTCGTTTTGGGCGAAGGGGCTGTGGTCGTGGTGCGTGTTTCTTTGCGCCGCTGAGTTGAGCCGGCCGTGGGTTGTTCGGTAGTTGTAGTTTTCCGTGGCCGGCCTCGTGGCTTTTTGGGTACTGGCTCTGCTGCTTGGGTTGGTTCTGCAGGACGGAGCAGCTCGGTCGACGAGGGCTTTCCGCACTTGCTCGGAGATTGCGCCTTGGCTTGTGGCTTTTCCACGCCGTCCTCCGCTTCGGCAACACCCTTGGTATTCGACGGTCCGGAATTGAGGGGGTTGGCATTTGTTGTTAACGATTGCAGAGCAACTCTGTTTTTACCCTCCCAGCATTTCTCTAGCATGGCAATCATCTGATCGCGATTCTTTATAGGCTTGAAGCCGTACGACGCGAGCTCGGTGGCTAACCTGGCGGTCGGATACCCAACATAGTCAGGCTTTTGAATCGTCTGGGACAACTGTGCCATAGTGGTCTTGCTTTTCGTCTTCTTCATCTTTCTCGCTGGAGATTTGCTTCTAGAACGTTTCTCTAGAGTCACTTCTTCAGAGTGACTCGGCATAATAATTTTATCATTTGGATGCATGGACTCTTGCTCTTTACTTTGCTCCCCTGGTCTGTCTTTCAAGCAGGCTTCATTAATAGTCGTACCATCGAGAATCGTCCAGGCATTGTCCTGTGGACTCTCTGTTAGCAATGTAGGGGCCTCGGTTATAGCCTCCCCTATAATCCTAATAGATTCAGAATCCGTGTTGGCGGGCGGTGAGTCTGCCAGGTCCACAACTTCTGCATCTAAAAGGTTTCCCTCAGAATCTCGAGCGGCGCTTGCCCATAACCGGCTCGAAGAGACTTTCAGGCTCTTCATCGCGTTCGGCTTGGTCGCCGTTTCACCGCGGTGAACAGAGTCAACACGGGAGTCGAAATTGGAAGCGACTTCAGAGATCTTCAGAGCCTGCTGCAGTTCTCTCAAAAAGGTCGGTGATTCTTCCTCAACTAGCTGACTGGATGTACCAAACAAGATGTCTTGGTGGTGAACTTTCTTCAAGGCGGATTCTGGGGAAAGAAGCAAGGGTAACGCAGCCGTACCATCTTTTGGTTTGCGTTTCGCACTTGTTGCCTTGGCAGGCTTCGTCACCTTCTTGGGGTTGACAGCGTCATTCCTATCAGTGACATGACAACCGCCAGTACCAGATTGACCACCGGGTACAAAGTATTGAAGTAAGGGCGCGGTGGGGTTCGGATCCTTGACCATGTATTGAGCGGTTGCTTTCTCTGTGATGGTAACAGGCTTCTTTTTGGGTGATTTACTCCTCTTTGGAATGGTGGTCGTGGTCCTGCTCTGGACGGAAACGTCTTGAAGCTGGTAACCCACAATCAACAATAAAGTCTTTCTATTCTGGTATGAACTGAACTTGCCTCAATCTTACGCCGCTTTTTTTGGACTCCGCCATCAAAATCGCGTGCACCTTGTGGTACTGCACGACATTCCAACTCTTGCGCAAAGCCAAAGCTTGAGAAGAGACTACCGAAGCTCTTCGACGAAGGCTCCACGGACGTGACGGAGGCTGGCTCAACCGACCGCACAGCGAATCCGGTCCTCTCGCATGCTCCCCCCACCAATTGACCGGTTTCCTTCGGCGGCGTCCAGCATTTCCTCCTCATTAAAGCCTTGTCTAGACCTAGATCCTGCTCCGCAGTAGGCAGCTCCACCACATCAGGGCTCCCAGTACTGTCCGCAGGTATGACTGCTCCATCCATCACCTTCGAACGCTTCCTCTTGATAGATGCCTCCTCCTTCCCAGCCTCGGTTCCTGGTTTCGTTATTCTACCCTTCTTGATCTTCGGCTGGCCCTCGACTTTATCCTTCTTGACTCGAGGCTTTCTCAGCTTCTTCTCCGTGACCGACACAATTGGACCCTCACAGACACCTCCGGCTCCCAGTCCACCAGCGGCATCTGTGAGCTCATCCGTTACTTTGCTCGGCGCTTTCGACCTCTTCGGAGCTGTGGCACGCTTCGCTCCAGCCGGAGCACGCTTCTTCGGCTTAGGCTTCATCGCCTGCTCAGAGTCCACAGTATGGCTGTCCAGCGCGGGTGGACTGATTCCACTGGTGCCTTGTTCTCCATTTCGAGTGTCCGGATCGAGACCTGAAGGTCCGACCTTTCCCAAACTGGTCGTAGTCGCAAAGTCCCCAATTGTTCTCTCGGTCGATGATGCCGTGCAATGTCCGCCTGCTGAGCTCAATTTCTGTGATTTCATTAACACAGACGGGGACGGCAACCCTGGAGAAGAGGACATTGGTGCCAACTGCGCCGGTCGCGGCGTGATTGTGATGGCCGATGCGACCGGGGACGAAGAGAGGACGATAACATCGGGCATGGTCATCGTGCATAAGTGGCGCGACGGCCGGCATAGCCCTCGGCGAAGAAGAAGCGACAGCGTTGAAGGTAGGCGCTATGGAGCTTGTTATGAAGCTGTGGTTCGCCGAAGATCTCGAGAACGTGACTTGATGCTGCATTGTTGTTCGAGATGACCAAATGGGTTAGCGCCAACCTTGACCTGCTACGACTAGAATACATATTTGGTAACCTAGGGTATGATCAATTGAAGCCAAGACCATGCTATCCAATCTACAGAGATATGAAATGGACAATCTACCCCAGTCATTCTCTCCTCGAACGGTGCAAGTCTCCATCAAAGCACCGTCAAAGGAGAGATTAGAAGCTTCTCGTTTCAACTTTTGCATTGAGAAGCAAAGCTCTGTACCTATACTGAGCGCCATATAAAACCAATGTGCATAGACAAGGACAAGGCAAACTGTAGAGTACACGGAGCCCCGATAGTTATACAAACAAACCCATCCATCCATCCATCCATCCATCGTAAGCGCCATCTGCCTTACCCCCAAACTGCAAGGTATCGAAGAAACCACCGAAACTATAGCCAACAAGCCAGGTATATAGAAGCAAGCAAGAAGCACGTCTGTTGTTATTAGTGCACGAAGCACAAAGGAGCAGAAAAGTCTTGCAAATCAGGGCGACCGGGCCCTACCATAGCGGCGAAACGGACCCTCCGTAAACGCCTCAATCGGTAACTCGTAGAAATACATCACAGCCTACGACCCACCCTGTCCGATATCGAAGATCATCAACGGCCACGGCTGACCCGAACCACCGCTCATCGCGTTCGCGTCCGCACTGCTCATGCCGCCACCCGTCATGTCCGCGACCGGCGCACCGCCGGCATTCTGATCGCGTCCGCCAAGCTGCATGAGGGCGCTTGCGGAGTTGAGGTACTCCTGCGGTTCGAGATTACCTGCGACGGTGCCGGTCCATTGTCGCCATGATTGACTGCCACCAAAGACATTGTTGGTCGGGATGTATGTCGGGTTGGGGTGAGCGTTAGAGTACATGAAGGCGTTGGCCGCGGCTGCTGCTGCCTGTTGAGGGGTGGTTTGTGGCGCGGACGAGAGAGCTTCGGCGGCAACTGCGGGGTACGGGTTCGGGTTGAAGGCTGGGCGGTTGGAGGGGTAGGTCGAGAGGTTGGTGGTGGACGGTTCGGGGTAGGAGTACTGGGTGGCCGCCGGATAGGGTGCTATCGCGTGGCCATTTATGCTTGGGTCGTCGGGCGAGAGGTATGCGCCATTTCTAGCAGCGTGGTTGAGGCCTCCGTTGACACCGTGACTGGGGTCAGGGTATGGGTTGGAGTAGTTTTGTGTCTCGCTGTAGCCCTCAGCATTTGGCGCGGATCCTTGCTGTGGGGATCCGCCCGGGGAGCCAGTGTGGTTAGTTGACGAAAGAGCAGAGGATGCAGTCTTCGAAGCCAGATGGCGAGTCAACAAGCCGAGTGTATTGTCGACAGTGACTCGGACGGCGTTCTGGAGACGCTTGCCAGAACCTGTAGAAGTTAGTCTTTCTGACCCAAGGGTAATCTGGTTTTGCCGAGCTGACCTATTAAACCTCCTACATCTCCCATGATATCAAGCCAAACGTACATGTCATCTCTTAGCTTTGCCAGATCTGCAGATGTCATCTGGTCCCTCCTCTCCCACTGCCCGAAGAGCATGGTAGAGATTGCAAGTACATATAAAGCACCATTGTACCAGGTTGTGTCCAAGCTCTTGTACTTCTGTAGTTGGCGTACGTTATGTAGCATTGCCCGCGCACACTCCAGACAGACGTCTAGATTCTCGCTGTTGAACTCCTGAGAATCCGTGAGGGACAGGGAAGGATGACGCAACAGAAGTCGAAACTCCAGAGCCCACATGTTGATATAGAGAGCGAAGACTCGACCTTCCTGGTCGTTCAGTGCAGATTCCTGGGTTAGTTCCGCAGGCCATTGATCGCACCACTTTTGAACCTTGTTTTCTAGACTCCGAACCACCTGCACGTAGTTGTGAGGCGAGCGCTTGACGGCATAGACGTTGTTGTATAGTTCCATGAACAACGGCTCAACCTTGAATGCTTCTATGCCGACTCGAAAAGAGCATTTACCCACTTTCGACGTATCGATCCCCTCTTCGCTGAGAAGATCATCATCTACAGCCTCGGGTATCTCGACGTCGAAGTCCTCCACGCGCAAGGGCATCGGTCTACCGAGCTTTCCGCTGATGGTGACGTGGATAGCTAGAATGCTCCAGAACACACGCTTGCGCATCTCAATCTCGAGGACGTTGGATTTTGGAGTAGGTGGAACCCATCTTTTCGCCGATCGATGCAGACCCAACTCGATAGCTAGCGAAAAAGTGAGTTTGGACACCATCCAACTAGCTCCAGGTTTAGGAAAGTTGCGCATATGGGCAGATATCAAAGTCAAAGCTTGCAGGTCTTGCAATGTGTGGCTCGCTATGAGTTTGGAGAACAACCCCAATGAATAGTGATAGTGAAAGTTGGATCGAGTGTTCAAGTCTGACTGCTGGCTTGCGTTCTCCCAGTTTCGCGCCGCATACTGGAAGAACATGATGGCAAACATCATGTGAACCATGACTGTTTCCGCAGCGGATGGCTCAAAGGTGGGATCGTACATTCTCGTGAGCTAATAGTTGGTAGAGATACAGGATCAGTAAATGGTCGTTGTTGCAGACAAGAGCACTTACCAGGGCCATGAAAGTTGGCTTGTGCAACACAGGTAGATATGGGTTCAAGACCCTCAAGTACCACTGGGCATAAGTGAGACCTTCTTGTTTCCCCGGTAATTCAACCTTGTCAAACTTGGGAGAGACATTGAAGGCCGACTGCACCCAACTCAGATATGACTTATTGTAGAGGGGCTGATCGTGGACACTTGATTGGTCCGGCTCATCCATGTCGGGTGAGGTGAAGTCCGCAATATCAATCTGCATGCCTAGAACATTCAGGGCAGTGCCCCTTATAGAGCTAAGAAAGGAATTGCCAGAGGACACCCCAAGGTAATTGTCGCCAGTGGAGCCTGTGCGAAACTCGGGAAGGCGGAACATGTTTGTCTCCGTCGCACGTGAGACTGACGCATTGGAGGGAAACGGTATCACACTGCTGTCCATTCCATTCCGATGGTCTGCTGCCGCGCATGACTGATGGTTACCATTGGCCTGAGCCTGGTTCCACTCGACGAGTGGCGCGATCGTAAGGTCATGATATCCATTGGGAGGCTGTATGTCTACGCCCATGGAGATAAGTCGAGCTTCGAGATCCCGGATGCGGTTCTCCTGATCATGAGCTCGTTGTTCAAGGGTCTCGATATAGCCTCGCGAAGTCGCCTTTCCCGTGATGCGGTCCGTAGTCTTGCATTCTGTGTTGTTCTGCAAACATGGTGAACACCCACCAGGGAGGCCATCGCAGCGAATCTTGCGAACCTGGGCGAGCGTTAGTAAGTATAGACATGGTGGAGGCTTGAAGGACATCGGTCACCTTGCATCTATCGCACGCTTGTCCCGTTCGCGTAGATGTCTGAAGTTTCTTCTTGACCGAGTTCGAAAAGTCTTCTGGTCCTTGGTTTTCGTGCTTTGGCGCCTT
>JAABVA010003298.1_pt1 | contig 15475 bp, 14 predicted proteins | sample 5560331 | NCBI WGS metagenome assembly JAABVA01 (sample SAMN12812661, study PRJNA571458) | rock metagenome | isolation source: Antarctica rocks | place: Antarctica: Victoria Land, Mt New Zealand sud | collected 2016-01-07 | reverse complement strand
ACGTCGCCGATCAGGTCACCGACGGAGGTGTCGGGGGTGGCGAGCTTCTCGCCGTACCGGTCGCTGCGGTGCTTCCAGGCCACCGGCGTCCGCTCGCCCTCCATGGCGACCAACCGGGTGCAGCGACCGCAGACCGGGGCGTACGGGTGGTCGTTGATCTCGCAGCCGGCGATGACCGGGGTCCACTCGTCCAACAGCCCCACCAGGGTGCGTACCAGGCGGGTCTTGCCCTGGCCGCGCTCGCCCAGCAAGACGATGTCGTGGCCGGCGAGCAGGGCGCGCTCGACCTGCGGCAGCACGGTGTCGTCGAAGCCGAGGATGCCCGGGAAGGTCGCCTCGCCGGCAGCCAGGCGGGCCAGCAGGTTGGCGCGGACCTCGGCCTTGACGGTCGTCTGCTGGTGGCCGCTGTCGCGAAGCGCGCCGAGGGTCGTGGGCTGGGGCGTCGTCACCCTGGCCACGCTACGTCGCACCTGCCGGACCTGCACACTGTCTGCCATGCAGGGCTCTGGCGCCGGGATCGTGGGGGTGACCGGGCTCGTGGCGGTGCTTGGGGCCGCAGGCGCGGGGCCTCGGTGATCCTGGCGCTGGACATCGGGGGCACCAAGCTCGCCGCGGGTCTGGTCTCGACCGGCGGGGAGCTGTCGCGGGTCGAGCGGGTAGTGACGGGCGCGGACCCGACGGCTGCCTTGAGCGGCCTGCTCGACCGCTACCCGGGGGCGGCCGAGGGCGCGTACGACGGGGTGGGCGTCGGGTGCGGCGGTCCGATGCGGTGGCCGGCGGGGGTGGTGAGCCCGCTGAACATCCCGGCGTGGCGGGGGTTCCCGCTCCGGGACTGGCTCGCGCACCGCTTCGCGGGCGTGCCCGTGCGGCTGCACAACGACGCGGTGTGCGTCGCGGTCGCCGAGCACTGGCGCGGCGGGTGGGGGACCGACGACCTGCTCGGGATGGTCGTGTCCACCGGTGTCGGCGGAGGCCTGGTTCTCGGCGGCCGCCTGGTGGCGGGCGCCTCCGGTAACGCCGGGCACATCGGGCACGTCGTGGTGGAGCCGGACGGACCCGCCTGTACCTGTGGTGGGCGGGGCTGCCTGGAGGCGGTGGCCCGCGGACCGGCACTCGTGCAGTGGTCGGCCCGTCGCGGCTGCCCGGCCGCGGACGCTGCCGCGCTGGCAGCGCTGGCCGGGACCGGCGACCCCGTGGCGGTCGCGGCGTTCGACCGGGCCGGCCGGGCCCTCGGCCGCGGGATTGCCTCGGCGGCCGCGCTGCTCGACGTACGCGCCGTGGTGGTAGGGGGTGGGCTGTCGCAGGTGGGCGAGCTGCTGTGGGGGCCGCTGCGCGAGGAGCTCTCGGCCCGGGCCCGGCTCGGCTTCCTCGCCGACCTGGTCGTCGCTCCGGCCCGGCTCGGACAGGAGGCCGGCCTGCTCGGCGCGGCGGCGCTGCATCTGGCCGGTGACCGGTACTGGTCACTGCCAGACTCCGGGGCGTGACGGTGCCCCTGGTCAGCCTCGCCGACGTACGGGCCGCCCGCGTCCTGCTCGACGGGATCGCGCGGACCACGCCGCTGGAGGGCTCGCGCGCGCTGACCGACCGGGTCGGCGGTCCGGTCTGGCTCAAGTGCGAGAACCTGCAACGCACCGGTTCGTTCAAGATCCGCGGCGCGTACGTGCGGGTCGCCCGGCTGAGCGACGCGGAGCGTGCGCGGGGGGTCGTCGCGGCCAGCGCGGGCAACCACGCGCAGGGCGTGGCGCTGGCCGCCTCCCTCCTGGGCTGCCGCAGCACCGTGTTCATGCCGGTCGCTGCACCGCTGCCCAAGATCGCGGCCACCAAGGCGTACGGCGCCGGTGTGTGCCTGTCCGGGAGCACCGTCGATGAGTCGCTGACGGTGGCGGCCACCTTCGCGGCCGAGACCGGCGCGATCCTCATCCACCCCTTCGACCACCCGGACGTCATCGCCGGTCAGGGCACCGTGGGGCTCGAGGTGCTCGAGCAGTGCCCGGACGTGCGCACGGTGGTGGTCTGCACCGGCGGCGGCGGGCTGGTGTCGGGCATCGCGGTCGCAGTGAAGGGCCAGCGCCCGGACGTGCGGGTCGTCGCCGCCCAGGCCAGTGGTGCGGCCGCCTTCCCCTCCTCGCTCGCCGCCGGCCGGCCGGTCCGGCTGCCGTCGATGCTCACGATGGCCGACGGCATCGCGGTGGGACAGCCCGGCGAGCTCACCTTCGCGCTCGTGCGCGACCTCGTCGACGCCGTGGCCCTGGTCGATGAGGACGCCCTGTCGCGCGCTCTGCTGCTGTCCCTCGAACGCGCCAAGCTGGTCGTCGAACCGGCCGGCGCGGCCGCCCTCGCCGCGGTCATGGACGATCCGACCGCCTTCGAGCCACCCGTGGTGATCGTGCTCTCCGGTGGCAACATCGACCCGCTGCTGCTGTCCAAGGTCATCCGGCACGGCCTCATCGCCGCCGGTCGGTTCCTGTCCCTGCGGGTACGCGTGCCGGACCGCCCCGGCGAGCTCGCCCGCCTGCTCGCCGTGCTCGCCGCCAGCGGGGCGAATGTGCTCGACGTCGAGCACCAGCGCACCGGCCACGGCCTGCACCTGGAGGAGGTCGAGGTCGAGCTGCAGCTGGAGACCCGCGGTGCCGACCACAGCGACAGCGTGCTCGAGGAGCTCAGCGCCGCGTCGTACGCCGTCTCCCCGGCCTGAGGGCGCGCTTGCTCGCCGCAGGCTGGTACTGCCGCGGCGCCGGTGCTGCTGCGGCGCCGGTACTGCTGTGGTGCCGCGGGTCCGGGGTCGGGAACCGCCCCGCTCGGCCTCGCCAACTGGGGCGCATCCCGACCCTCACCGCGACACGTGCCCTGATGGCCGCGACCCCTGTGGCGGGCGGGTCCAGGGTCGGGAACTGCCCCGCTCCGGCTCGCCTGCTGGGGCGCATCCCGACCCTCACCGCGACACGTGCCCTGATGGCCGCGACCCCTGCGGTGCCGCGCTTCCAGGGTCGGGAACCGCCGCGCTTCGGCTCGCCAAGTGGGGCGGATCCCGACCCTCACCGCGATACCTGCGGTGCCGCCCTTCCAGGGTCGGGAACCGCCGCGCTTCGGCTTGCCTGCTGGGCGCATCCCGACGCTCACGGCGGCACGTGCGGTCCGTGGCAAGCAGGGCGCCGGCGGAAGGCTGTGGACGGGCAGGAGGGCTGTGGACGATCCGCGCGCCGCACTCTCGGTTTCGGGGACGATACCGTCATGACCAGTGCTTTCGTCGGCTCCTCGTCCGGTCTCACTCGGCAGCGGTTGCGTGGCCGGCGATACATCCAGTTGAGCCGAGACCTCTACGTCCTGCGCGACGAGGTCGTCGATCTGCGTGCCCGGGTCGTCGCGGCTCAGCTCGCGCTCCCCGACGGCATCGCCTGCGCCTGGACCGCTGCGGAGCTGCTCGGACTGCCGGTCCGGCGCGAGGAGAGCGTTCACCTCGCCCGGCTCCCGGGCGCCGCTCGCTCCGAGCGCGCTGGCACGCACGTGCACCGGCTGGTCGTTCCCCCTGCTGAACAGGAGACGGTCGACGGGATGGCGGTCACGAGCGGTCCGCGGACCTGGCTCGACCTGGCCGCCCACCTGGATCTCGAGGATCTCGTGGCCTTGGGCGACGTCGTTGCCCGTCGCTGGTCTGCGGAGGCTCTCAAAGAGGTGCTCGGCCGGGCGCGCAGTCGCCCCGACGTCGTCCTGGCTCGCCGTGCCGTGACTCTGATCGATCCTCGAGCCGACTCGCCGGCCGAGACCCGGCACCGGCTGCGACTGCACGCCGCCGGCTTCAGCGGGCTGCGCCACGGTGTGGTCGTGACGGACGAGGCCGGGCAGTGGCTGTCTGCTCCCGACCTCGCGGATGAGGCCGCGCGGGTCGCACTGCAACACAAGGGCGAGGTGCACTTCCTGGCCAGCGTGGAGCAGCGGCGCAATGACGTCATGCGCGACGAGTTGACCCGCGAGCAGGGTTGGGAGGTCGTCGTCGTGTCCGCGCTGGACGAACGCCGACCGGGCCAGGTCGCGGAGCGGGTCACGGCCGCCTATCTGCGCGCAGCGGTTGTACGGGGAGAAGCTGTCCTGCCCGTGCGCCTGCGTGGAGGGGAGGGTTGTGCTTCAGCGGGGTCTTCGATGGGGCGGATCCCGACCCTGATCCGGTGGTGCGCGTGCGCCTGCGTGGAGGGGAGGGTTGTGCCTCAGCGGGCGGTCTTCGATGGGGCGGATCCCGACCCTGAGCCGGGCAGGAGCCGGGTGGTGCGCCGGGCAGGAGCCGGGGGTGCGCCGGGCAGGAGCCGGTTGGTGGTGCGCGGGGCGGGAGGCGGGGCGCGGTTGAGCCGGTACGGGCAGGTTGAGCGGCTACGGGACGTACGGCAGGGCGGACAGCAGCTCGACGCTCAGCGTGCGGCCCGACGGGGTGGCGTAGCTGACGTGGTCGCCGACCTTCGCGCCCTCGAGCGCCTTGCCCATCGGGGACTGGGCGCTGAAGACCTCGAGGTCGCCGTGCGTGTTGTCCTCACGCGAGCCGAGCAGGAAGCGCTCGACCTCGTCGTCCCCGCCGTACCGGACCTCGACGACCATGCCGGGTCCGGCGATCCCTGCCGAGGTGGGGGCCTCGCCGACCTTGGCGTCTCGCAGCAGCTGGGTGAGCTGGCGGATCCGGGCCTCGAGCTTGCCCTGCTCCTCCTTGGCCGCGTGGTAGCCGCCGTTCTCCTTCAGGTCGCCCTCGTCCCGGGCGGCCTCGATCTTGGCCACGATGTCGGCCCGGCGCTCACCGGTGGAGCTGGCCAGCTCGGCGCTGAGCCGGTCGTAGGCCTCCCGGGTCAGCCAGGTGGTCTGCGGCTGGGTGGTCACGGTGGCTCCTCGGGCGGCGGCGTCCCAGGCCAGTGCTGCCTGGGACGGTGGGGCGGGGCTGTCGATGCTACGGCGCGTGCGCCACGCAGCCGTCCACTTCACCGGTGTTGGCCCGGCTGGTCGTTCGCAGCCGGAAGGTCTGCGCGACGGTGCCGGACGGCGCCGGTCCGACGCGGACGTACTGCCCTCCGACCTCGGTGCCGCCGGCGTCCCGGGCGCGTACCCGGCAGTACGTCGTCGAGCCCGCCGCCTTGCTGACCTCGAAGCGCACCTCCACCAAGGTGTCTGACACCACGATGTAGCTGTCTACGCCGGCAGTCGCGGTCCGGCCGGCCAGGTGCACGAACGCCGCGTACGCCGCGACGAGCAGCAGTGCGCCGAGCACGCCCCCGGCCGCAAGCAGCACCGGGCGGGAGGGCAGGCCCCGGCGCTGGTCGTACCGCCCGGGCGGCCGTCTCGGGGTGGTCATCCGGCTCCAGGAGGCAGCGCGTTGAAGGGGTGAGGGAAGATGGTCGCGCACGTGCACGCGCAAACAGACCACGAGGAGCCAGGTGCCCGAGCAGTTGCGACTGATGTGCGTGCACGCACATCCCGACGACGAGTCCAGCAAGGGCGCTGCGACGATGGCGCGCTACGCCTCCGAGGACGTGGACGTGCTGGTCGTGACGCTGACCGACGGCTCGCGCGGGTCGATCCTCAACCCGGCGATGGACAATCCCGAAGTCCTGGCGGACATCACCGCGATCCGGGCCCAGGAGATGGACAAGGCCCGCGAGATCCTCGGTGTGCGGCAGGTCTTCCTGGGCTACGTCGACTCCGGGCTCCCCGAGGGCGACCCGCTGCCCCCGCTGCCCGAGGGGTGCTTCGGGCTCGGTGATCTCAAGGAGCAGACCCGGGCGCTGGTCGAGGTGGTGCGCCGCGAGCGGCCACACGTGGTGACGACCTACGACGAGAAGGGTGGCTACCCGCACCCGGATCACGTCCGGTGCCACGAGGTGTCGGTCGCGGCGTTCGCGGCGGCCGGCGACGCGCAGCGCTTCCCCGACGCGGGGGAACCGTGGCAGCCGAGCAAGCTCTACTACAACATGACCTTCCACAAGCCGCGGCTGCTCGCGCTGCACCACGCCATGACCGAGCGGGGGATCGAGTCGCCGTACGGCGAGTGGCTCGAGAAGTGGGTCGACGACCCGGCAGATGCGGGCCGGGTCACCACGTGCGTGCCCTGCGCGCCCTGGTTCGCGACCCGGGACCAGGCGCTGATCGCGCACGCGACGCAGGTCGACCCCACCGGCCGCTGGTTCGCCTGCCCCATCGACGTGCAGCAGTCCGCCTGGCCGACCGAGGACTTCCAGCTGGCCCGCTCGCACGTCGAGACCGCTCTGCCTGAGGACGATCTGTTCGCCGGGGTACGGCCGTGATCCTCGCGTCGGGTGCGGGGACCGGCGGCTCGGCGGGACCGATCGGCCTGCTCATCGTCCTGCTGATCGGCACCGCGACGGTCCTTCTCATCCGCAACATGAACAAGCGGCTGAGGCGGCTGCCGCGCGACTTTTCGCCGCCCGAGGGCCGCCGCCGGACTCGGTCCGCGCCGCCGACCGGCAGACGCGAGGTGTCGGGCGAGCCGGGCGACGCGGGCGAGCCTGGCTCCAGGGGATCCTCTGGGGACCCGGGCGGCTCGACCGAGACCGGCTAATCCGCCAGCCTGAGCTCTTCAGAGTCGCTGTCCGTGTCCCTGGATGCCACCGGCTTCTTCCACAGCGCTCCGCGGTCTCACTCCGGGTCCGCGCGGCGACTGCGCTTGAGCTGCGAGCGCTGTCGCTTGCCCTCGAGGCGTCGCTCCTTCGAGCCGCGGGTCGGCCGGGTCGGTCGCCGCGGGGGCGCCGGCGGGGCGACAGCATCCCGGAGCAGCTGCGTGAGCCGGCGTTCCGCGGCCTCCCTGTTCTGCAGCTGGCTGCGGTGCTCGCTGGCCGCCACGGTCAGCACCCCGTCGACCAGCCTCGGCGCCAGCCGGTCGAGGGCTCGGGCATGCAGCTGCTCGTCGAGCCACGTGCCGCGGGCCACGTCGACCGACAGCTCCGCGCGGCTGTCCGAGGTGTTCACGCTCTGACCGCCCGGTCCGGACGAGCGGGAGAAACGCCAGGAAAGCTCCGCCTCGGGTACGACGACGCGTGGCGTCACCTGCAGCGGTCCGGGCACGCGATCAGGGTAGGAGCCGCCGCTCCTGGCGAGGGAACGGCAGCACCTCCGTCGTACCGCTGATGGCCGACGTCGGGGCCTGTCCTCGGCCGCGGGCGGACCCGAGACGCAGGCGCTGCGGAAGCGCAGCAGCGTCGACTGGTCGGGCTTGAGCAGGCCCGGACCGGGTGAGGATGGCAGGTCGCGGGCCTCCGGGACGTCGCCCCGTCACCTCTACCCGGACGGCCGCTGCGACGGGTCTGCCTCGCAGGGCATGATCTCCAGTCATAATAGGAGCACATGCGCCCTCTCATGGGCCGTGGAGAGGAGCCTGGACGGGTGAGGCTGGCGGAGACCGAGGCACCGCTGCTGCGACTGGGCGTGTGCGGTCCGGCGGGCGTCGTCGACGTAGCGGCAGGAGCGGGCGGCGGGTCGCTGTGCGTCGACCAGCCCTCGCGGCTCAAGGCATCGACGAATTGTCACGTGCTCGTCGTACCGGCGCTGCTGGTCTCCTTGGTGCTCGCGGTCTCCACCGGCGGCGCGCCGCTGTCCGGCGTCGGCCGGCCGACCTTGGCTGCGCTGCTCACGGCCCCTGCGGTGTGCACGGTGTACGTCGAGCCGGCGACAAGGATCGCTGTGCCCGACGAGAGGCTGCCCGTCCTGGACCGGGTGCCGGTCGCCACCCCTCACAAGCCGCGCAACCGGCCGGTAAGTGAGGTGTCCCGGTGCCGCTGAGCACCGCCGATAGGGGGCGGTCCGGCCGGACCACGCCACGCCCGGCCGGGATGGCTGTGGGAGTGCTGGTCGTGCTGGTGGCGTTGCTGACAGGTACGGCGCCGGCGTCGGCCGCGCCGTCCCCGGTGTCACCGCCGTCCGCGGCGTCGATCCGGGACGGGTCGTGGTGGTACGAGGCGATGCATATGGAGCGCGAGCATCGGCTGTCGACGGGCAAGGGCGTGACGATCGCCTTGCTGGACAGCCCGGTGGACCGGGGCGCCGCGGAGCTGCGGGGCCAGCGGGTGCAGGCCGGCGGGTCGGACTGCGATGGTCTGAGCTTGCCCTTCGGTACTGGGCGTGCCGTGTTCCACGGTACGTCGATGGCGGTGCTGCTCGTGGCTCCGGACACGGGACCCGACCGGACGGCAGCGGCATCCGGGGGATCGCCCCCGACGCGACGCTGCGCGTCTACGCCATCAACACCGGGGTGAAGGACGAGACGCTTTCCTGCGACCACATCAGGCAGCCGCAGCTCGGTGGCGTGCAGGACTCGGTCGTCCGGGCCTTTCACGCGGCGGTGGACGACGGTGCCGACATCGTCAGCATGTCCTTCAGCTGCGGGTGCCTGAGCCAGGTCGACATCCAGTATGCCCTCGCCAAGGGGGTGGTCGTCGTCGCCGCCATCGCCGGGCGCTACGACCCGATCTACGGCCTCCAGCCGGACAACGTCCTCGGGTCCCCTGCTGGGTTGAGTGGTGTGGTGTCGGTGACGGCGATCGACGACACCGGGCGCCTGATGAAGGACCTGAACAACGGCGACGCCTTGATGGTGGCGGCACCTGGCGTGCAGGTCGACTCGGGCAGCATCGACACCCACGGCCGTTGGTCCAGCGACGGCTTGGGGAGCGGTACCTCCCCAGCGACGGCCATCACGGCTGGTGCCCTGGCGCTGGTGAAGAGCCGCTACCCGACGGTGACCGCTGCGCAGCTGGTGCAGCACCTCGTGCGCACCACCGAGGCGCACCTGGCCAAGCACGACAACTACTTCGGGTTCGGCACGGTCGCGCTGACCCGGATGCTCGCCTCCAGCCCGCTGGACCTGCCCGATGACGACCCGTTCCTGTCCACGGCCCCCGCGTTCGTGGACGTACGCCGCCTGCAGGCGACCAAGCAGCACCCGGCGCCGGCCGCGGCCTACCCCGAGGTGCTGTACGGCCATGTGCCGCCGCCACCCGGTTTCGTCTTCCCGCCCGGCCTCCCACTCCACAAGGGCCAGGCCGTGTCCAGCGGGGCGCCGGCGACCAGGGCGCCCGCGAGTACCGCGCCGGCAGTGGCCACGACCTCCCGCGGTCAGCGGGGCCGTACGACATCCCTGCCGCTCACGGCCGGCGCCCTTGCCGCCGCCGGCCTCCTGGCCGGCGGGGCAGCACTTTTCGTACGTCGTCGCCGACGCGCCCTCAGCGCCGCATCCCCCACGAGCGAGTGACCTGCCGGTCGGTGCGCGTCCTTCATCAGAAGGAGCCCGACGTGCTGGTCGGCGACGACGGCGGAGCCGATGCTGCGGCCGGGGCCGACGAGCAGGAGCTGCAGTGGATTGCCGCTGGTTCGTCAGGCCAGATCGACGCCGCCGCTCAACAATGGAGCCCCACGGCTGAGGCCCTCCATCAGGTCAGCTCTCAGAGTGCAGGCCCCGCCTCGCAGCAGTTGGCCGCTGGCCTCCGCTGGCGCTGGCCCCTGGTCGTCCTGACCGTCCTGTCCCTGCTGACTAGCGGAGCGTGCACCGTGTCCTTTCATGGCGGTGACGGCGCAGGGTCGCCGAGTAAAGGCTCGGTGCCGCCGCTGGTCCGGGACAACCAGGCCGTGCTGGACCTGCGTTCCCTTCCGACCCGCGAGGATGTCGGCCTCGGACCTGGCGAGGCCTCCCGCGTGTACGACCGGGGGATCGGCTCGCGGTATCAAGGTCAAGGTGCTGCTGCCGGGCGGGACGCTGGATCTGTTGGCTTTCGGTCTGGCAGTCGATGCACACGGGGTGGAGGGGCCGCCGGCGGTGCCCGCAACCGAGGGACCGCCGTACGGCATCGTCGTCAATGTGAGATACCTCGATGCGAAGGAGGTGGCGGCCGTGCTCGCCCAGCAGGCGAGCACACTGGGGCTGTCGGCTGTGGAGCGAGCGCAGCTGGAGGGGCAGGTGCGAACCGGTGACTTGGGCTCGACCGAACTGCCAGCGTCGGTATTGAAGAACTTTTCCGTGGAGGCGGAGATACAGATCGACGGACCGGGTGAGGTGTCGGTGAACTATTTGTTCACCTTCTTGGACACCTCGACGGTTCTGTTGCCTGGGGAAACGGCTGGTCCGGCGTTGCCGCCCGGCCCGCCGCGACCCGGCAGCCGTAGGGAAGGTGACGCGGGCCGCGGGTGACTGGTGTCGTGATGATCTCTCCCAGGATGCGTCAGCTGATCGTGGTCGTGACTGCCGTACTGACCACAGCAGCGTGCACCGTGTCCTTTCATGCCGGTGACGGCGCAGGGTCGCCGAGTGCGGGCTCGGTGCCGCCGCTGGTCCGGGACAACCAGGCCGTGCTGGACCTGCGCTCCATCCCCGACCCGGGAGGATGTCGGTCCTGACGAGGGGTGAGGACTCGAGCGTGTACGACCGGGGGATCGGCCCGCCCGGTATCGGTCAAGGTGCTGCTGCCGCGCGGGACGCTGAACTCAGCTGCCGTGGCGGAACTCCAGGGACTCCAGGGGCGCTCGCAGCACGCCGAGTGCGTCCACGCCCATCTGGGCCAGGCGCGGGGTGTCGTACCGAGCCGCGTCGATCGAGTAGTTGGGTGCCCCCGCGTCCCGGCCCGCTTGGTCAGCGGGCGTCTGCCAGCCCAGCGCACGCAGCCGGTCCGAGTCCGCAGGGGAAATCTCCCAGGTACCGCCGAAGGCCGTGGCACCCACGCACTCACCGGCGACGTCATCTCCCATCCGCAGGTACTGCACGTAGCGGCCCGGCAGCGGCCGGGGCTTGTGCCGGAACCGTCCGGAGGGGGCGGCGTACCTCATCGGCTCGCCAAGAATGACGAACTCGCCGTCGGACAACGCCCTCAGGTGAGCAGCAAGTGTCTCGCGGAGCTCGTCCGCCTTCGCCTCCGGCATGCACCCTCCTGGGTCTAGCGGGTGCCTGATGCGAATGGCAACATAACTCCCATGCCTACCGGTTATACGGTAGACCCGGGAGACCTTCGACAGTTGCGGCTGATCTCGGAGAGATCCGGACCGAGCTCGACGGACAGCAGGCGTCTTTAGGCGTTCATCCTGACGCCGGCGCCACCAAAATGAGGTCGCCAGCGCGTTCAGCGGCTTGTCGGGCGCGCTGGGTGTGCTCGCAGGAGCCCTCGGGCAGATCGCGGCAGGCGTGACCTCGTCGATCGAGACCTATCAGCGGGCCGACCGGCAGGTGGGTTCTGGGTTCGCGGCGGGACGTCGTGATCGAGCTTGCCGTGTACGGCGACTCCGCCGCGAGCCGTGTCGCGGCGCTGGATGGGCGCCGAGTGGCCACCCGCGTGGGGAATGCCGTCAGCCGGGTCCGCCGCGCCGGCTCGTCCAGCAGCGCAGCCTGGGAAGGGATCGCGGGTGACCAGTTCTGCGGCGCCCTGTCCGACGCCGAGAGGCAGCTGGACGACCTGCGTGAACGGATCACGCCCGCGGCGCATCTCCGCAGCGCCGCTGGCCCACTGGCGGGGGGCCTGCGCCTGTGCATCGGCTGCAGCGTCCGTCCACGCCGACTGCAGCGTGGCGACGAGACGGTCGACCTCACCGAGCCCGGCGGTCAGCTGGCGCTCGAAGGCGTCGAGGTCGCCAACGACCGCCGCCACCTCGTCCAGGTCCACCGGGAAGCGGGTTACGACAACCGCTGCTCGTGCCGACTGACCACGGCTGCACCGACGCCTGCGACACGTTGTCGCTGGACAGGTACGTCGTGCGCGTGCTCTCCAGCAGCTCAGCGGTGCGGCGCAGGGCGGCCAACACCTCGTCGGCGCCGCGGCACCACTCCTGCCACGCCTGGCCGTACTCCCTGGCGGCCGGTCCCGTCCAGCCGCCGGTGAGCAGCGCGCTCACCGACCGGTCCATACGTCGCCGCTCCTGGGCGAGTGCCTCGGCGGCAGCACCGACGAGCAAGCGCGTCTGAGCCATGACCCCCGGGTCCAGGTCGAACTCCGCGCCTGCCCTCCCACGTCGTGAGCTGTACACAAGCACGGCGAGGTCGCTCCCGGCAAGGGCCCCTGGCTCCGGTCGATCCGCTCCGGGGCCGCATCTTCATGGGCCCTGCGAGCGGGCAGGATGGGCGCATGCCGAACCGCCTCGCCGCGTCCACCTCGCCGTACCTGCTGCAGCACAAGGACAACCCGGTCGACTGGCAGGAGTGGGGGCCCGAGGCCTTCGCGGAGGCCGAGCGCCGAGGCGTCCCGGTGCTGCTGTCGATCGGCTACGCCGCCTGCCACTGGTGCCACGTCATGGCGCACGAGTCGTTCGAGGACGAGGCGACGGCGGCGTACATGAACGAGCACTACGTCAACGTCAAGGTCGACCGTGAGGAGCGCCCGGACGTCGACGCGGTCTACATGGAGGCCGTGCAGGCGATGACCGGGCACGGCGGCTGGCCGATGACCAGCTTCCTGACGGCCAAGGGGGAGCCGTTCTTCTGCGGCACGTACTGGCCGAAGGAGCGGCGGCAGGGGATGCCCGGCTTCGGTGAGGTGCTGGCGTCGGTGAGCGCTGCGTGGGCCGACAAGCGGGACGAGGTCGAGGCGGCCGGGGCCGATGTCGTACGCCGGCTGGACCGTCCGGTCAGCACCGGTCGCGAGCAGGTGTCGGCGGCCCTGCTGGACAGTGCGGCGAAGGGCCTTACCGCGTCGTACGACGCAGTGGCGGGAGGGTACGGCTCGGCACCGAAGTTCCCGCCGTCGATGGTGCTGGAGTTCCTGCTGCGGCGGCACGCCCGCACGGGCGGGGGGCTCAGCCAGGTCGCGCACACCTGCCGGGCGATGGCCAGCGGCGGGATGTACGACCAGCTCGGCGGCGGTTTCGCGCGCTACAGCGTCGACGGGCAGTGGGTGGTGCCGCACTTCGAGAAGATGCTGTACGACAACGCGTTGCTCCTGCGGGTGTACGCGCACTGGTGGCGCGCGAGCGGGGATGCCTGTGCCCGACGGGTGGCGCTGGAGACCGCCGACTTCCTGGTACGGGACCTGCGTACGCCGCAGGGCGGGTTCGCCAGCGCCCTGGACGCCGACACCGACGGCGAGGAGGGCCTGACCTACGTGTGGACGCCGCGCGAGCTCGTCGAGGTGCTCGGCGCGGAGGAGGGCGCGTGGGCCGCGGAGCAGTTCGAGGTGACGGCGACCGGGACCTTCGAGAAGGGCGCGTCGGTGCTGCAACGGCCGGGGGAGCCTGCGGACCTGGGCCGCTATGCCTCGGTCTGCGCCCGTCTGCTCGAGGCCCGCGGCTCCCGTCCGCAGCCCGGCCGGGACGACAAGGTGGTCGCGGCGTGGAACGGCCTGGCCGTCGCCGCGCTCGCCGACGCCGGCGTGCTGTTCGACCGGCCGGACCTCGTCGAGGCCGCCGCGGCCTGCGCCGACCTGGTCCGGACGCTGCACTGGGTGGACGGCCGGTTGCGCCGGGTCTCCAGGGCTGGGGTCGTGGGGGCCCATGCCGGGGTCCTCGAGGACTACGCCGACGTGGCGGAGGGGTTGCTCGCGCTCTACCAGGCGACGGGGGACCTCGAACAACTGCGAGGTGCGCACGCCCTGCTCGAGGTGGTCCTGACGCAGTTCCCCGACGGCAGCGGTGGGTTCTTCGACACCGCCGACGACGCCGAGCAGCTGGTACGCCGACCGCAGGACCCGACCGATGGTCCCGCGCCCTCCGGTGCGGCGGCGGCGGCAGGCGCCCTGCTGTCCTACGCCGCTCTGACGGGGTCGGACCGGCACCGCAGCGCCGCCGAGGACTGCCTCGCGACCCTCGCCCCGCTGTTCAGCCGGCATGCGCGCTTCGCCGGCTGGGCCTGCGCGGTCGGGGAGGCGCTCCTCGCCGGTCCGGCGGAGGTCGTCGTACTCGACCGGCCGGACCTGCTCGCGGTCGCGCGGCTGGCCACTTCGCCCGGTGCCGTACTCGCCGTCAACGGTCCGTTGGCGCAGGGCCGGCCACCCGGTTCGGCGTACGTCTGCCGGTCGATGGCCTGCGAGGCGCCGACCACCGACGCCACGCGGCTGCGCGAGCAGCTCGGCGTCGTCCTGCCCACCTGACCCGACGCTGTGCTCGGCCTGCCGCCCGTCCTGCCCGTCCTGCCCGTCCTGCCCACCTGACCCGGCCCGCTCCGCGACTCGACCGACCGACCGACCGACCGCGGACCCTCGCACCCGCCACCCACTAGCCAGCCAAGGCGGTGTGCCCATGATCACCTGGATGATCATGGGCTCTTCGCCTTGATCGGCGCGGGAGTGCGGGCAGCAGCGCCGGTCCGGCAGGCGGCCGTCGGCAGCGGGACTGGTCGCAACAGCAGCGACAGAAGCGGCAGGGGCAGCGGACCGCGCCTCTGTTCGCAGCAGCGGCAGTGGGTCGCGGGACTGTCCGCATCGGCAGCATCGGCAGCACCGGCAGCACCGGCAGCAGCGGGACCGTCCGCAGTACGGGCAGCGGGTGGCATTCGGGAATGCTTCACGTTGCCGTGTTGCTGTGTAATCATGTAAGTGCAACGAGAAGAGGAGGGTCGCCATGAGGCACCCACACGAGAAGTACGGGCGGCAGTCGCCCGAAAGCCCCGGTCACCGGGGAGCACGAGGTCGGGGCGGCCCGCACGGCGCCAGGCACCAGGAGGGGCCCGTCCCTTCAGCCGACGGGGTGACGGGCTGGTTCGCCGGTCGGCTCCCGGACAGCTGGGGCACTCCCGAGATCGCCGTCGATCGGGACGAGGTGACGGTCGTCGTGACCGCCTCGGCCCCGGCGACGGGAGAAGCGACGACCGGGGGCGCCGAGGCCGATGTCGCGGCCGCCGAGGCGGGCCGCGCGACTCGCTGGCGCGAGGACACGCGGGAGGAGCGCATCCAGATTGCCCGGGAGGCCGAGCACCGGTTCGGACGCAAGGTCGCCTGGGGGGTCAAGGTCGGCGGCACCCGGCAACTGTTCACGCACCTGTCGGTGCCGGTGATGACCCGGCTGCGGCAGCCCGAACGTCAGGTGCTCGACACCCTGGTCGACAGCGGTGTCGCCCGGAGCCGCGCCGAGGCCGTCGCCTGGTGCGTCAAGCTGGTCGGCCGCAACGCCGACAGATGGCTCGCGGAACTGCGCGAGGCGATGCAGGCCGTGGAGAAGGTCCGTGAGCAGGGCCCGGTCACTGCTGTCTGACCCAGGCTCTTCCTCGTGATGATCATGCAGGTGCGGTACGCCCGCTGAGCGCCGCTGGCGACCACCACCTGCATGATCGCCGGGGATGGGTCGCCCGGGGAAGGGTCGCCCCGGGGAAGGGGCGCCTGGGGAAAGGGTCGCCCCGGGGAAGGGGCGCCCGGGGAAAGGGTCGCCCCAGGGAAGGTCACCCATAACGGGTCGCCCCCAGGGAAGGGGCTCAGCCGGACAGGACGATGAGGCTGACCGCGACGTAGTGGCAGACGAAGGCCGCCAGGGTGCAGGCATGGAACACCTCGTGGAAGCCGAACCAAGCGGGCGACGGATCAGGTCGCCG
>JAABVA010003296.1_pt1 | contig 15480 bp, 9 predicted proteins | sample 5560331 | NCBI WGS metagenome assembly JAABVA01 (sample SAMN12812661, study PRJNA571458) | rock metagenome | isolation source: Antarctica rocks | place: Antarctica: Victoria Land, Mt New Zealand sud | collected 2016-01-07 | reverse complement strand
AGAAGATTAAAGATAAGATCTTAAAAAAGCAATATAACTGTAAAATTTCTTGTAAGACTTCTTTAAAATTATTATGCTCAATTATATTGCTTTTAATTATCTGCAGATGTCTACTATGAAGATGAGTTGAAAAATAAGTTAATGAAGAATGAAAATTAAACTTAACTTAAAGAGAAGACTAAGAAGAAGATATTATTTGCTGAAGTCTTTGTGTTAAAAGAAGAGTGAAAGTTCACAGAAGTAAAGCAAAAAATATGTTATATCTATATTTTCTATAGACTCTTTGACATTCTTTAGAATATCAATAAAGATGAAGTTATTTAGTAAAAGTGTATCAACATTAATCATCAAATTGAGAAGTGCCTGACAGTTATAGTTAAGCATCATAAAAGAATGCTTAACAATACAGAAAAGCAAGAGCTACATAATGCTGAAGATTCTGATCTCATCAAGATTATGCATTGCTTTTATAGTGAAGTTCTTGATTCTAAACACATCAATGATTTTAATTATGTGTAAATATTATATTACTCAATTATAACACTTCTTAACTTTAACATTGATTAGTTACATTTAAGAGTCTGTATTTAATTAGAAGAAAAAAGATGAAAAGAGTGTGATTAAAGATGTTGATGAAGCTTGTGTAATAGTGTCTGAAGATGAGAAATTTTTAAATGATAATTTCATTGATAAATTTGTTCTTGATGACTTAATTGATGACAGTGAAGATAATGAGAAGAATGTTGAATCTATTAATGATGAAGAGAGTAGTGAGAAGAATAGTAAGTAATCATTATTAATTGAATAGAAAGCTGATCTTTAGAGATTAGAGATGTAAGATAAAGAATAATTAGATAGATCTTTAATTATCAATTAAAGATTTTTTAATGAGAAATCTCTTCATTGATACTTAATATTTGCTATATATAATAATTTTTAAATAATGTCTATCATGATTGATATTGTAAGAAATTCATTTTACATTCAGATATATATTCTGTCACATAACTACAATCTTATATATATTAATTTTGAAACTCTCACAACACACTATCATCAACACATCACTTAAAGTACAACAAAGTATCATTTATTTGCTTAATTTACTACAATAACTCAACATCATGTCTTTATACAGCTCATCATTCAGTCAGATCTTGAACAACTTAAAAAGATTATTTCTGAATGCTTTCAGTAACAGAACTGAGTCATTTTAATTAAGTTAATCTTGTTCTTTAACTTTTGCAGACACTTCAAACTTAAAGTATGTTCTTTAAAGATCTGCAACAAAGTGAGAGTTTCAAGACTGATGAGAAATAATTGTATAAAGTCAGAACACAGACATTAAAATTAAGAATTATATTTAAATAACATAAAATAGTTCAGTTCACTCAGCAAAGATCTGGCAGTTCTTTGCTGAAGTAGCTAGCAAACATGATGAAAGATTAAATGTAATGTGTATTAACTGTCACAATATTATGAATTATTCAGCATCAGAAAATAATGAAACAATCATCATAAAATGTTATTTGAAAAGCAGCAATTATGAGAAGATGAAATCAGCATCAGAAAGATAGATTTCAATCTTTGAACTGATGAACTTAAAAATATGTTATAATTTTCAATTATAATGCTCTAATATAACACTCACTGTTTAACAGACAGTTCAAAAGATCATTGTCAAATTATTTAATTTTATTCTTAAAGTCTTTGATCAGCAGATTCTTCAATTCATTATAGCACTCAATATATTCTTTTATGCTGTTGAGCATATAAAGTTTTGAAAGCTCATCTGAATGTATTGTGCTGATATTAAGATTTTAGATTAAAACAAGATTGCATAACTTCTTAAGTGTTGTATTGTAAATGTTTAAAAAGATGTGCTTACAGAGCTTAAGATACAGATTAAAGTCTTTATTATATTTAATGAATAAAGCAGTTTAAATTATCTTGCATTTCTAGACATTACTGCATACTTTATTGATGCTGAGTAAAAGTATACAGAGATACTTTTAGTCTTTAGAGAACTAAAGAGTCAATATAATGATGAAAATCTTGCTGAGTATATTTTTAAGATGTTGAAGAAGTGAAATTTGACACATTAATTGCTGATAGTCACAGTAGACAATGCATTCAATAATTATACATTACAACATTATTTAAGTTAATTTCTAAATCAGAAGAATATCATCTGAAGTGATGAAACTAAAATTATGAACTGTATAATATATATAATTTAGCTTGCAGTCAGTCAGCTACTTACATATCTGAAAGTAAACACAAAAAATGATTAACTCATCATTACATTTAATGATGATGAGCTACAAAATTTCACAATTAACAAAGATTACTTCTTTGACACTATACTGAAAAAGATCAGTATATCTTTTATAATGCTTTATTATAATGCTTATATCTGTTGAGTTAATATTTTAATAAAAGTCTCATATAGATTCAATTACTAACTATTGTCATTATGACATCATCACAGCATCTAGAGTTGTTTAAAGATTTGTAGAAGACAAATTTATAGAATATAATTAAGAATATAAGAACTCAGTGAAACTCTTTATGCAATATAACAATAAGTAGAATAAAACTTCTTAAATGCAATATAAAAGAGTGACAGCATATTAAATATATACTGCATCTTCTGAAGCACTTTAAGAACTAAATAGAGACAATGAATATTATTAGTGAATCAACAATTTATAAGCTGTAATATGTATACAATGATTTATTTAATCATCTTAAAAAACAGAATGAAGCAATCAGAAAGTTTAAATTGTTCTTCAGTGCTGAGCTGCAAAATGTCATTAATGCATTAAAAAAGAAACTGACTCAATATTATAAAAAGACAGAAGTTAATTAAGAATTGTTCTGTAATCTTGATGTCATATTGAATTCATGTAATAAGCTTAATATGTATAATGTAGAATATTCTCAATTCTCAATAAATATTATATAATAAGACTGACATATTGTTTCAATAGAGAGAAGACTGAAAAGATTTACATTTAAAGTATAAACTTAAGTTTCAACAATATTACAGAGCTAATTATCAGCACTTAAAGAAAGAATCATTAAATGATGATTTGAGAATTCTTGATTCAAAGAAGAAGAAGACAATAGCAATGATGAGTTACATAAAAAATGTAAAAAAGCATTAAAATACATTTGTAACAAAAGAAGTCTTAAATTATCTGTAAAAGTCTTCAGTATTAAATGTAAACATTTTAATACTTAATTACTGAAAGCTGATGAAGAACTTAAAATCAGCAATGATACAATTCATAAAAGATATACTTGCAATTTCTGCAGCAAATATTGAAGTCAAATGCTTGTTCAACATGACTCAAGATGTAATTACATATTATTGAAATTGACTGAACTCAGACATTATTGAGAACATTATGCTGATTAAATATCATGACATGTTCATTTTTTCAGCAAAAGTGATAAAAATAATTGAAGAGAGATCTGCATTGACAATGATTGTTAATAGTGATGAGAAAGATTCATCAGCAGATAAGCTGAATTCAACAGCAACTGAATTATATACAGAGCTTTTATCAGATCATTATTTCAGTAATAATGATCTTTATGATGATAGTAACTATGAGAACAACATTAACTTTAAACTTTGTAATCATGATTAAGATAAGAATATTGACTTAAGACTTAACAATAATGATTATGATTAAACTTTAAACACAGAAGCAATATAATTAAGCATTATAAATATCTTGAACAGCATACACTCAGAATATATAATCACTGATGATGATCATAGTTATAAGTCAAGAAAGATTAAAGATCATATAAGTTCATTATTTGAAAGATTCATTACAGCAATTAATGCATCAGTTATTAAGATCATCAATGATGACTTAACAATTATTGATTTCAATCTTTAAATTATTTACTTAAACAACTCTGTTCAGAGTACATTGACTGTCAATATACACACAGTCTTGAATACAATACAATATTAATTAAAAGAGAAAAGTCTTCTTCATTAACAAAGTAGAAAATTGTCAAAAGCATTACACTTACATTTAAAAGTACAGATAAAGTACATTAAGTTCTTAACTGCTTCAGTACTATAATTTTACAAGAGACAGAATCTTCTGTCTATTAATATTATTAATAATTATTTAAAGTCAAAAGAAATTCATTCTTTCTTATTTAAAGATAATGTTAACATTCATTAATTTAAGCATCAATGATCTCAATAAACATATACTTAACATAATTTCTAATTTGAACATCAGATCTCTTTACTCTTTCTATGCAGTTTATGAATACTTTAATTTTTTTAAATTGCTTATAATAAACACAAGTTACATGTGAGCTAATATTATTGAGTGAAGTATTAGAATTGAATGTGCTCAGATGTAGAAAACAATGTTTAAAAGTCTTTAAGAACATTCAGCTTTGCTTAAAGCATTAAGATTCATTTTGATTCTTTATATTTTCATTAATATTATCATTATTATTATCATAATGATCTTCATTTTTCTCATTATTATTTTATATTTTTACTAAGTCTTCTGCCTCTTGATCTGCATCATCAGTGAAGATTAAAGCTTATAATGTTGATAGTTAATCTTTGTTGTTGATTTTAATTTATAAATATAGTTAATCAGCAAGAAGCTAATAGACAATTGTAAAGAGTGTTATAATAAAGTAATATAATTATATTTAATTAATTTGTATTTTAACTTCATCACTCTTTAACATTAAAATAACAGTTTATGAAATTTAAAATTTAATTAAATCTCTGATAAATAAACAGTACAGAATTAATATATTTTATTTTCTTTTAATATTGTTTTTTTAATATCTGTGTGCACAAGTTCATCAGATTTAAGAAAGATACATTGATCATTAATATTTTTATTCAGCATCATTTAAACAAAAAAAGCTACTGTAATTTTGTTTTCATTATTATTTAATATTATTTCTACTTTTTCATTCTTATTTGCAAAAGCATTGAACACAGTTGAGAGCTAATAACTATAGAATGAAACAACATTAGCTTTTGTCTTTAAAGTCATTATAAAGAAGTGTTAAAAATATAATATACATTAATGATTTTTCTTATTTGCTATGTGCTCTAAATTGAGTATGCTGCTATTAAAAATCTGTATAACAAGATTTGAATTCTCATCTTCAGCTATAGTAAATTATTTATAATTGTTAAATTGAATAATTTATTCTTAATGCTTAACTACTTCATCTAAATAAATATCTCAACAACTTTAAATATATTTGTTTACTTTTTCAATTTAATCATATCAGCACAGACTAAATGTCAAATAAAGTTAATATATTTCTTCTTTAATTATTAAGAAAGTACTCTTTGCTTTAAGAAGCTTACACAGAGCTTGTATTTCTTTAATAGCTATAATTAAGTTGTTTTATTGAGCAGTATCTTCATTTTTCTTTTATTCAGCAATTACATTCTAATCTGTGAGAAAGATTACTACAAATAAAGTTAAAGTTTAATACAGAACACTATAATTATTTATTAATATTTATTATGTTTATTCTCTGCATATCTCTTAGCAACAATTTTCTTTCTTATCTTAATTGCATATTTTGCTCTTTAAATTTTCATCTTAAACTTCTTATATTCTAAATTATATTTAAGATCTATATTCAATCTATTCATTGTTATATCATTCTGCTCTTAAATCTCTTCAATATCAGCATCTGTGAATGCATTAATTACTGAAGAATGTGATGAGATCAATTTTTAAGTAATATTAAAATGTAAAAAACTTAATAAAAGAATAAATAAAGAGCTTCTGAATTCTTAAATACAATTTAGTCTCTGATTTAGTATACACTTTGTGCATTATAATTGAGCATTATAATAAGTGAAGTTATATACTAAATTTTGAGTCAAAAGAAGTAAAAAAAGCAGCTGAAGTACTTTAAGACAGTGCAGCATTAAGTGTAAATTTAAAGTAATTAATAAATACTTTTATTCTTTCTTGTTAATCAGCAAAGTCTTCTTTCTTTAGATATGCAGCAATGTTTAAGATAAATAAATTAATTTCATTAATCTTTTTCTTTTTCTTCTTCTTAAATTGAGATGAGAAATCTAATATATCAGTAAAATATATTCTTTTATTAATGAATTAATTTCATTCAATAATGAAAAATATAAAGTCTGATGCTTTTACTATATTGATGAGTTAATTCAGTTCAGTAATGAAGAATATAAAGTTTAATGCTTTTATTACATTAATAAAGATAATCTTTGCACTTAGTTTTCTCTGTTTTGATGATGTACTTTTAAAATGAAAGTCAGCATCATATCTCTTCATTATTTACTTTACTTACATGATGCAGAAAGAAAATATAAAAAGCTTAATACAAAAAGTAAGATGTTTTGTAAAAAGAAAATATAAAAAGTGTTGTATTAAAGATAAATAAATTCATTAAGCTTCTATACTATCATTTGTTTACATGAATGCTGTGTTTTTATTATTAATGAATTTGTAAATAATTAAAATCAATTTAAATCAAGCTGTACAATTATTCAGATTTATTAATTTATAATCATTTCTTCTTAAGCTACTATCTAAGAAATTTAAAGCAATATATATAATTTGTAAAGTGTAGTATCTCAATCATGTTAGTTGCAATTTCTTTATTAAGTATAGATCTTCTCACAGTAAAGAAATTGACATTAAAATTATGTTGTATAATATGATAAAGTTATAATAAAAGTTAAAGTTACAAAGAAATATTAAGCAGATTCTAGAGCTTGTGAATTTGATAATATAAGATTTATTAAAGAAAACAGAATATGAATTACAGATAAAGATGTATGAGATAGAATTAAGTTTATAAAATGAAAGTAAAGAATAAGTTATTAAGCATGATATCTTAAAAGAAAAAGATTGAATTATTAATAATTCTTTTTTTTTCAAATTAGTTTTTGCATAAAAAGAGCTAAGTGAGTTACATAATTGCATTATTAAATTAAATTAAAATGCTTAATTTTAATGCTCTCTGATCAGTTTATGCAATGCAGCAATAACAGTATTGACAGAAGCTGCATTCTTTTACTTTAAATTCAGAATTTTTCTCACTGTTAATTGAAGAGATTTCTGATCAGTATAATGACAGCTTAAAGTGAAATCAGTTAGTCATTACAGATTTGTAAAAAACAAGTGAGACATATTTTTATATATTTTTTGAAAGTATAAGTTTTTGTATATTAAGAATCTCTTTCATGACTTATTTATGATATAGTTGCTGAGCTACATAAGAAAGAAAATCTGATAATATTAGAAAAATTGCAAAAGATGAAAGCAATCTTTTATACATTGCAGACTTACTAAAAAAATAAAATGTATTAATTAATGTATTTTTACTCTGTAGAGAATGAGTGATCTGATAATTAAATTAATAATGCTCATATATAATACTTGTAAAGCAGACATGTAGTTAAACAAAAAGAGTTGTATATAATGTTAATTAAAAATGTTGCAATAATAACTGCTGTCAATATAAAGCTGCTTAATAACAGAAGCTAATTAATTTTAATTTAGTTCAAACTATTAAGAATAATCTGACTTAACTCTGTCTGAAACTTAATTCTGTACAGAGTTGAGTCAGATTGCAAAGTAAAGCTTAATGAGTTAAGTGTAAACTTATAAGTCTCTTATTTATAAGAGATTGATGAGTAAAATATGTAACAATGTAAGACACTATGTTACAACAGTTATTCAATGAAGTTCTGATGTTAAGGTCTTGTATTGATGAAGATTAACAACTAAGAAACTTAAAAGATTTGTATGTAAAGACTGTCTATATAGTACTTCACTTATCAATCATTGCATAAGAAATTCAGCTATAATTTAATATAAGTACATAATGATATTATGACAATTGTCTTTTCTTTTATGTGCTGATTCTTCAGCACATTGATGTATCATCAACATTAAGTTAACAAGATGTAAGCAATGATTCATTTAACATTCTTACATATTTTGCTTGTTGCCTATCTTAGCTAGACTGATGATCTTTTAAAATCCTTTAAGTTTGTTACATTCAGATAGATAATGATTCAGCTTTGTTCAACAATGAATAACATGCAAAACATAAGTGAAAATTAACTTTTCTTTGTTTCTGAATCAGTTAGATCAATGATCTCTTTGTTTAATCATAATATATAAGAGACTCTTTCTCATACATAATTTACATTCATTTTATCTTCAACATCTTAATAAATCAAAGTTATAGCAACTCTGTGCTTCTCTCTTATAACATCTTGTAAATGGCACAATAGCAACAGCATAACAACAGTGACATCATGATCATTAAAAGAATAAGAAAGATGTTTCTTCTGCTGTATCTCTCATTAAGAATTCAGTAAGATTGTCAGCAATTTCTATATATATAATATTTAAGATATCAATGCATTTTAACAATGTTGCAGCCTAAAGAATGCATTCATACAAATATAAAGAAATGCAACAATAAATCTTTGAGTTCTTGTTGCTCTCATCATCAGACATCATTCATCAACATAATTTTAAACATTAATAAATTGACAAACTTGTCAAAGTCAGTTCTGAAGATCAAGTCTGTAAGAGCTAAGTCAGTGAAGAACACAATGAGTATTGTAAGTAACATTGTTGACATATTTGCTTTGCTGAAATGAAACACAGAAACAGAACACAGTGAAGAAGAATACTGAGTATAAGAAATGTAAGTGTCTTAAGATGAATCTGCTGACAAAATGCTCACATAACAACAATGAGATGCATGCTTTAAATAGTGTTGTTGTGTAAAAGAGACAACAGCAGAGACTTTATTGCTGTATGTAAATGTAATTATATTTATTCAATCTTTTCAACAACAAAATGCTGTCTTTTTACATCTTACTTTCACTTTCTCAAGCTACAGATAAGTTATTGTTGACAGATTTAATTGAAAATGCTTACTCAGTGATTATTGCTGTACTGTTAATATCATAGAACATTGTCTTCACAGTATAATTGATTTGTCAGAAATTCATTATTCAGAAAAGCATTAAGCTTAAGACTATAATCAGTAAATATCTCTCTGCTTCACATTATATGTTACATTTCTCTTTTGCAGTAGTGTCATCACACACATTGCATCTCAATTTCATTTTTGCCTCAGCTCTCAGAAGTGTCATCACTTCATAACATCATATTTTTAATAATTTCTTTACTTTCTTGTTTACTCATGCTGACATCATCTCAATGTCACATCATAATTGTTACATCAACAACAAGTTAAATTCTCTCTGTTGTCTTTGCTGTTCAAAACATATCAGCAACAACATTAACTGATGTAACATTGTTAAGAATCAAAATTATAATTATTGCAAGATGCTTTAAAAGCTATGCAACTCAGTTCAACAGAAAGTTTCTTGTCATCTTGTAATGCATTAATAGTCATAGATTCTTGCATTTTTTAACTGCTGAGTTAACAATTTGTATGCACTTATTAATTATATTGTCATCATGACAGTCAATGATGTCTGTCAATCTCAGCTTCAGTATCATCTCAATTATATGCAGACATTGTTTATTAAGCATGTCATTACTTACATTATTTGTGTTGTAAAGCATCACAGTAATCATCATAAGTCTATAAAGATTCACAATCTGTTGCTGTTTATGATTTAAGAGCAGTGAGCAGTCATTGTAATGTAGACATTTATGTTAAATATCTTTCACTTTATAATTTGTTTTCTTAATTTTCTTACACTTTACTGTCATCATCATGTTGCTTACTTTACTTTAAGTGTAAACTTCTTTTTCTTTAATTAAGTAACAACATCTTAAAAAGCTCTTATGACTCAATGCTGTAGCTTAGTCACTTTGACAGCAATTATAACATTAATAAATAATTGTTGTTCTTGTCTTCTGCTTCTGATAGTGATGCAGATGTGAAGATAATAAAGTGATTTAATAGCATTTTGCTGATGTGTTAATTATACTTTGACTTTGCTTCTTTTAATTAATATTATGTAGAATATTTTCAATAGAAGTTTTTAATTTCTTAAATCTCATTTATGCTTGCACTTTTTCTCTGTTCTTGCATCATATTCTTATTGCAACACTTCTGCATTTCTCATATTCTCTACTCAAAATTACTTATTGTATTCTATTAAATACTTTATTTACTTAACTTCATATTGTAACTGTTTTCTTCTTCATTTCTTATTTAAGATATCTTTGATCTTGTATTCTTTCTCATTGTTTATGAGATTCAGAAAGAACAGTTCTGATAAAGAATTATTGTTTATATAGTGTTTATGAAACTTTAAATATGAGACATAAAATACATTATGAATTCTGTAGTGAGCAGATAGAATCAGTTAATATGCTTATTTATTAATAAAATTGATAATTTAAAAAGACTTAATGACTTTATGCAACAATTTCTTACTTAATCTGTATTGCTTTAAGTTCTTAATGAACAATAGCATTAGATCACTGATGTTGTAGCTTTTTTGAACATAATTTTTGTCAAAATACTTAACTTGCACTTTTACAGCAACTTATCATTGCTTTATTATTGTAACACAGATTTTCTTTATTTACTATGCTCAGTCTTTCACTGCTGACATCTCTTCTTTATAGATGTTGTTCTTAATGTGTTGAGCAATTCTTAAGTAATAGCTCATTAATATCTTAAATAATGTTCAATCTATTGTTACATGTTTTCTGTTTGCATATGCAAACTCTATTATAAGTAAAAAGAACACTCAGTTATCTTGTTCTTTACAATAATAATAATGTAAATAATATTTTAAGATTTAATTCTGTCTTTTAATTTAATCATCAGTTTGCAGATAAAAGACAGTGCTTAATTTTTGCTTTATTTAAAGTTGATAATAGAATTTAAATCAATATATATTAATAAAGATTGATTCTTAATCTAAGACAATATTTCTGAGTTCTTCATAGTGATATATGATCTGTTTAATATATATGTCAGTTAACTTGATTGCAGTGAGTTTTTTAGTGACAGAAATATATTGAGTTATTTTTGTGAGACAATTCACAATTATTAGTATGAAATCATAAATATTAGCTTCTTATCTGCTAGGCAGCAAGTCAGTAATTATGTTTATTGTTATCTTTTCTTATGATTAAGTAAATAATGACAATGACTGTAATTTATTATATGAGTAATGTCTTAATACTTGAATTCTTAGGCATACAATACATAAAGTAACATATTCTTGAACATTATTTATTATATTGACTCAGTAATATTTTCTGAACAATAAATTAATCATTCTGTCTACTTCATAATGTTTTGCTAAAACATTGTCATGATGTAGCTTTATGAGCTCATTCTTAATGACTTTGTTAAATAATATGTATATCTTGTTTTTGTGATGAAATAGTTCAGTAAAATTAAACATTCATGAACTGTCACTAATATTTTAATAGCTACAGTTACTCTGTAATTTCAAGTCTTGTCACATCTTTACTGCTAGAACATCAGTGTTCTGTAAGAGATGAATAAGTTCAAGAAAGAATAATTACTTCTTGTTATGTACTGTTTTGCTGTCAGTCACTTTCTGAATCAATGTACATAAAATGAACTGTTTGCAATCAGTAATTTCAGCAACAGAGTTAAGCAGCTCTTTTATTATATTATGTATAGATAAACTAAATATATAGTCATTATTCTTTAATTCATTCTTAAATAAAGACTCTTTAAATCTTCTGTTGACTTATTCTTAACAGTTATAATCTTCAGCCTAAGTGCTTAATTGATATTCTTTTAATAAAATGATCAGCATAATTTGCAGATTTAAGCTTTAAGCATTGATCTAACTAATTAAAGCAGTAATGCTTGATTTTAATTTTTAAGATAGTGTAATCAGCTTTTATTGCAATGTTGACAGCAATCTATTTATGTTCTTCTTAACTTTGTAGTCAGAGCATCTTGACAGCACATTAATGAGATTTATCTTTTCTGATTAATGTATAATTATAAAATCATAAGCAGCTAGTCTCATAACTCAGTATGTTTGTCTTCTATTTAATGACTTTACATTCATAAATTCTTATAGATTATTGTGATTCATGAATATCTCAATGAGATAATGACTATTCTTAAGATAATGTCATTAATGTTTAAATGTCTTTATAATTATTAACAATTCTTAATCATAAGTTTTATAGCATGTTTCAGTTAGATTTAACTTTCTTAATTAGAAGACAATAAAGTGTCATTAAGCATTCATTTAAAGCTGTAAATAAATATTTATTAACTTAACTATTAAGACATCAATTTCAATCTGAGCTCTTAGCTCTGAGTTAAAGTGTGTCAGAATAGATGTCTATGTAAAGACATTGTAAAGCTTGCAAAATGCTTACACTGTCATTTATAATTATTTAAATGTATTTATCTTCTTGCTGTTCTTGCTGCCTTTTAACAGATCAATTAAAGAAGCAGTGATCTTAAAATATCTCTGTATAAAGTGATGATAAAAGTTTGTAAACTCTAAAAATATTTGTATCTCACAGTAACTTCTAGATACTGATCATTTCTTTATGATTTTGACTCATTATTGATTCATTGAAACATCAGCAGTGAAGATGATGAACTTAAGAAATTTTATTTATATAATATGAAAAGTGCACTTCTTTAGATTTGCATACAATTTAAATTGTTAAAGTTGCTTCAGAATTTGTTTTACATAACTCTGATGTTCTTTTAAAAAACTGAAATAGATCAAAATATCATTTAAATATATTACACAAAAGACATTAATTAACTCAGTTAATGTCTGATTGATATAGACTTAAAAAGTTGTCAAGACATTAATCAGTTTAAATGACATAATTATGTACTTAAAATAACTATAACATATATAAAATGCAGTCTTTTACTTGTTGTCTTTCTTGATTTTAATGTGATGATAAGCATTCTTAAGATTTAGTTTAATAAACATCTTGACTTTACTTAAACAATTAAGTGTCTCACTAATCAGCAGTAAAGAATGACAATTCTTAATAATAATTTTGTTAAGATCTCTATAATCAACATATAGATGTAAGCTTTCTTCATTTTTTAAAATAAACAGAACTGATGCTTCTACAGAGTTAATAAAATATTGTATTTATTTCTTTGCTAAAATGTTGTCTAAATATTCTTCAAGTACTTGTAGCTCTGTTTTTAACAGATTGTAAAGTGAATCATAAAGTAATTTATGTCTCTCTATCTTTATGACATAATCATAATCTTAATGAAATAATAACTTGTTGACATTCTCTTCAGAGAACACATCTGTGTATTTGTTATATTGTTAAAATAATGTTGACATCTTGTTAACAACATATATAGCAGTTGTTGATGAGCTTAACTCAGACATCATCAACAATGTATAAACAGTAAGTTAATTTTAAATGTTGTTAACAAATGTTTTAGACTCATCAATAGTCAGAGATATCTGTTTTATTTTATAATGTTATGTATATAAGTTACAATTAATATGAATATATTGCTGTTTCAGATCTAAGAGATCAAAGATGAGTAGAGTGATCATTGAGTTAAGTTAACTCAGTCTGACCTGAACAGAGCTTTTGAGTCAGGTTAAGTTAGACTTCAATTGTCAGCTTAAAGATTCAGGTCAGACTTAAACATTGAAGCTTAATTTAATTTAGAAGTTCTGTTCAGATTTTAAGAATTCTAAAACTGATTAGTAAGTAAGCTCTTGAGACTTGACTTAAGAATAAAGATTATAAGCTTAAAGATTACTGATACATGAATGTTATAAGTGAGCATTATATATACACAGTTGAACAGCTTTCAATTTAGTCTATTTATTTACTACATTGAGAGTTAAATATTCTCAAAATAGTCTAGTAATGATTGCTTTAATCTGCATCTTTAAATGTGATGTTTCAGTTATGCATATATCTCTTAATAAAAGACATGTTCTTATGCTGAATGATAATTCACTTTGCATAAATTGCAATCAGATTGACATCTGCATTCTGTTAATTAATAAATGATAATTACTGTACAGTTCATTAAACATACTTTTAAAGAAAACAACAATATATACTTTTACTGTCTTCTGTAGACTGTTAATGACTGAGCTTTAAAAGCAAAACATCTTATGCTGAAGAAAAATTCTCTTTAAATAATCTTAAATTATTTTGCAGCAAAGTCTTTGAAAGAATAGTTTTGCTATTAGAAAATCTGTTGATTTCTGATAGTGATGTATTTTATAAAGAGTGACAGCTGTAGAATGAAGCATTATTATTAAGCATTATATTATATATTAAAATTAAGCTTACTGCCTAACTTTCAGTGATGAGCTGACTTAAATGCTTCAGTATCTTCTTTTATATCTACAGCATTATTTTCTTTTCTTTTCTCATCAATATCAGTTTTTTCTCTCTTAAATATCTTTCTAAATGTTCTTTCTGCTGCTGCTGTCTTCTCTTCATCTAATACAGTCTTCATAGCACTGCATCTCAGAGTTTTCTTAATACATATCATAATGTAATATAACAATACAATGATGCTTTAAAATTAAATTAACAGAAGCATTATGAAAAAGCAGTTCAAATGCATCTCTGAATGACAATGAGTTCTAGAGTGATCTTGTAGTTTAAAGATGCATTGTAGTTTGAAAGTGTGTTGTAATTTGAAAATGTGTAGTTAGAAGATGTGTTGAGAGCTTTTAGATGTTAATAATATTTAGATATTAGGTTGCTGATAAACAACACATTTATTTATGATATGTGCATCAATGTTATGAGTAAATATATCAACACACTCACTTCTAATACTTAATCTAATACTTTCTTATCTTCATCTTTATCACTCAATCTACTACACTCACTCTATCTTTACTCAGTCTCTACACTCAGTCTCTACACTTACTAAATATGTTGCTCAATGCTATCACTTACTTTACTGCTCATTTCTTAAGATTTAATCTTATACATTGCTCTTATACTTCACTCTGATGTGCAGCTATAATGCACACATATAATGCTTAATTATATCACTCAGTATAGAACTCAGCAGCTAATTACATATTTTAGACTTTCATCATAACAGATTTAAACACTAAGCTTTCACTGCAGACTGTAAAACACTTAATTTTTAATTTATTCTCAGTCTTTAAAGAGAGATCTGATCACTATGATTATTTATAGAAGTCTATATATAATTTAAAAAAGACATTTAGCAAATACTTGAACAACTTAAAGACTGTATGTGCAAGGAAGAAATGACAGAAACATATGAAGAATGAGAACTTTAAATAAATTAAAAATGCAAAGATGATGAATTGTGAAGCTGTGAAATGAAAAAGAAATGTATTGAAGAAGATTGATGCATATCAGACTGCAGACTCAGCATTGAAGAAGATTATGAAAGAGAAGATTAAAGATAAGATCTTAAAAAAGCAATATAACTGTAAAATTTCTTGTAAGACTT
>JAABVA010003295.1_pt1 | contig 15481 bp, 19 predicted proteins | sample 5560331 | NCBI WGS metagenome assembly JAABVA01 (sample SAMN12812661, study PRJNA571458) | rock metagenome | isolation source: Antarctica rocks | place: Antarctica: Victoria Land, Mt New Zealand sud | collected 2016-01-07 | reverse complement strand
CATCGGTCTTTGTGTCAAAGGCCGCGTGCTTGGTCATGACAGAGTATCTCCACTTTGTGGCTCTCCACGCGCGGCGGCCCGTTGGTGCCGGGTTAGTCCTGGACTGACTACAGTGCGCCTTGAAACCTTAGGACGCACTAACAGGGAGAGGACAGAAGTCAGTGAGGCCGTTCGGTGCAGAGGTTCCATATCCTTACGATTCGATCGCGTCAAGACCCCACATTAACTCAAGACCCCACATTAACTCTCAAGGTGGCTCTCAAAAGTGCTATGCGGATCCCTACAAGCCCGTCACAAACATGCTCAAATGCATAAAGACATGTGCACTTGAAGCACAACGGCGCCAGACAAAGCCTGATTGATTGATTGATTGACTGATTCATAGGTGATCAAGGCTGCCTAGGCTGCCATACACTGCATAACTACAAGCAGCTAATGCATACTGATCTCATCTTCATTATCATCTTGCTGTCATCATCACTGTCACTTTATAATTTAATTAACTAATACAAATTCTGACTTTGTTCTCTGTAATCTTTCATATTTCTTTTAATTCTAATGCTTGTTAATCTTCTTTTCTTGTAATTTAATGTTAATGTCTTTCTTTAACTGTCATCAATAAAAAATAAATATTACTGTAAATAATTAATTGTCTTTTCTGCAATCTAAAGTATATAATTATTGAATTTTCTATTTTAAGCTGCATCTAAGAGTATCAGATCTTTTAATGTTTCTTTTATAGTTTGAAATTATCTCAGAAGATTGCTTTATAATATAAATATAATGATCACTTTAATTAATGCTGAATCTCATAAAATCTTCTTTATATCATTAACTTATCTCAGTAATTTCTTTCTTAAATTCTGAGTTTGTAAGCATTTCATCAGTACATAATGAACAGTTTGAATGCTTAAATTGTATAAATATTGTGAAGAGTTTGCTTAATTTATAATATAAAGATAATAAGTCATGTTAATCTTCTCTATATATAACTAAATAATGAGAAAACTTATAAGTCAATAAAATTCTGTATACTTATTCAACACTCTTCTATTTAACTATTACTTCATACTGAATGTAATCTGTCTCACTGTTTCATTCTTTTAATTATTAACTCATTCTTTTATTACTCACTGATGAAGTCTTGTCTTGCAGATAATAATTAAATATTAAATCTTTATAATTTATTCTTTCTCAATATGCAAATCTTTAATTTAAATCACTGTCTTAATCACTTTATTCATTTCTTTATTTTCTGATATCTTTATGTGCATCAGTATTCATCAAATTCATATCTGAACCTTTTAATTTTATAAATTATTTACTTTCTTCATTATGCATTGCAGTAAGTACTGATCTGACTATATATTTAATTTAATGACTGATTAAATTGCTGCTTAATTATCTATATATATATTCATCATTTAGAGCTTCAGTTTCATCATTTTTACTGTATTTACTATATTTATTGTCATAATTAAATTCTGTAACTTCATTATATACACTGTGAATGTCTCATCTATACTTATATACATTATATATCTCAGATCTCTTTTTAATGTCATTGCTGCTGCATTCATTTAATTCTTAATGTCACTATTATTTATGTAATCTTTTTGCTGGTGTTTGCTCAGCTGAGTTTGGCGCCCTCCTGTTTGGGCAAAGCGTTGTTCTTGATGTCTGGCCGCTTTTCAACGTATAAGTACCTCTCTCACCCCCCTCAACCTCTGTCCTCCCTTCATTATCACTCCCCCCTCTTTTTCGTCGTCGCCTGCAAATTTGTTAGCTCACCCACTCGCTCAGCCCCTCGCCCCTACGCCCCCTTGATCAGCCTCACGGACCTGCCTTTTGGTCACAGAACCTCCTACCGTCCTGCCTGTTTCTGTTGCTCTGACCTCGACCTCAATTTGGCACCATCGCGCCTTGGTGACTGCTACTTCCTCTATCGTGCATCACAATACCATTGGGACTGATTTAAGTCGGATTGCCGGTGAAGGGCACCTCTCTCGAAGTCCTGCGATCTCAACCGGGCCGTATTGCGCTGAACTGGTTACTGCGCAAAATTTCTTTGCGATCGGCCTTATTGAATTCATCCCATGGCTTCCCTGCCATTGCCCCGTTCTCATCTTTCCCGCCTCATCTTCTGAAGTGTTGGAGGGGTCCTACCAACTTCCCTTCTCAGGCATTGCTCCGATGGCGTCGCAGTCCATCTGGAACGATGACGCGTCATTGCATGACCAATGGTTCAGAACACAAGTGCGATGGAGTCGGAACTGGGCTGTGTCGACCGCTGGTCCTACGAGGCCAATCAAAAAATTCCCTCAAGCGTCCCGAAATGAGTCGCTCATGCTACGCCGCTCCAAAGAAAGGGTGGAAGGGAAGGGGTATCCGGCAGACTTGTTGGACGGATCGCGATGATCCGGTGACTGCTACTACTTGACGTCAGCACGCATCCCCCATGACCAATGATTCCTTTAGAGAGGGTAGGCAGCAATGTGGCTTGGAGATGATGTTTCGGCCAGGCCGAAGGTGTGATCGTTTATGCGACCGAGACGTGACAATGTCAAACCGATTTGGAGGAAACGGAATCACCGTATGCTGGGAAACCAAGATCGAGCGATGTCCAAATACGGTCATAACCCATTCAGCTGTCACCACTTCTTGCTTCCACGTCATCGGTGGGGCGTCCTTGTGTTTCAGGTGGGCAGAAGGCCACCGCACTCTTAGACAACCGCCAATCTCTCCAGCGGCCCTCAGAGGATGGAGTTTAGCCGGTTTACGGCACAGATCATCGAGTAGGAGCATCCGGCACGGGATACTGGCGGCATTGATCCATCGTGACCGCGTGCACCTGCAGGCAATCAAAGTTCATAGAAGACGGTTTCGAGTTTGCGGCAGCAGGGAGATCACCAACGGACCCACCACTTCCGCATTCTTCTTGGAAGGTAGATACGGAATGTGTGTAGGGGGTTATATCAATGGGCAAATTGATCTGATAGGACTCCAGTCGTTCGGTTACTCGGACAGAGGGCGTTGGAGGGCGTTCAGTGTTACCGGACACCAAGGGCAAGGCTTTTTCTGCCTTAGGTCCGCGCCATGGCGCGAACCTCGCTAGCTCGTTCTTCTCTGAAGGGAACGATAGGAGGCGAAGGAGGGAGGACCTTGTTATGTTGGTGCATGGCTTTGCGAGGACAATTAAGGAGCATCAGGGATATACATCGGAGCTGAGGCCAAGTAAAGGATAAGACATGGGAGGGCGACGATCGGTGCAGCAATACCTCATTCCGCAGGCGCCCACACAGCAATTGGCCAAGAGTGCTAGCGATGCATTTGCCCCACAGGCAAACGTCGAGTGGGTCGTGCACTGCCGCAAACTTGATTCCATAATCAGCCAGCAGCAGGCAGACCGGGAAGGTAACCAGTGGCAGAGTGTGAGAGGTTAGGCTGGTGGGCGAGACAGTACATAAGGCCCCGTTCGCGACCTCTTCTCTTCCCCTCGAATGTGTCCGGCAACCTTTTGTATCAAGATTTCAACACCTCCCTTGCTCTGTCATGGCTCTCGTGAATTTGGATGCGATCGAGTTCTTCACACCTCCTCTGCAGGTGAAGGCGTCGTCACACAAACGACGCATTACTCCACACCAAACCTACAATACGTTTGTCAACACTCGTGATTGGCCTACCTCATCAGACACTCAGCACAGTGATGCTCTGGATGTAGTTGAGTTAATGGATACGACCGTTTCAGAGAAAGAGGGTTCTATTTGCCTGGCAAGTGTAACTGAAGGCGGCAAACACGGGTCAGAAGGTATGTCTAGGTTCAAGAAACCACTACAATATTCGCTCACTAAGATAAGTAGATGACTCAATATTACTGGCCAATTATCAAGGTGAAGATATCTATTTTCCAACGGTGGAAGAGATCCTTTCTACTGCGGAAGCCAATGTGAATGCCACCAAGACGACTACAAGCACCAATTCTAAGGTTGAAAAGCTCGATAAACTTGATGAAAGCAAGGCTATATCAGGCAACAGTCAAGGTAGGATCACTTGTCCTTGGGTTACATATGTTTCTCAGTCTCATCAACTGCTAGACAAACCGATCATCCTGGGCGACGATCCCATCAACGCAGCGGAACCTAGCACGACCCGGTCTGAGCCTGCGTTGTTCGAGGCAAGCCCTTCCCCGAGAGCATCCAACATGGTGGAGAGCGAAGCGTGTGTCAGATCAGAACCGCCAAGCCTGCAGTACATCGATGCTCCTGAGAGCCGCCCAAGCGTCCACGACGAGAAGAAACATATCGCCAACAATGAGAGGCCAACATCACTTGCGAGAGTAACATCTGCTCCTCCTCGCAGTGAAAACCGTGTGCCGATTGTGGGACAGCGGCCACGGAGGAAGACCGGCGAAGGTCTCAACCCGTTCAAGCGTCATAGATCCGACGATTTACGCCGCAGTCTGATCCCAAAGGATCTCGTCTGAAGGCGAAAACAGAGGGGGATCGGCGACCCGCGAATCGGCGAAACCGATTGATTCCGCCATCATCTTCTCAAAGTCATTCGACCTCAGAGGCTCATCCCGGGCGTCGACTCAAGCGCCATCCCAAATATCGCCCACAACAGCCCCGACCCCCTCTTCTCTCAGCTTTACTATCACGCAATCCCAGTGAAGAACGAGTGTCGCCCATCCGCGAGAAACTAGTTGGCGCGTCGAAGAAAAGTGGTGAATGTGCATCTGCCAATAGGACCGAGGACAATAGAGGTGAGCCTCACATTTTGTATCTGACTATCAGAGTATGTATCTGACCGGTGTAGACAATCCAACCATCATTATCAATGACACTGAAGACGAAGCGACCGAGCCGGCCACAAAATACAGTCCGCCATCTCAGCCTGACCTTGATGTTTCTACAGGCGAAAGTGACAACATCGACACGAGCTCAAGCCGAAGTAATGACAGTGACTCGAGCTCAAGCGTAAGCCAGTCCACAAGTGAACCAAATAAACACTCGCGCATAGAGGCTGCTACAATGTCGTACCAGGAAGAGTGGGAGGTCGGCGAAATTTTGGATGAAAGGAAGATCAAAAGAAGGAAAGGCCAAACTGGTGCACAATTTTTGATACGATGGAAGAACACTTGGGTGGACGAGTCCGACGTTAACGCGCCTGAGTTGGTCCAGCAGTTTAGGGAGGGGCGTGCGCGCAACTGATCATGGAACTTTGGAGGTCTTAGTTATTTTTTGACTTTGAGGTGTTAAGGTATACTTTGTAAGAAGCCAGCGCATGATCACTAACATTTCCAACAATATCGATCCAGAGCGATTGCTTCTTGGCTTCTTGAATGATCCCTCAGACGTTTGAGATGACAGAGTGGATGTGGTAAGATCTTGAGAGTCGGCAACGGTGGACTGACTCTGGCCATGATCCGGTTGAGAAATATTATACGGTCAAAAGGTGTATACAATCAAAGAGCGTGTATCCTCAATGAGTGTACACGCTCAAAGGGTGTGACCAAAGGGTATGTACGCTTAAAGGGTATATACGGTAAAAAGGTGTGTACGATCAAAGGGTGTATACGGTCAAAGGATATGTACGGTTAAAAGGTGTGTACGGTCAAAGGGTATATACGCTCAAAGTGTGTGTACGCTTAAAGGGTGTGTACGCTCAAAGGGGTGGTACGCTCAAACGGGGTGTACGGCCAAAGGGTGTGTAGTGTTAGGAAAGGTAGCAGGAAGTTGGAGCTCAGAGTTATTTAATCGGTATTTTATTGTTCCGCTCCGGGGGTAGGCGCTAATAATGCTTGCGGCATGGCACGCACCGTTGAATATACTCTTCGTCTCCACTTGTCGCAACTCCCCTTCAAACAGAGAGACTATGAAATACGACAGTAACTTAACATGTGTGGAGAAAGACTTTGAGCAGCTTTCTGTGCAGACAACGTGGCTCGAAAGCTGTATGAACCTTAACTTGCGTTTCTAACAGATATCTAATACTATCTAGTCAGAAACCTCTCTCGAAATAATCCTTGACCTAAATATGTCTTCCGAGCAGCTGGCCCTAATTCGTCAGGCATCAACTGTCGTACGTGCATTAAGGCTGGAAAATATAAGGACCATGCCCTAAATGAGATCCCAAGCTTCGAAGAGATTGGAACGGGGGGAACAGATTGCACATATTCCCGCGAGGGCTTGGAAGCTGAGACACTATCGCATCTGAACAAATACAACCGAGAGCGAACAGGCTGGATCTCTACAACATCTTCGTTGTTAAGAGCGCTCCAAATTCTTTTTATAGAGCATGGAGACGGCGGACGACTCTTCGTAATCTGTACGGCTGCTTGCTCCGACGTGTTCACTGCTCCAGAGCTTCGGGACTGTTTACCCGGGTTAAAATACAACGATTACCTGAAAAACAAAATCGCATAATGAGTTCTTAATCCGTGGGAAGGTTGAGGAGCAGGCTATCGTTGGATGCGTCTCCATTGGAGATCTGCGAAACCCCCTACTCAACGAAATTGCGCCTGGCTTGAGTAGCTTGAAAAGGTGGAATCAAAAGGAGAATTGGCAGTCTAAAATGACGAAATTGTATGCTACGCATCGTAACGTATCCGATAAGTTGCTAGACTCCGCTGTGGAATTAGCATTTGCATTCAAGATGAACGATAAGTTACATATCGTTAAGGAGTTACTGAGTACAAACTTCCACATTTGTTCTTCCAGTATCGAGGATGATCGTATCCTGGACAGGATCTGGAAGCGGACAGTTGATGATCTTCGTCGAGCAATTGAGGAATTTACTCAAGCCATTGAACAGTGTACCAGCGTGATGAACGGACTCAGAGATTGAGGCAAACGTAAGTGTGGAACCTAATCGGGTTTATGGACTTGCGGTATCCCCAGGATCTTGGCGAGCCAAACACGAACGGATGGCCGACGGCCTTGGAAAGGGCTCAGAGAGCATTCAGAGATGAAAGGGAAGAATCAGCGGGGAGCGTTGTTCGAAGTACGGATGCCAGTTACAGTTTCCCGTGACTGAGCAGCTGTCTAACTCAATCCAGATACTCCGATCGAGTCCATCTGATAGATATATTGACTGCGGATGCGGCGAGGTGTGACTTGGGTAGTGTGTATGTTTATGCGGTGGAGGACTTGTGAACATTTGGTTTGGCATATTGGATGAGCGGTTAGAGATTGGGCTTGAGTCGTCGAATCCTTCGCCGAAGCACCATAGAATTCGCGGAGAGGGCTCGAGAAACCCCATCTTGCCCTAGGATCATCCACTGGCGTAGGATAGTATTCTCTTTAGGGTGCGTTTCAACCTAATATGTCCAGCAATGCGCGTCTTTACCCTAGGATACATACTGCGTAGGATCATGCTAAGGCCTCCTATCAACCTTTCATTAGCTACAACTTCCGGCTGCGCCTCCGATCCTTCCAAGAAGTCCCCTGTTGGAACATCCACTCTTTGGCTTGGCTACCCCCTTGACCGTAAGTAGCATGGCTTCATAGCTCGGTTTCGGAGAAATAATTTACCCGAATAGGGGGTGGGGATGAAATAGACACGAAAGGTTCTTAGGGCTTCCTTCTGGAGCAGTGGTGGGAAGCAGGGGAAAAGTAGTCCGTAAAAGAGCAGTGTTTGGAAGAGCAGTGTCTGGAAGAGCAGTGTCTGAAAAACCGGTCCCTCGAAGATTGGCCTTTGGGAGACCACTCCCCATTCGGGTGAACTGTTTCTCCGATACCGAGCTAAGTTTTATATTTAGATGGCGAGAGCTGGGAAGTGAGTAGGGAGATCGTGGAGTATCCGAAAGTAATCCAATTTTGGCTTATCAATTAAAACCAGTCTTCCTATGAGCGGTTCTCTGCTACAAGTTATGTCCTAGGAGAGAGTTCCTAGGTTCTCTCCCCCAGGAGTAAATTTCTCCTATATTTAATTCCCAGGGCCCGGGCATGGTCTTGAGCCTGGGAGAAATATCCTAGGAGAAGCCGCCCAGGCGTGGAAGCAGATGGCCGAATTGGGGTAGGATACCAAAATTGGAGCATAGTGCCAGAATTGAAGCAGGGTACCAGAATTGGAGTAGGGTACCAGAACTGGAGCAGGTTGAAATGAATTGGGCGCCACGTACTCAATTTCGGACCTGTGAGTCCCGCAACAGGGATTTGGAAGGTATGTACGCTTGAGGGTTGCGCTTGGGAGGTATACACACTTGAACGGAGGAAGTTCAATTACTCATTCCCCCCTTGGAAGTTTAGAGATCGGGATCGCGGTCCAGTCGCTACTTAGTCGTGCCTTTGATGATGACACTTTGGATAGAGGCTACGTCTAGAACTCTGCGGCTATGTGTTGATGATGAAGAGAAATCTCTATCTATCACCTCAAGCTAATGCTCCATCCGACAATAAGATGAAGCAGCGCTACCTAATCGGACGCAGTGCAGGCAAAGACCAATGCTGTTGCTCAAGTTGACTAAGCCCCAACGACGGTTTCTCCTGTATTCTGGCGCAGCATGCTTGTACTCATAGGTACATGCAATACTTGGTTCCTCGGGGATTGGATCAGGCATTTTTTCTGCTATCTCCATCGCCTCCGAGATGCAAAGCAAGCGCGTTGGCCAAAGGAGGAGTTCCCCGAGGTGGACTCAATTAAAGGTGGCCGGATCATCGAAAGCTGTTGGAAGAGAGATTTCAGCAATGCGCAAGAGGTGGCGGAGGCTCTTTCGGAAGAATACGTTTTGCCGAAATAGGCACGAGTGAGAATGTCAGTCCACCGGTCGTACTAACTGAGAATTCTTCGGGGAGCGTTCTATTGGTTGTTGAGGAAGGTAAAGGAAAATAAAGTGCAGGGATGAGTAGAAGGCTGGTACGCGGACCTTCGGAAGCGTACCGGGCACCATTTCATCAGACTATGGGTGTATCAAACAAGATGTACGAAGCTACAGGCCTTTAGTAATGAGACACGCTAATTATGCAGCTAATAACGCCACAATTACAAGGGGGTTTCCTGTCCAAAATAACCTTGCTGTTGCCGATAACTAATGGTGTTTACCATAGGTCAATGGCAACGTCACTGCCCCATTCTGACTCATTGACATTCTCAACATCATTGTTCACAGCCTTCACAGCCTTCACAGCCTTCACAACCTCTGCAGTCTTCTTCACCCTTGCTGTTGCTCTCACATACTGTTGACTTTGTTGTCATTCATTCTCTGTTCATCAAACTCAATTCTTCTTGTTGTTCAGTGCTTTCTCACAGTATTCATTGACTTCTTCAAGACAAATGACCTTTTGAATATGATGTGAAATACACTTGATTCATCACTAAATTATGAATTGTGAAAGGTCTTTTCACACCTGAGTTCACACACTTTCTGCAGTCTTTTAAGCTTGAGAGGCTTCTTTTCTGATGGTTTCTTGTTTCATATAGAACCAGGTAGGCTCAATTGCATTGAGATCAGAGCTGTTTTCTGACCATAAGAATCTTTTCACTTGAGCTAATGCATAAACAGATTTTTAATGCTTTGAATTATAAGCAAAGGCTTTATTCTTCTGAACAACTGTGTTTGAACAAGTTATCATGCACTCTTTAACAAAGTGTATGAGCTTAGGCTCAAGAATAACTTTCTGGTAACAGTATCAGTCAATTTTCCCTTTTAATTTGCCTTGTGTGACTGCTTCTCTTTTGACAGTGAACTTTTATTGAGGCTTCTTGTCTGAATTAGTTCAATTCATTTGAAGTTGTCTCATTTTATTAGTAAGTTCTCATTTCTGTTTAGCAGCTGGTTTTAACTTCTTGTTTCAGTGTTCTAGAAACTCTGTTGCTGCTTTTTTCTTCTTTGCTGTCTTCTTCTTTCAGCAATGAAATGAACCCTTTCTGTCATATGAAAATGAGCCTCAGAACATAAACTTTGACACCTCATTTCAATGAAGTCTTGTGCAATCAGGTGCAAATTGCTTCTCTGATGTTCTTCACACTTTAAGTGTCTTTCTGTGATGCTTTAAGAGTATGCTTGTCTTGTTTGTTCATATAACATTCTTTCAGTCTTTAAGGGTTCAATGCTGATGTCAAAGAGCAAATTGAAGTTGAGCTTTCTTCATAAAAGCAGTAAGGTTTAACTTAGTGATGAGCTTTGATTTATGCAGATTGACTGCATGAAGAACTTGAAGAACAGTGAATTTGAATACATCATGCTCAAAAGCAATGCATTGAGCATTCTTTTCTCAATTGTTTCTGTTCTTCTTAACTGACATAACTAGGTTCTTCTTCTGCTTCTCTATGAGAACAAAAGGCCTTTCAGATTTAGAGTCATTGACAAGATACTCATCTTTGAGTATATGACTAATAGTAGGGTCATACCCTCACTTTCAGGCCATGAATTTGTATCAATAAATGGTGAATCAAGCAAGGTTAGTAATAGTCATTATTTCATGCATTGAATGCCCAATTTCAGCAAGAATAAGGGCCTGAGCACAAGTGCAAAGGTCTGTATGCTTGTTGACCATGATTATTGCTAACTATGCTATAAAGTAGGAGTATACAAAGGTATACATGTACGACAGTGACGACAGCGAGGTCAATTGACCCCTTTTTGACACTCCGGCAATATCCGCTACCCCTACTAGCGTTCCTGTGGCCCTGCAAGCCACTTCTTGGCAGTCCCATTACTAAAGGCCTGTAGCTTCGTATAGTAGAGTCGGGTGGTAATCCACACACCAGCTGTCCTAGCACACACGCCACCCAATCCGAAACTATATAATACATATCCCCCTTCGTCATCTACCGCCTCACAACCACCCACCTACCGTCTCCCCAAATTCAACCTCGCAATCCTCTCCCGAATCTCCCCCCACACGCACTCTATACTCTCCGTCTCCCTCCGCCTCCCTATCCTGCAACACCACGGTCGGCGCCCCAGTCTCCTTCCACCTTTTCTTAACCTTTATACCTTCCCCACGTCCTCTCAACGCAACCCCGTCTCCGCTGGCTTCCGCAATTCGTACACAGGTTTTCCGTGGTTCGGAGTCATCTGAACCATTCTGGGGATGTGAAGCGGTGCACAATCATCATGGTCAAAGCGATAGTCGTGCAGGAAAACCAGACAACTATATGGGAACAAAGAACGGTGTTAGGTACGGAACCTCATGCCACCAGCTAGTCCCCAGAGCCGATAGCAGACGCTTTACTTGCTCGAGCTGCCTTTTTCTTTGAGCGTCTGTTCGAAGAAGATCTGGATGAATAATTCGATCGTATGCCGGCGGGAGCATTGCGGGTGGAGCGGGCATCTGGCGGAGGAATTATAGCAAGCTCGTCAGTCGAAGTGTCGGACTCGAGTTGAGCGATGTCATTTGTTGAAAGGGAGAGCAGGCTCTCAGTAGACGATTCCACTGTAAATGACCGTGTCTCTGGCATTATGCTATTCGCGGCTGTTATCAACTCCTCTCTCTTTTCCTTTGCCCAGTCACGGGCGTTCCTGAGGGCGCTGGCCCCTTGTCGAAAGGTGTCAGGGTTGCCAGTCATAGCGAAAGCGTTTAGTTGAGTCATACGATACTCAATCGGAACTTCAACATTGTTTGACGGAGTAGCATGAGTTGTGAATATGCTGAGGACGCCAGCGCCGCCATGATAAGTAGACGTAATCGTATATGCGTTGTTATCAAATGCAGTCTCCTGATCAACACGGGATCGAAGCTCGTGTACTCCCCGAGCCCCCAAAGCACCGTCATAGCAAGCTTGTCGCTTAGCCACAGGTGTACTTCCAGTGGGACCCTTTCCCTCCGCGAAGAAGTTTGGCAGACACGGCGCGCTTTTGTTCGTCGACGGTACAATGTAAGGCCCTAGTTCTCCTCGAATCTGCTTGTCCAATTCGGCTGGTCGAGATCCATCGTAGAAGTCTGGCTGGGCCTTGGTAATAGAGCCGTCGGTCAGATCTTCGAGATTTCCAAAGGGGATGTTCTCTTGGGAAGGGATGTCGGCGTCACCAGTTATGATTGGAAATGCCTTGCTCATGACGGTGCCTTCAGTCAATGCCTGCATATTTTTCTTCTCAAACTTCCGGAATGCTTCACGAGAAAAAAGTGATGGTGAAAGGGAAGGCCTCGGCTGTGCCAGCCTCTCATTTATTTCCTCCCAATTGTCTGGATATACAGAGCTATCCTCATCGGTGTATTCATGGCCATGAGGATAGATGCCATGATCAATGAGATGCTGTTCGAAGCCGGCATCATAAGCTGACGACTTTCTAGTCTTTGATGACTTGTCCGATGTACTTCTAGACTTAGCTCGAGTCCTGGAGCCCGATTGACTCGCGTTCATTGTTTCAATAGGAGACGCCTCTGCGGGTTCCGGATACTATTTAATGGTTAGAAAGCCATTCCAAGATGATGTCGTTTAACTTACAGCTCTGAGGTCGCCAAGGCTTGGTCCGCCGTGCCTTGCAAAGCGCTTGAGTCGTGCAGAGTGATATTTCTCCAGGCCAGATCGATCTGGCGGCAAAGGAGCAGCAAGCTGTTCTGTCCTTCTATCAAACTCACGAAGAGCACGAGGAGTCAGCCACTGTCGCGAGAGGTTGTCCCAAAATGAACTGGGTGTCTTATGCTGTGGCGATCTCTCGAGCTTTCGTCTCTTGGAAGGTGGCGGCGATTGAGAAGTCGTTGTAGGCTTTACTTCGGCACACCGTTGACGCTTTCGAGTACGCGATACTGAAGTCTCATCTGAAGGCATGGGATCTTTGAGAGTCGCAAATGAAGAGTCTAAAGAAAGGATGACACCCAGATTTGGACATGGAGATAGCGCGCGGTTCCGTTATGGGAGATTGCGAAGCTTCGCGGCAGTGAGTCATCCGGTTAGGAAGTGTGGGGTTCTTATCGCCAACCAATGGATTTTCATTAGCGTTGTTTCCAACTTCCAGCGGCTACTGCTACGTACCGTGTGTTAAATAACTTAAGTTAGGCTTGAGTTGCCAATGTCCGCTTTGACGTCATATTAGACATCCAGAAACCGCGTTGTTTGAGGGCCGAAACAGACTGCATGTGCGGGTCTGGCTCCGGTATCCGGCTTAGGTAAATGGGGAACTTGGTAAGTTGTAACTGCTCTACTCTCAAGAGGTAAGGCCATCGCGTGTGCTGACGGTGCTTCTTTAGGAACTTCGCGTGGGTGGTAAATATCGTTTGCAGAGGAAGATCGGTGGAGGCAGCTTTGGGGAGGTCTATACAGGTATGAAGGCAAGGTGATATCAGCCGAATCACGGGACTCATAATGCTCAAGGAACCAACGTCGATACTGGCGAAGATGTTGCCATCAAACTCGAACACGTGTCGATCGATCCTTCCTTACTAAAGCGCGAAGTCGACGTCTATCAATCCCTCTCTGGTGGTGCCGGCATTCCACACATACATTGGTACGGAACGGAATGCGAATACAATGCTATGGTGTTCGATCTGCTAGGCCCGAGTTTGGAAGATCTCTTCAACTTCTGCAGCCGCAAATTCACCCTTAAAACGGTGTTGACGCTCGCCGACCAGCTTATTCGTCACCTTGAACATATTCATTCCAAGCACGTCATTCACCGAGACATCAAGCCGGAGAACTTCTTGATGGGTGTCGGGAGGTGTGGAAACCAGTTATACGTGACTGACTTGGGCCTCGCCACGGAGTACTATGCTGTTCAGGCAGATCCCAACGCTGTCCATCCACAGAAGCCAAATTTGATTGGTACAGCACGTTTTGCGAGCATTAATGGTCACTTGGGCATCCGTAAGTAATCTATTACTCCCAGCCTTGGACGAACATAGGAGCTGACTCTGTCCAAGAGCAATCTCGTCGTGATGATATGGAGTCTCTAGGATATATGATTCTTTATTTCTTACGGCCTCTCCCATGGCAAGGTCCCAAATCAGCGAGCAAGAAGCAAAAGGAGGAGCTTATTTTGGAAAAAAAGAAGACAATTAGTACACAAGATCTTTGCAACGGCCTCCCAGATGAATTTGCTTCGTACTTCGATCACGTTCGTTCCCTTCGCTTCGATGACCAACCTAAATACTCCTACCTGCGCAAAATCTTCCGCGATCTCTTTATACGCGAGGGCTTCGATTTCGATTATGTGTTCGACTGGACAATCCTTAAATATCTCATGGCTACACAGTGATAAAGACTACTGCAGGCAGATCAGAAGCAGTCAATGCACCCAGACATAATGTTGCTGGAGATGCGAGACCCACCCACTTGAAGCATGAATATACAGTCGGGTTGGCAGAAATGGCTCTCCCTGATTGGGTGAGCGAGTCCTGGCGTGGCTCGGCTTGAACAGCGTCGCTCTGGCCAGGGCGAGGATACTGAAGGCAGCGCGTGCCTCTGACCACGGCTGGTGGTGCACACTATGGAAAGCATCCAGAAGTGGAGCGAGGGAGGCGTCCAGAAGTGGAGCGGAGAGGGATCCATAAGTGGACGGAGGCGGAGAAGCTGGAGGTGCAAGTTATGGAGACGAGAAGGTGAGGGTTGGGAGTAGAGCACCCAGAGAAATATCAACAGGGACAGTAGTGATACACGCTATACTCTTTGCAATGATGCGCTCTAGCAGACAGTGACACAATCTGACTCAAGAAAAGCAATGCTACGCACGCAAAATGATTTTGTGCACCGTCGCCGTATGATTCTTGAAACCCATGACAGTGGGCAGGACCAGTCCCACTGCCTTGCATTGTGGATGCGGACACAGGACCTCATCCTCAGCGGCAAAACCCTCCAAGTGCTTCCCAATCTCATTCATCATCTTGTGGGGTGTAGCATATCCAAATGTCCACCCTAGATAAGACTTGCATTCATTGCTGAGACAGAAAATGCATTGCATGAGCTTGCACACCAAGGAAAGGCAATCTTTCTTGTCCTCTTCTGAGTTCTTCAGGAACACACAGATCAGCCAAATGATATCACTGCACTCAGGAATATTGTATTGAAGGGAAGCTGAAGGCTTGATGTCTTCATCAGACATAGTGGTAGATGATTTGACAAACTGAGCCTCAAGTATAATTGTGTTGACATTTTGAAAATGTCACTTCTGGGCTTTTTTGAGCATTTGATTTCACCAGTTGATTTTTTCACAATGCAAGGCTGCATTCATCTGTCTCTTTGTCATGAGTCATGAATTGTTCAAAGAAGCATGTCAAACAAATTTGTATTTCTTCTTAAGTCTTTTTGTGAGTGCCTTGCTCTCACAACTGAGCTGAATCACTTGCTTGCTGTTGAATAGCTTCTTTGACAGCTCAGAGAATAGTTTAGTTGAGACATTGAGATTAATGATCAATGTCATGAGTCTGATCAGCTTTTGAACAGTTTCATTGAAAGAACAGTCTAAAAAGACAGCTTGTGTATTGAATTGAATGTCTCAGTCAAAATAGTACTGAACTGTATTTGACTAATAATTAAAAATCTAATCTCACATGAATGATAGTGCTTTGTCTGTGAAATGTCATGAATCAGCATCAGTACAACA
>JAABVA010003294.1_pt1 | contig 15485 bp, 16 predicted proteins | sample 5560331 | NCBI WGS metagenome assembly JAABVA01 (sample SAMN12812661, study PRJNA571458) | rock metagenome | isolation source: Antarctica rocks | place: Antarctica: Victoria Land, Mt New Zealand sud | collected 2016-01-07 | reverse complement strand
GAAGTAGAAGAGGATCACGTCGTGATTGCGGCCCAGCTTGAGGCGAGCGTCACCCTTTGTCGCGGTCCGCTTCCAGGTGATCTCATTGCGGAACATCGCCGGCCCAAAGATCGCGTCGAGAATGATCTTCAGGTAATGACTCATTGTGGGGTCGCAGTGTAGGAACAGGGAGCCCGTGCTTTTCAGGACACGATGGAGCTCGACCAAGCGAGGAGCCATATTGACGAGATACGCCATGGCGTCGTTCTCGCCGGCCGCAAAGGGCAAACGTCTGACGATTACACCGCCCAGATCGAAGCTTTCGAGGACACCTGGCACTGGACCTCGGTCACCGAGACTCAATACGACCAGTTCGTGCAGACCGTGAAGATGACCGAATAGTTGCGGTTCGAGTTGAATAGCGGGTCCAGGTAGACCAAGTCCACCGACTCATCCGTTACGTACTGCTTGAGAACGTCGAGGTTGTCCCCGTAGTACAGCTGGTTTTTGCTCACCTGGCGCCCCTTGCGTCCCTGGCCTGCGTGACCGTCTGGACCATACGCAGGGGTGCCGACAGTCTCGGCGAGGCTTGCCGGGAGCGACCGAGGGCATCTGCCGGAGACCGCTCGCGCCGCCGTCGGAGGTGCGTCGGAGGTGCGCTGGACGGTGGAGGTGTAGCCCGTGTGGCAGGAAACACCTTCTGACCAGGTCTTTCGGGTGAGCGGGCGACGGGAATCGAACCCGCATAATCAGTTTGGAAGACTGAGGCTCTACCATTGAGCTACGCCCGCGTGCCGCAGCGGCGTCGGGATCACCGAAGCCGTCGCGTGCGGTGTCCGAGACTACTCACCCGGCCCCGTACGATCCTGCATCACGGGGTGTGGCGCAGCTTGGTAGCGCACTCGCTTTGGGAGCGAGGGGCCGTGGGTTCGAATCCCGCCACCCCGACGCACTGCTCGGCGCCCCACCGGTGCCAGGCCGCCAGATCCGTCCACCTGATCCCGTCCCGAGGAGAGCACATCCCGTGAAGAGCACCGTCGAGCAGCTCAGCCCGACGCGAGTCCGCGTCAACGTCGAGGTGCCCTTCGCCGAGCTCAAACCCGACTTCGATCGCGCGTACAAGGCGTTGGCGCAACAGATCCGGTTGCCCGGCTTCCGCCCCGGCAAGGCGCCGGCGCGGCTGCTCGAAGCCCGTGTCGGGCGCGGCGCGGTGCTCGAGCAGGTGGTGAACGAGGTGATTCCCGCCAAGTACTCCGAGGCGATCAACTCGGCGGACCTGAAGGTGCTCGGCCAGCCCGAGATCGAGGTGACCAGGCTTGAGGACGGCGAGGAGCTGTCCTTCACCGCTGAGGTGGACGTGCGCCCCGAGATCACCGTCGGAGCTTTCGGTGAGCTTGCGGTCACCGTCGATCCGGTCCGGGTCACCGACGACGAGGTCAACGAACAGCTCGACGCCCTGCGCGCCCGGTTCGGCACCCTCACCGGCGTGGAGCGCCCGGCGCGCCACGGCGACTTCGTGAGCATCGACCTCTCGGCCGCCGTCGACGGCGCTGAGGTGGCGGACGCCTCCACCACGGGGCTGTCCTACGAGATCGGTTCGGGCCAGCTCATCGCGGGTATCGACGACGCGCTGGTCGGCATGGTGGCCGGCGACACGGGCCAGTTCACCACCACCCTGGTTGCCGGTGAGCACGCCGGCAAGGAGGCCATGGTCACGGTGGTACTGGACACCGTCAAGGAGCGGGAGTTGCCCGACGCCGACGACGAATTCGCCCAACTGGCCAGCGAGTTCGACACCCTCGACGAGCTGCGTGGTGACCTGCGCGAGCGGCTGGGACGGGTGAAGACGGTCGAGCAGGCCAGCCAGGCCCGCGACCAGGTGCTCGACGCGCTGCTGGAGACCACCGAGGTGGCCGTGCCGGAGCAGATCGCCCAGGCCGAGTACGACTCCCGCCTGCACGAGGCGGTGCACCCCTTCAGCCACGACGCGGAGCAGTTCGCGGCTGCCCTGGCGGCCGAGGGCAGCTCCCGTGCGGAGTTCGACGCCGAGGCCCGCGCCGACGCCGAACGGTCGGTGAAGACGCAGCTGCTGCTGGACGCCATCGCGGAGGCGGAGGGGATCACGGTCGGCAACGACGAGCTTACCGAGCGGATCGTCTTCCAGGCGCAGCACTACGGCGTCAGCCCCGAGGAATTCGTGAAGCAGGCGCAGGAGGCGAACCAGCTGCCCACGATCTTCGCCGATGTGCGCCGCGGCAAGGCGCTCGCCGGCGTCGTCGCGCAGGCCACCGTCACCGACACCGAGGGCAACCCGGTGAACCTCGCCGAGCTGCTCGACCGCGCACCGTCCGAGGCCCCGGTGGCCGACGAGAAGTCCTGACGCTCACAGCGAACACGGGCGGTGCCGGGACTGCGGCACCACCCGCTTTCGTTAGTGTCGGTCGACAGCTCGATCGCAGGAAGCTGAACTCTCGACCGGAAGGCAGGTCCGCTCGTGACGCCGAAGTACCCCTCCATGGCCAGCACCGCTGGGCTGAACCTCAGCGACTCGGTGTTCGAGCGGCTGCTGCAGGAGCGCATCATCTTCCTGGGCACCCAGGTGGACGACGACATCGCCAATCGGCTGTGCGCGCAGATCCTGCTGCTGGCCGCCGAGGACCCGACCCGGGACATCTCGCTGTACATCAACTCACCCGGCGGCTCGGTGACCGCGGGCATGGCCATCTTCGACACGATGCAGTTCGCGGAGTGCGACGTGGCCACCTACGGCATGGGCCTGGCCGCGTCGATGGGCCAGTTCCTGCTCTCCGCCGGCGCGCAGGGCAAGCGCTACGCCCTGCCCCACGCACGAATCATGATGCACCAGCCCTCCGGGGGTATCGGTGGCTCGGCCACGGACATCACGATCCAGGCCGAGCAGCTCGCGCTCACCAAGGTCGAGATGGCCAAGCTCATCGCCGAGCACACCGGGCAGACGGTGGAGCGCATCAACATCGACTCCGACCGGGACCGCTGGTTCACCGCCACCGAGGCGCTGGAGTACGGCTTCGTCGACCACGTCGTCGCCCGTGCGACCCAGGCGGGCGGCACCGGCTCCTGAGCGCGCGCAACCCCACCCAGGATGGCCGATAACAGACGGAGACACGCCACATGAACCTCCCCCCGCTGCCCCACGGCGCGCAGCTGCCCAGCGCCCGCTACACGCTGCCGTCCTTCGTGGAGCGCACGAGCTACGGCATGAAGGAGTCCAACCCGTACAACAAGCTCTTCGAGGAGCGCATCATCTTCCTCGGCGTGCAGGTGGACGACGTGTCGGCCAACGACATCATGGCCCAGCTGCTGGTGCTCGAGTCCGACGACCCGGACCGCGACATCACCATGTACATCAACTCCCCGGGTGGCTCGTTCACCTCGCTGATGGCCATCTACGACACCATGCAGTACGTGCACGCCGACATCGCGACGGTGTGCCTGGGCCAAGCGGCCTCCGCAGCGGCCGTGCTGCTCGCCGCGGGCACCCCGGGCAAGCGGATGGCGCTGCCCAACGCGCGGGTGCTCATCCACCAGCCCGCCACCGAGGGGATGTACGGGCAGGCGTCGGACCTGGAGATCCAGGCCAACGAGATCCAGCGTATGCGCCGGCTGCTGGAGACCACCCTGGCCAACCACACCGGGCGCACCGCCGAGCAGATCAAGGAAGACATCGAGCGCGACAAGATCCTCACGGCCGACGAGGCGAAGGAGTACGGCATCGTCGACAACGTCCTGCAGTACCGGAAGCTCTCCGCGCAGGGCTGAGTGCCGCACCGCACCGCACCGCGACACGCCGCCCGGCCGCTCCTGCGTCCGGGCGGCGCGCTCACGAGGCACCCTGACATTCTCGGCCGTCCCGGAACCCTCACGTTCTGACGGGCGAGGCGGGTACCGTCACAGGCGGACCCGAGGCGCACGTGTTCGTCCCACGCAGCACGATCGACCATTGCACACTGTCAGCCGCACCGGCTGAGGAAGTAGGGACCACACCCATGGCACGCATCGGTGACGGCGGCGACCTCCTGAAGTGCTCCTTCTGCGGCAAGAGCCAGAAGCAGGTCAAGAAGCTCATCGCCGGTCCCGGCGTGTACATCTGCGACGAGTGCATCGACCTCTGCAACGAGATCATCGAGGAGGAACTCGCCGAGGCGGGTGAGGTCAAACTCGACGAGCTGCCCAAGCCGGTGGAGATCCGCGAGTTCCTGGAGAACTACGTCATCGGGCAGGACACCGCCAAGCGGACGCTCGCCGTGGCCGTCTACAACCACTACAAGCGTATCCAGGCCGGTGACAAGGTCCGCGACCCGAGAGAGGAGGCCATCGAGCTCGCCAAGTCCAACATCCTCATGCTCGGCCCCACCGGGTGCGGCAAGACGTACCTGGCGCAAACGCTGGCCAAGATGCTCAACGTCCCGTTCGCCATCGCCGACGCGACCGCGCTCACCGAGGCCGGCTACGTCGGGGAGGACGTGGAGAACATCCTCCTCAAGCTCATCCAGGCCGCCGACTACGACGTGAAGCGCGCGGAGACCGGCATCATCTACATCGACGAGGTCGACAAGATCGCCCGCAAGAGCGAGAACCCCTCGATCACCCGCGATGTCTCCGGCGAGGGCGTGCAGCAGGCGCTGCTGAAGATCCTGGAGGGCACCCAGGCCAGCGTGCCCCCGCAGGGCGGCCGCAAGCACCCGCACCAGGAGTTCATCCAGATCGACACCACCAACGTGCTGTTCATCGTGGCCGGCGCCTTCGCCGGGCTGGAGCGCATCGTCAGCGACCGGGTGGGCAAGCGTGGGCTCGGTTTCGGAGCCGAGGTGCATTCCAAGACCGAGGTGGACATGGTCGACCGCTTCGCCGACGTCATGCCCGAAGACCTCATCAAGTTCGGGCTCATCCCCGAGTTCATCGGGCGCCTCCCGGTCATCGCGACGGTCACCAACCTGGACAAGGAATCGCTGGTGACCATCCTCAGTGAGCCGAAGAACGCGCTGGTCAAGCAGTACAGCCGGTTGTTCGAGATGGACGGGGTGGGGTTGGACTTCGACGCGGACGCGCTGGACGCGATCGCCGAGGCGGCCATCCTCCGGGGCACCGGCGCCCGCGGGCTGCGGGCCATCATGGAGGAGGTGCTGCTGCCCGTCATGTACGACATCCCCAGCCGCGACGACGTGGCCAAGGTCGTCATCACGGGCGAGACGGTGCGCGACAACGTGCTGGCCACCATCGTCCCGCGTAAGCCCGCCCGCCCGGAGCGCCGCGACAAGTCGGCGTGAGCCCGGCGCGGCGCCCTCACGCGAGGACGCGGTGCTGCCCTGAGTAGACGTTCATCGTCTGTCCACGCAGGAAGCCGACCACCGTCACGCCCGCCTCGACGGCAAGGTCCACGGCCAGCGAGGACGGCGCCGACACCGCAGCCAGCACCGGCACCCCCGACATCACCGCCTTCTGCACCAGCTCGAACGACGCGCGGCCGCTCACCATCAGGACGCAGCCCCGTAACGGCACCCGCCCGGACTGCACGGCCCATCCCACCACCTTGTCCACGGCGTTGTGCCGGCCCACGTCCTCACGCAGCACCAGCAGAGCGCCCTCGGGGGTGAACAACGCGGCGGCGTGCAGACCACCGGTGGCGTCGAACACCTTCTGCGCCTCACGGAGCGAATCCGGCAGGGTCGTCAGCACCGTCGCCTTGACGACGATGTCGTCGGCGGCGGGGGAGTACCTGCTCACCAACTGCACGGCGTCGAGGGAGGCCTTGCCGCACACACCGCACGAGGAGGTGGTGTAGAAGTTGCGTTCCACTCCCACCTGCGGCGGAGCCGTACCGGCAGCCAGCGTCACGTCCACGACGTTGTAGGTGTTGCGGCCAGCCTCGTCCACCCCGGCGCAGTAGCGGGCGACGGCGACGTCGTCCCGGCCGCCGATCACGCCTTCGGTGAGCAGGAAGCCGTGGACCAGGTCGATGTCGTTGCCCGGGGTCCGCATGGTGACGGCCAGCGCCGTCCCGCCCACCCGGATCTCCATCGGTTCCTCGACGGCGAGGGTGTCCGGCCTGACGATCTCACCGTGGGCGCTGACGCGGCGGACCGGTCGGCGGGCGGTCACGCGTCCCACGGGTACTCCTCTGCTGCAGCCTTCGATCACCGCCCCTGTCGTTGTCCACTCTCCCACCGCACCTGCGCTGGCACCGCACGAGGAGGGTGGCACCGGCCGCGCCGCTGCCGCCCGCCGACAGTTCCTCACCGCTCGGCGCTCACTCCCCTCCGCCCGCCACCTGGAGTTGCTTGCCTGTGGCGTGGCTCATAGCGTCGCCGACGAGGTGTTGCATCCGCGACAACCCAGGTATCGATACGGAGAGGACCGACTTCATGACCGTCGGCATCCTGGCGCGAGAGCGCATCGTTGCCCCCCCGGGCTGGAGCCGGTGGCTCATCCCGCCGGCTGCGCTCGCCATCCACCTCGCCATCGGCCAGGCCTACGCCTGGAGCGTGTTCAAGAGCGCGATCAGTGCCCCCGTCTCGCTCGGCCTCAGCGGCACGGTGACCGCCATACCGTTCCAGCTCGGAATCGTGATGCTCGGCCTGTCGGCCGCGGTCTTCGGCACCCGGGTGGACCGCAACGGTCCGCGCTGGGCGATGGCCGTCGCTACCGTCTTCTTCGTCTCCGGCATGCTGATCTCGGCGCTCGGCATGAGCCTCGGCCAGTTCTGGCTGGTGATCATCGGCTACGGCTTCGTCGGTGGGATCGGTCTCGGCATCGGCTACATCTCGCCCGTCTCCACGCTGATCAAGTGGTTCCCGGACCGCCCCGGTATGGCCACCGGCATCGCGATCATGGGCTTCGGTGGTGGAGCGCTCATCGCGTCGCCGCTGACCACCCAGCTGATCGGCCTCTTCGGCAAGGACTCCGGCGGCATCGCGCGGACCTTCCTGACCATGGGAATCATCTACGCGGTGTTCATGAGCATGGGCGTCGTGCTCATCCGGGTTCCGGCCGAGGGTTGGCGGCCGGCGGGGTGGACTCCGGCAGCCGTGGAGTCCAACGCGCTGATCTCGCGCAACAACGTCTCCGCGGCCAACGCGATCAAGACCCCGCAGTTCTGGCTGCTCTGGGTGGTGCTCTGCTTCAACGTCACCGCAGGCATCGGCATTCTGGAAAGAGCCTCGGGCATCTACCAGGACTTCTTCCGCGATGCGTCGAACGCGCAGACGATCACGGCGACGGCCGCGGGCTTCGTCGCGTTCCTGTCGCTGACCAACATGATCGGCCGTTTCGTGTGGTCCTCGGCGTCCGACCGGATCGGCCGCAAGAACATCTACCGCGTCTACCTGGGCGTGGGGGCGCTGCTGTATCTGTACATCTCGCTGTTCACCAACTCCAACAAGGTGTTGTTCCTGGTGTCCGCGTTGGTGATCCTGTCGTTCTACGGTGCCGGGTTCGCCACGATGCCCGCCTACCTGCGCGACCTCTTCGGTACCTATCAGGTGGGCGCCATCCACGGCCGCGTGCTCACCGCGTGGTCGGCCGCGGGCGTACTCGGACCGTTCATCGTCAACGCCATCGCCGACGCGGGCAGCCCAGGTCCGGGCCGCTACGTCCGGGCGTTCATCGTCATGACCGTGCTGCTGGCCATCGGTTTCGGAGCCAACGAGTTGATCAAGCCGGTCGCCGCCAAGTTCCACGAACCCGAGCGGTCGGCGACGCCCGAGCTGGGCAAGGCAGGAGCACGCGCATGAGCACCATCAACAACGCCACTGGCCTGGACAATGCGGCCGAGGCCACCACAGGGGCGCCCCCCGCAGCCGTGATCGCCCTCGTCTGGCTGTGGGTACTGGTTCCCTTCGCCTACGGTGTGTACGAGCTGGTGCTCAAGGCGAAGAACCTCTTCAGCTGACCAGGCTGCCGTGGCGGTCAGCCCGCCATCAGCATGTGTCTCAGCAGCAGCAGTTGCGTGATCGCCAAGGGCTCACTGCGCACACCTGCCCCCGTCTGTCCCAACTCCCCCGGCAGCGGCAGGTGCAGATCGAGCTCCTCCCAGATCGCCTCTTCCAGTTGGGCGATCTCCGCCTGGGGGACGTACCCGTGGATGTGCAGAGCGTCGACCGGCCGGCCGTCCTCGTCTCTGAGCATCTTCAGGTGCATGGCGTTGCTGCGGTTGGCGGTCAGCACCGACGACAGATCCGGGTGACGGATGGTCGGTCGCAACAGCAGCTCGGCGGAGAGGGGGGTGCCGGGATCGTCCTTGCCGGGAATGGGACCGAAGCGGACCACGATGTCGGCGTGCTCCCGCTGCGGCCTGATGTGCTCGGCCGACTCCGGTTCCCGCCGGGCCAGCTCGGCGCGCACCTGCGCCTCGTCGTAGCCGCGTTTGGACGTGTCCCGCGCGAGTTTCCAAGCCACCCGAATATCTTCCGGCGGGTCGAGGTACACCGCCACGTCGAAGCAGGCGCGGAGCAGCTTGGTGTGCAGGGGGAGCAGGCCCTCGACGATGACGAACTCGTGGGGCTCGACGAGTTCGGGGCGCACCAGCTGCCCGCTGCTGTGGTCATAGACGGGCTTGAGGATGGGTTGCCCGGTCGCCAGGAGCTGCAGGTGCTGCGCCATGATGTCTACGTAGTTGCAGTCCGGGTGCAGGGGTGTGAACGGCAGTTCCTTGCGCTCCACGCGGTCGTAGCGGTGGTAGTCGTCGACGCACACCGCGGTAACCCGTTCGGCACCCAGCGCCCGGACGAGGCCCTTGGTGAGGGTGGTCTTGCCTGCGGCACTGTCACCGGCGATGGCCAGCATGACCGGTCGGTGAGAGCGCATACCCGCGCGTTGCAGCTTCAGTTCCTTGTCGGGCATCGTGAGTACCTTCCTCGCAGCGGTTGAGGAGTTTCCTGCGCTGACGGGCAGAACTCGGACGTTATCGGCGGTCGGGGCGGTGGAACTCCCCCCGGCAGGGGGTGGCTCGGGGGAGGCGGTGTGTAATGTCCGCACGTGTCACGGCCGCTGCGGTTGCTGCTGGTGGACGACCAAGAGGTCGTCCGCCAAGGTCTCGCCGCCATGCTCAGCCGCCACGCGCAGCGCATTCGGATCGTCGGTGAGGCCGAGGACGCCGAGCAGGCCGAACGGCTCGCCATGAACCTGCAACCCGACGTGGTGCTGTGCGACGTCCGATTGGGCGGCGCCAGCGGGCTCGACGTGTGCGAGCGTCTGTCGACCCGGTTGCCCGCCACGCGCGTGGTCATGCTCAGCGTGTACGACGAACCGCAGTACCTCTACCAGGCGTTGCGCGCCGGAGCAGCCGGCTACCTGCTCAAACAGATCCGAGGTGCCGAGCTGGCGAACCAGCTCGAGCGGGCCGCTGCGGGTGAGGTGGTCATCGACGCGACCCTCGCCGGGCGGGTGGCATTGCACGCGGCCCGGCTGGAGAGCGGTGAGTTCTGGCCGGGCGCCGGGATGGGTCTGACCCAGCGCGAGAGCGAGGTGCTGGAGCTGATCGTGGCCGGTCTGTCGAACCGGGCTGTCGCCCTCAAGCTGGTGCTCGGCGAGGAGACGGTCAAGACACACCTGCGCGGGCTCTACCGCAAGCTCAACGTGAACGACCGCGCCAGCGCAGTCACGGTGGCCCTACGCGAGGGTCTCGTGCGGTGACGGGACGCCGTCCCGGGCAGTCGCCCGATGAACGGCTGCGCTGCGCGCTGCTGCAACGGGTCCTCGACCTCACCGTGGAGACCGGTGACGTCGCGGTGTTGGCGGGTCAGGTCGCCGAGCTGGTCCGTGGAACGACAGGTGTCGACGTGGTGTTCGTCTACGTTCTCGACGACGACGACCGACAACTCACCCTGACCGGGGCGACGCACCCGTTCGCGGCTGCCGTCGGGACGGTGCACCTGCCGCTGGGGGAGGGGGTCAGCGGCTGGGTAGCGAGCCGGCGCACCCCCGTCGTGCTGCCCGACGGCAAGGTGGACGACGCGCGCTGGCGGCGGTTCCCGCAGCTGCGCGGTGACGACTTCAGGTCGATGGCGTCGGTGCCCCTGGACACCCCCGGTGGCGAGGTGGTGGGTGTGCTCAACGTGCACACCGTGCAGCGGCGGGAGTGGGATGCCGCTGACATGGCCCTGCTGCGGTCGACCGCTCGGCTGGTGGCCGGAGCCGTGCACACAGCACGGTTGTTGCGCCACCTGGACCTGCGCCAACAGGAACAGCAAGCCCTGACGACGCGGTTGGTGCAGGTGGCGGAGCAGGAGCGGGCCCGGCTCGCCAGAGAACTCCACGACGGCGTGGCGCAGCGCATTGCCGCGATGTCGTTCCACCTCTCCGCGGCGCAGGAGGCATTGCCCGACGACCTCGGTGAGGCCGGCGCGCAGCTGCGGCGCGCGGCGGAGCTGCTGGACCTGACCGCTGCCGAGACGCGGTCGGCCGTGCGTGCCCTGCGGCCACCGCTGCTCGACGACCTCGGCCTGCCGGCCAGCCTGCACGCGCTCGCCCGCGACCTTGTCGGACTCGAGACCGACATCGAGGTCGAGGCACTGCCACTGACGCCGGACCAGGAGACCGCGCTGTACCGGATCGCGCAGGAGGCGTTGCACAACGTCGTCAAGCACGCCGGTGCCCGGCGCGTCCGACTGCACCTGCGGCGCGACGGTCACCGGGCCGTTCTGGAGGTGCGCGACGACGGGTGCGGCGGGGTGCCGGAAACCCCGGGCTCCACCCATGGGGTGACGAGCATGCGGGACCGGGCGGGTCTGCTCGGCGCGGACATCGGCATCACCGGGCGGCCAGGCCAGGGCACGACCGTGCGGGTGTCCCTCCCGCTCTGACCGCGCCCGCCCTGACCCGCGCCTGATCAGGTGTTGACCCCGGGCGTGGATCTCAGGCGGCGAGTACCCCGGCGTTGGCGCGCACCCGTCCGTCGAGGGCGGCCTGACCGGCCTGCCAGCGCGCCCGCTCACCGGCCCAGGCGCGCAGGGCCGGATCGACCAAGGCCCGGCCGAACGAGAAGGTCACCTGCCACGGCGTGGACTCCGCGGCGATCGCCGCGAGGTGGGCGGTGGCAACCTCGGGTGGCTGCCCGCCGGAGAGGAAGGCGATGCCCGCCACCGCCTCCGGAACGTGGCCACGCAGCACCTGCAGCGTGGCTGCGGCGACCTCGGCGACCGTGGGCTGGCGCGGGCAGGTTGTTCCGGCCACCACCATGTTGGGTTTGAGCACGATGCCGGCAAGGTCCACGCCCTGGGCATGCAGGGCAGCGAACACCGCGTCCAGCACGTACGCCGTCGCCTCCGCACAGCGCTCGATGGTGTGCGCACCGTCCATCACCAGCTCGGGTTCGACGATCGGCACGATGCCGGCCTCCTGGCACAGGGCTGCGTACCGCCCGAGGGCGTGTGCGTTGACCCCGACGGCCCGGTCGGTGGGTAGGTCGTCATCGAGGGCGAGGGCAGCCCGCCACTTGGCGAAGGCCGCACCGCGGGAGGCGTAGTCGGTGAGCCGGTCGCGGAGACCGTCGAGGCCTTCGGTGACGGTTTCCCCGGGGGTGAACGCCAGCGGCTTGGCGCCGGTGTCCACCTTGATGCCGGCCAGCACCCCCGCGTCCGAGCACGCCTGGGACACGCTGCGGCCGTCGGACAGCTCCTGGCCGAAGGTCTCGTCGGCGAAGATCGCCCCGCTGATCGACCTGGCGAGCTCAGGCGTGGTCAGCAGCATCTCGCGGTAGTCGCGCCGAGCGGTCGCGGTGGGCGCCACCCCGACGCGCTCCAGGCGCTGCGACATGGTGCCGGGGCTCTCGTCGACCGCGAGGATGCCCCGGGGCGGGGCAAGCAGAGCCTGGGCGGTGTGCTGGATCCGGTCCGTGTGCTGGTGGGTCACTGCTCCTCCTCGAATTGGTCCGGCCACGTCGAGTACCGGACGGCGCTGTAGGCCGCCAGCCGCTCGAGGCTGTGTTCGGCGAACACCGAGCGGACCGTGCCGCTGCGTCCGCGGACGGTGATGGAGTGGGTGTGGGCCGTGCCCGGCCCGTAGCGCACCCCCCGCATGAGCTCGCCGTCGGTGATCCCGGTTGCCGCGAAGTAGACGTCGTCGCCCGCAACGAGATCGTCAGCGGTGTAGACGCGGTCGAGGTCGAGTCCCGCGTCGAGACCACGGCGACGCTCGTCGGCGTCCTGGGGTGCCAGCCGACCCTGCAGGACGCCCCGCATCGCTTTGACCGCACACGCGGTGATCACCCCTTCGGGCGCTCCCCCGACTCCCAGCAGCAGGTCGACGCCGATGTTCGGCCGAACGGCCATCAGCGCGCCGGCGACGTCACCCTCGGCCAACAACTGGACCCGCGCACCCGCTGCGCGCACCTCGTGCAGCAGGCGGGCGTGCCGCGGGCGGTCCAGCAGGCACACCGTCACGTCCTCCGGCCGTTCACCGCGGGCTCGGGCGACGGCGCGGATGTTGTCACCGGCGCTGGCACACACGTCCACCACGTCGGCGACGTCGCCGGCCGCGGCGAGCTTGTCCATGTAGAACACGGAACTGACGTCGCACATCGCGCCGCGCGGGGCGGCCGCGATGACGGCGATCGCCCCGGCCAGACCGTCCGCGGTCAGCCGTGTCCCGTCGATCGGGTCGACGGCGACGTCGCAGGCCGGCCCGGTGCCGTCGCCGACGGCCTCCCCGTTGTAGAGCATGGGGGCGGCGTCCTTCTCCCCCTCCCCGATGACGACGATCCCGGCCATGCTGACGGTCGCGAGCATGGCCCGCATCGCGTCGACCGCGACCTGGTCCGCGCCGTTCTTGTCACCGCGCCCGACCCAGCGGCCACCGGCCATCGCCGCTGCCTCGGTGACCCGCAGCAGGTCCAGCGACAGGTTGCGGTCAGGTGCCGTCCTCGTCATGTGCTCATCACCGCACGCCCTTCCTCGTCCTCCGGGAAAGCTACGGTCACCCGCCGGACCGGGCTTCCCCCGCAGGGTGGAGATGCCGGGGGAGATCGTCGCGGCGCACCGGCGACCCACCCCTACCGACGACGAAGTGCCCACCAGGTGCGGCGAGCAGGTGCCGCACGAACAGTTGCGCCGTCGCGGTGGGGGCTGCCCGGGTGACCAGGTGCCACGGTCGGACCAGGGCCAGGTCGGGGACGCGGACGACGCGCAGCGCGCCCTCGGCCAGCAACGTGCGCACGGCGTCCTCGGACACCAGCGCGATCCCGAGGCCGGCCACCGCTCCGGCGATCACGGCCCCGCTGCTGCCCATGTGCAGCAGCGGTGGCCGGATCTCCTGCGCCTGGAGCAGGGCCTCCAGCGCGATCCGAGTCCCGGAACCGAGTTCGCGGACAAGCCAGGTACTCGAGGCGAGCTCGACCTGGGCGTGGGGTGCGGAGACGGCCAGCAGCCGGTTCGTGCGTACGGCCCGGGTGACCGCGTCGTCGACAACCGCCGGCGGGCGGCCGGCCAGCACCACGTCGACCTCGTGAGCGGTGAACGCGCTCCAGGCGGAGGTGCTGTCGGAGACCTGCAGGTGCACGGTGACGCCGCCGTGCTCGGCGCGGAAGTCGGCGAGCAAGGCGGGTAGGACCTGCTCTGCTGCGGTCGTGACCGCCGCGACGCGAACCGTGCCCTGCTCCGGATTCCCGCCGGCGGCGGCCGCGACCGCACCCTCGGCGAGCAGCCCCAGGACCCGCCGGGCGTAGGGGGTGAACGCGACGCCGGCAGGGGAGCACCGCACGCCCCGGCCCGCACGCTCGATCAGCGCGACGCCCATCTGCCTGCTCAGTGCGGTGACCGCGGCGGAGACGGCCGACTCCGTGACGACCAGCTGCGTTGCGGCCTGACGGACCGAACCGGTCGTGGCGACGGTGAGGAAGCTGCGCAGCTGTGCGACGGTCACGGCAGGCACTGACGATGAAGGCATTGCTTGATCGTCTCACCCGAAGACTTGCTTGACTACACCACACCTGGGCGACCACTGTCGATACCGACCGGAGGAGGTCACCATGACCGTGAAGGACACCATGACTGTGAAGGACACGCCGCAGACTGCGCGCGAGCAGAACCCCGAGCGCTGGGGCGCCGGCGTCATCCCCTACGCGGAGATGGGCTACTGGGAACCCGACTACGACATCAAGGCCACCGACATCCTGTGCGCCTTCCGCATCACCCCGCAGCCCGGGGTGCCGCCCGAGGAGGCGGGCGCGGCGGTCGCCGGTGAGTCGTCCACCGCGACGTGGACGGTGGTGTGGACCGATCGGCTGACGGCGCACGAGCACTATCAGGCCAAGTGCTACAAGGTCGACCCAGTGCCCGGTCGCGACGACCAGTGGATCGCCTACATCGCCTACGACGTCGACCTGTTCGAGGAGGGTTCCATCGCGAACCTCACCTCCTCGATCATCGGCAACGTGTTCGGCTTCAAGGCCCTGAAGTCCCTGCGCCTAGAGGACATGCGCATCCCTCCGGTCTACACCAAGACCTTCCAGGGACCGGCCCACGGCATCGTCGTGGAGCGCGAGTACCTCGGCAAGTTCGGCCGCCCGCTGCTCGGCGCGACCACCAAGCCCAAGCTGGGCCTGTCGGCCCGCAACTACGGCCGGGTGGTCTACGAGGCCTGCCGCGGCGGGCTGGACTTCACCAAGGACGACGAGAACATCAACTCCCAGCCCTTCATGCGCTGGCGTGACCGCTTCCTTTACTCGATGGAGGGCGTCAACCGCGCCCAGGCCGAGACCGGCGAGGTCAAGGGCCACTACCTCAACGTCACCGCCGGCACGATGGAGCAGATGTACGAGCGCGCCGAGTTCGCCAAGCAGCTCGGCAGCATCATCGTCATGATCGACCTGACCGTCGGCTACACCGCGATCCAGTCGATGGCCAACTGGGCGCGGGCCAACGGAATGCTGCTCCACCTGCACCGCGCCGGCCACGGGACCTACACCCGCCAGAAGGACCACGGCGTGTCGTTCCGCGTCATCGCGAAGTGGATGCGCCTGGCTGGGGTGGACCACATCCACGCCGGCACCGTCGTCGGCAAGCTCGAGGGTGACCCGATGGCCACCGCCGGCTTCTACGACACGCTGCGCAAGGACCAGGTCGCGGCCGATCCGTCGAAGGGCCTGTATTTCGAGCAGGACTGGATGCGCATGGCGGGCTGCATGCCGGTTGCCTCCGGCGGCATCCACGCCGGGCAGATGCACCAGCTGCTGCACTACCTCGGCGACGACGTCATCCTGCAGTTCGGCGGCGGCACCATCGGCCACCCGATGGGCATCGCCGCAGGGGCGGAGGCCAACCGCGTCGCCCTCGAGGCGATGGTCAAGGCCCGCAACGAGGGTCGCGACTTCCTCAAGGAGGGCCGCGACATCCTCAAGGCCGCCGCCAAGCACAGCCCGGCGCTCAACGCCTCCCTCGACCTGTGGGGCGACATCAGCTTCGACTACACGTCCACCGACGTGCCCGACGTCGTCGCCACACCGACCTCGGTCTGAGAGGACACGACATGCGCAT
>JAABVA010003291.1_pt1 | contig 15491 bp, 13 predicted proteins | sample 5560331 | NCBI WGS metagenome assembly JAABVA01 (sample SAMN12812661, study PRJNA571458) | rock metagenome | isolation source: Antarctica rocks | place: Antarctica: Victoria Land, Mt New Zealand sud | collected 2016-01-07 | reverse complement strand
CGCCTGGGACCGCGCCCAAGATAAAGGGGTGGGACCACGATGGTCCCATGGGGCCGATTTCACGCCTAAAACGAGGGACCACCGTGGGACCATGGCTTTGGTCCTAGCACCATGGTTGGTCCCACAGAAACGGCCTGTGTGGTCCCACAGAAACGGCCCTATGGGGCCACGCCAGCGCGCCCTGTCGCCCCACAATGAGGGCCGCCCCATCGCTCCCTCAACGGGCTAGCGATGGCTACCCAGACGGGGCCGCACGCCGCGCAGGACGGCGACGATGAGCAGGACGGCGAGGGCCACGTACGCGCCGACGAGGGCGGCGGCGAGGAGCGCGGCCACGACGTGGAGGGCGGGCGCGGAGGCATGGGCCAGCGGAGTGAGGAGGGCGGCGACGGGGCCGGTGAGGGCGCAGAGGATGAGAGCGTAGAGGCAGAGCGTCCAGACGCGGGCGCGGGCCTGAGCGTCGGTCATCTGTCGCCTCCCGCGTTCTGTCTCTTCCACCTGTGATGCCACTCGCCATTCTTCGCCCATCTCAGCACACCTCAACGGAACCGTCCAGACGCACCGTCCGCGTCGGCAGGGTGTACACCGCGATCCAGTCCGCCCGCAGCGCCCGGTCCACCGCCCCCTGATCCGCCGGGTCACTCACCTTGGTCAGTGCGTTGGCCAAGCGGTCGTCGATCAGATCCGTGTCGCGTAGCGTGACGCTCCGCAGCGCCTCCAGCGTCCGCCTCCGCCTCCGTGCGGCAGCCCAGGCGCGTACGCTCACCAGACGGTGGTCGCGCTCCATCAGCAGGTGGCGCATTCAGATATGTTCACCATGGCGCCCACGTTGATCCCTCGTCACCCTCCGTGTGACCGTATCCGCGCATCGATCATCCGGCGTATCCCCCTGTCTTCGCTCATCCCCAACAGCACGGGCCGCTCATTGATCTGTGCGGTCGTGATCTCCGGTGTCTCGGTCATGCCCCAACTCTACCGCATCACATCCCATCGTCAAACTGCTATCCCAATTCACGCGAACGATAAGGTTTAACGCGATTTAACAATGCCTTAACCTCCCTTTTATGCGCCGTTGACAGCCTCTTAACGTTCGCGTGATAGCTTGTGAGGAGGGGCCTTCCTCCAGGGGTTGGTGACGCACGATCCATGTGGTCACGCACGACGCATGCGAAACGCGAAAGGAAATACGAGGATGACATCTGATCTGCCGCCAAGAAACCGCCGTTCGAGGTTCACAGCCGTGCTCGCGTTGGGTCTTCTCCTGACAGGTGCGAGCGTCGCCATGCCGACGCGTGCAGTAGGGAGCGCCAGCCCGAAAGAGCTCAAGTTTTGGCTGGCCTGGACCGACACACCGGTGATCCACGCGTTCAACGGTCTCATCGACGATTATAATCGCACGCACTCGTCCGTCCACTGGACGGTCGTCCCCGCCGTGGCGCAGGACAAACTTGTGGCGAGTATCACGGCCGCTAACCCGCCCGATGCAGCCTCTCTCATCACGACCGTGGATATCGGCTCGTTAGCCTCGAACGGCGCGGTCGTAGATTTGCAGCCGTTCATCGCGCGTAGCCACCTCAATCTGACGAATTACACCTCCGCCTCGCTGAGTTCCGTTGCCGTGTACGGCCATCAGTACGGCATGCCGTTCATGGAAGATACCTACATGTTGTACTACAACAAGGCGCTGCTGACCCGCGCGCACATCGCGCGGCCGCCGCGGACGCTGAGCGAGGTGGAGGCGGACGCGAAAAAAATGACGATCACCGGATCGAACGGCTCCTACACCCAGGTCGGGTTCATTCCCACGTTCTTCCGCGGTATCTGGGGGCTGGCCTACGGTGGCCGCTATGTCGATGCCTCGGCCCACCATATCACGGCGCTCAATCCGCGCGTCGTCGCCAGTGTGCACTGGTTGGCGGATTACTGGAAGACCTTCAACCCCGACAAGTTGGACAGGTTCAACACCGGCGCCGGCGGGTACGCCACTGGGCTCGATCCCTTCGTGGCGGGCAAGCTGGGCATGGAGGTCGCGGGCGAATATCTGCAGCCGACGCTCCAGCAGTACGGGCCCAAGGTCGACTACGGTGTTGCCCCCATCCCTTACGCCGACGGCTATCCGGCGGCGGCTAACCTCGGATCAGTCGGCGGCAACCCGCTGGTCATACCGCGCGGCTCGCGCCATCCGCAGGACGCCTGGAATCTCATTCAGTGGTTGGAAACGACAGGGACAGAGTTGACGGTGCGCAAATACTACGTCGCCGACATGCAAGCGGTTCCCGAGCTCAAGTCGATCGTCTTCAATCCGTCGCTGGCGCCGACCCCGACGATGGCCGCTTTCTGGCACTATAGCGCCGGACAGAACATCCTCCCGTGGCCCTCGACGCCGGTAAGCCAGGAGTACAACGACGCGATGAGCGCCGCCGTCGAAAAGATTATCCACGGCCAAGAATCGGTGCAGGCGGGGCTCACGGGGGTGCAGCAGCAGATCGCGCCGCAACTCGCCCAGGCCCTCCAGAATTCGCGGCTCAACCATTGAGAGTCGGGCCTCCGAACTCCATGACCAGAGCCATGGATGATTCGACAATCCACCCTATGTCCCCGCGCCCGACGCGGGGACATAGGCGCCGGCGCGGGAGGGCGCTGCGCCAGTTCGGCGTCCCCCTCCTGTTTCTCGCCCCGTGGTTGATCGGCTTCTGCGGGCTGACCGTGGGACCGCTTGTACTCACGTTGTACAACAGTTTTACGTCGTACAACCTCATGACACCGCAGCAGTGGGTCGGGCTGGCCAACTATCAGACGCTCCTGACCAACGATCCTCAGTTCTGGCAGGCGCTTGGCAATACCCTCTATATGGTGCTGTTCGGCGTCCCGCTGGTGATCAGCGTCAGCCTGGGAGCCGCCCTGTTACTCAACCGTCCGCTGCGGGGGCTGGGCGTCTACCGCGCCGTGCTCTACCTCCCGGTCCTCGTCCCGCCGGTCGCCTCGGCGCTCCTGTGGCTCTGGGTTCTCAACCCTGCGGGGGGGTTGCTCAACAGCGGTCTCGACGCCCTGCACATCGGCGGACCGGGGTGGTTCTCCAGCGCAACATGGTCGAAACCGGGCATCCTCTTGATCGAGATATGGACCAGCGGGAACACCACCATTATTTTCCTGGCTGGTTTGCGGCAGGTTCCCCGGTCTCTCTACGAGGCTGCTGAACTAGACGGCGCGGGCGGCTGGCCAATTTTCAGGCATATTACGCTGCCGCAAGTGACGCCGGTGCTCTTTTTCAATGTACTGACGACCGCGATCGGCATGTTTGGGTACTTTACCCAGGGGTTTGTCATCAGTGGCGGACCCGCAGGCGCCACGTCTTTGGGCGCGCCCGAGGGCTCCTTGCTCTTCTATCCGCTGTACCTCTACCAGATCGCCTTCGGCTATTTACGCATGGGCTACGCGTCGGCCTTGGCCTGGGTCCTGTTCCTGATCGTCGTTGTCCTGAGCGCCGTGCTCTTCCTTACCTCACGCGACTGGGTGTATTACGAAGCGAGGACGCGATGATCGTGTCCCGCCGTATGACCGCCGCGCGGTCGTCTCAGGCAGCGGGCACACGTCGGCGCGGGCGCATCGCGCGGCATGGCGCGCTCCTGCTCCTCTGCGCGCTCGTCATTGCTCCGTTCATCTGGCTGCTCAGCACGTCGCTCAAATCCTCCGACCAGATCTTTGCCCAGCCTGTCGTCTGGGTCCCGTGGCCACTGCGCTGGGACAACTATCGGAGCGTCGTGACGACGATACCGTTTGTCTCCTACCTGAAGAACTCGTTGCTCCTCTGCGCGAGCAACATCGTCGGCGTCCTCTTCTCATGCCCGCTGGCCGCCTATGCGTTCTCGCGGTTGCAGTGGCCTGGACGAGACCTCGTCTTCTTCCTCATGTTCGCGACCATCCTGCTCCCGGCCCAGGTGACGATGATCCCTGTCTATCTCATTTTCCGCAATCTCGGCTGGTTAAACACGTATTGGCCCCTCATCGTGCCAGCGTTTCTGGGCAACCCCTTCTACATCTTTCTGCTGCGACAGTTCTTTCTGGGCATCCCGCAGGATCTCTCCGACGCGGCGCGGGTCGATGGCGCGGGCGAGTTGGGCATTTTCCGCAGAGTCATCCTCCCGTTGAGCATCCCCGTCCTGGTGGCCGTCAGCCTGTTCACGTTCGTCGATGTGTGGAAGGATTTCCTTGGTCCACTGATCTACCTCAATGACCCCTCGACGTGGACGCTCGGCATCGGACTGGAGCAATTTTTGAGCGCTAATGGGGCGGAGTGGAACCTGCTTATGGCCGCCGCGGTGCTCTTCAGCGTGCCTATCTTTATCATCTTTATCTTCTTGCAACGCCTATTCCTGGAAGGTGTAACTTTCACCGGCCAGCGTTGAGGAAGAAAGTGCCGCGTGACGTCCCCTATCAATTACATAGGCCGGTTGGCGCCGCCGCGCCGACTCTCACCGTACAAGGAGATAGCCTCATGCCAACGATGCGCGTTATGACCTATAATATGCTCCACGCTCCGGGAGACCGGTTAGATGCCCTGACCCAGGTCATTCAGGACGCACAACCGGACGTTGTGGCCTGCCAGGAAGTCGACGACATCGACGGTCTCCTAGCCCTGTCGCAACGCCTTGGGATGCCGCCGGTGGTCGGGCGATCAAACCGGCCCGAGTCGCCGCCCGAACCGGAGCATCTCGCGTTGCTGACACGCTGGCCGGTGACACGTATGACGGTGCATCCAGGAGATCCGGAGGCCATGTTCCGTCCGGTGTTGGAAGTATGGGTCGAGCCCCCGCACGCCGAACCCGTTGGTTTCTTCAACGTGCATTTTCGTGCCTTTGCGGGACCTCCCGGATCGGGGGTAAAGATGCGCGAAGTGGAGATTTTGCTGGATGTTCTCGCTCACGGTGATGGCCAACGGTGCGCATTGGGCGATTTCAACGCGTGGGCGCCGGGTGAAGGGGATCAATCCTCGTCGTGGCGATCCGACCTGCCCGAAGATCACCGCGTGGCCGTGCGGGGAGGAATCGGTCGGCGCATGATGGAGCACGGGTTCGTCGACACATGGCGGGCGGCTGTCCGCCGGGACCCCTCGACGGAGCCTCCCCGCACCCTACGCGGCGCGTCCGCCTCTCGCGTCGATTTTATCTGGGCCGATTCGACACTGGCGCCTTTCGCCGTCGAATCCCGGATTATTCGCACGCCAGTGGCGGAGCACGCGTCCGATCACTACCCTACGCTGACCGTCTTTGACGTTCCGAACCGGGCCGCGTCGACGCCATAGGGTTCATGGCTGAAGATGGTAGCGACGCGCCGCCTTAGACAGACCGATGCGACAAGGTGCGCCGTTGCGCGTTCGATGTGCGCCACAAGGTCCACGTCCTCCCTGTGCTGGCCGTTTCGTCCATCCGTGCAAAAAGTCTCCTCGCACTGATGCCTCTGGATGGCGTCTGCTGGCTAACTGGCGCGTATGATTTCGGGGCAAATCTTGCGTCAAGGCCTGCAAGGTCAGAGGCCTATGCCTCAGATGATGGGGGCTGGTGACGCGGGATGACCCTGGCATGGTCGGCTACCGTGCGTCCGCCTTGCCGCATATCAGCTAAGACATGGTTCAATCGGGCTTGACAGTTTTAAATTGGCAGTAGCTGCGAAATGGCCCTCCGTAGGCGTGAAATGGCCGCTGTCGATTTGTTTTCGACTGTTCAAACTGTCAAGCTGGTGTGTTCGGCGTTTGAAAGCGGGCTCATGCACACATTTGATGCTTTATCCTCCGTCCAGCATCCGCTCGCGCAAGAGGGCGAGGCCCGCGCGGCCGAACATTTGGCGCTTGAGCGTCTTGAGGACGGTGAGCGTGATGCGGCGCTCGGCGATCTCGACGTGATCGAAGCGCAGACCTTTAAGATGGGGCAAGAAGCTGGCGGGATTGAGGTGCATGAGAGGACTCCCTGGGTAGGCCGTCAGACCGCGCGGGCGGTGTCTCCTCATACTCTGCCTCTCACCCCCAAGCATCAAATGTGTGCATGAGCCCGTTTCTCAGTGCCGAATACAAAGCTGGAACGCGCCTGTGCTGAACCATGTCTAACGATGATACGCGCCTGATCTGCTTCCTTTTGGCGCGCTACGTTTGCTATCCTTGCGCCCTTAGACATGGTTCAAACGAACTTGACAGTGTTACGCCTGGCAAAGGTCCAGACTGTCAAGCCGCGCCGAGCGTGTACTGAACCATGTCTTATCTATCATGACGTGGCCGCGCGCTTGGCGGCCTGCATGCGCTTGGTGGTGGCGCTGGTGGCGTAGACGGCGATGCCCTCCACGCGCGGGTCGAGGGCAGCGTAGCCCTCGATGATGGCCGTGTCCTCCGCGTCGGCGGCGAGGGCCTCGGCGACCTTGACCCACTGCTTGCGGCCGACTGGTGCTGCCCGAGGGCTTTTTGCTGGCCCAGGTGGTCAAGAGTCGCCAGGGGCGGCGGCTGGCGGAGATCACGCGGCGCGTGGTCGTCGGGACAGAGGACGCCGTCACACGCGTCAGCGCGGCGACGCGGGGCGGCACCGCCATCAACACCGCCTACATCGAACGTCTGAACGCCACCTTCCGCGCGCATCTCGCGCCCTTGACGCGGCGCGGACGGGGCATCGCGCACGGGACGGCGCTCGTGGAGAGCGGTATGTGGCTCGTCGGCTGCGCCTACAACTTCTGCTGGACCCACGAGAGCCTGCGTTTGCGCGCCATCGGGGGGCGCAAGTGGCAGGAGCGAACGCCAGCCATGGCCGCTGGGCTGGCCGACCATGCGTGGACCATGGACGCGTTGCTGCGCTATCCCGTCCCGCCCCGCGTGCGGACGGTCACCCCGAAACCGCCGCGCGGTCGCAGGCGCGATCATGATCGTCCCCTCCCCTTCCCCGCCCGCCCCGCGCCACCACCAACGGGGAGGGTCGCATGAGCACACTTTCGTGTGGTGGTACCTGGACAACAAGGTACACAGATAATGGGCGTTGTAGCACCGGCCGAACTCCCGATAGACCAGATCCTGGAGCATGAGGCTACTCCAACACCCACTGGGATAGCCCGCCGCCAGTGGCCCCGCCGCCACCAGCTCTTTCAAGCGATCCCGCTGCGTGGGGGTCAGCTTGCACGGGCGTCCGGGCGAGGCCCCGTAGCGCAGGCTCTCGACGCCACGCAGGATGAAGGCGCGCAGCCAGCCATGGACCGTGCTTTCGCCCGCTCCCACGCGCTCCGCCGCTTCGGCGACGGCCACGCCGTCGCTCAGATGCAGCAACGCGCTGATCCGCTTGACCAACCGCTTGTTCCCCTGCCGCAACGCGTGCTGCCACGCCATCCGCAACTCCTTGACGGTCGCCCCTCGAAACGCTATCTTGATGTGCACGGGATACCTCCTGTCGCATTGGGTCTCATGCCATGCTCCCAGGGTACGGTATCCCGTCCTTTTTGTCAGATCCCGTCTCGTTCTTTTCCTGACCGTCTATAGTGTGCTGGCGACGCAAAGCATCCGTGCGGATAGTCCTCTTTTTTATCCGTACGGATGCCTTGCGTCGCCTCATTACTGATCACGCGCCACGCATCACTACCGACATACCGGCTGCACCATCGGTTCTTGGGCGTGAGATCGTTCGTGGCCAATGACAGGCACGGGGGCGTCACCGCGCCTTCGACCGGCACCGTAAACCTGCGCCAGGACGACACCAACGCCGAGCCAGGCGACCACGCCAAGCGCGGCTTCGACGGGCTTGAGGACCGTCCACGAGACGTTGTCGTGGTTGAAGGCAGCGTAGAGCGAGTCGAGATACGTCAGCGCGACCAACGGCAGCATCACGACCGTATAGCGCGCGCAGAGCGCGGGTTCGTACACCAGCAGGAAGGGGAGAACCCAGATGGTGTAGTTGGGTCCCCACCCAGGGCTGAACAGATAAAAGGCGAGGGGCAGCGCCGCCAGCCCTTCGAGCGGCCGTCGGCGCCACAGCAGCGCCAGCACGACAACGACCAGCGCGATCCGCAGCAGATCGCCATTAAGCGCGACGATGCCGGGGTGCGGGCGGGCGCGGGCGGAGTGTAGCCAGCACGCATGCGCGAGCGCGACGTAGCCCCAGCAAAAGCCCTGCGCTCCCTTGTACTGTAGGACGTTGTAGAGCATGTGGTCGTGCGCGAGGCGATGTGTGAGCGTTCCCGTGGTCGTCAACGCCTGATGCACGCGCGCCAGGAGACTCGTGTGCGCTACGGCCTGCTCGTACAGGCTCATCGTGATGGCCAGCGGCGTCAGAGTCAACGCGCTGTAGAGCGCCCACGATCCCACCAGCTCGATAAGCGCGCCGCCGCGTTCCCAGCGCATGTCGCGACGCGGGATCAGCATCAGGAGCGGTGGTAAGACGAGCAGCGGCCAGGTCTTGTAGGCCACGGCGAGGCCCAGGGCCAGGGCCGAGAGCGACGCCGCGCCAACCCCCACACGCCGATCCAGCCGCGACAGCAACAGCAGGAACAAGGCCAGCGCGATACCCAGGACCGGAATCTCCTCGAATTGACCGTGATAGGCCGTCACCAAGACCGGAAGCGGATTGACGGCGTAGAGCAAGCCGAGATGCACTGCCTGTTCAGGGCTGCGACCGAGCCGGCCAGCGATGGCGCGCACAACCACGGCGATCGCGATGCCGCAGAGCGCGGGCGCGAGCTTGTCGAAAACGAGGAAATGCCCGCGGTCTCCCCTCGAGAACCAGACTAGCAGTGCACTCAGATATTCGTGTAGGAACGGGGGATAGGGATAGCGCCCGTGCGCGAGTGGATCGGTATAGACATCGCGCCTGGCCAGGGCCAGTGAGCCGATCCACCAATGCGCCTCGATGTCGAAAGGTAAGCCGCGATCGAGCACGACAATGGGCACGGCGCGCGCCATGGCAGCGGTGGCGGCAATGGCGAGCACGGGATGGGACCGGGACCAGGGACCGGCCCAGCGGCGTACGGTGAGTGATGCCAGAGCGAGGGCCAGCAGCCACACGACCGCGGGAGCGAGGGTTGCGTCGTTGAGCACCACGTCTCCTTCAAGGTATATCGTTGGGGCGCCGGTTCCGACGACCGCTGCCTTTTGTACAGGCATCCGCCAACGCGTGTTGGCGGACATGGCCGCACGATCGTAACGGCCTGTCGCTACGATCGCGCGGCTGACGTGGTGGACCAACATCATCCCCATCGCGCGCTGGCGCGCCACGCCTACGGCATGGCCCAGCACAGGAGGTGCCTGACACCAGAACAACCGCCCCCGGCTGCCGATGAATGGTACGGCAGCCGGAGGCGGTTGTCTTGCGGTGAGCCGGCCCGATCATGGGGGCCGGCTCACCGCAGGCGCTAACAGTATCCCGACAAGAACCCTACTTCTTCCCGAAAGGGGCACTGTCGAAGCCCGAGCGGCCTTCATCGAACAGGCGCGCCATGGGCGTGACGTTGGCCGTATCGCAGGTGTAGTGCAGGCAGCCAAGCCGGAACACTCCCTGGATCGTCTGCAGGAGCGAGTAGTGGTTGTACGGCGTCGTGTCCTGCACGCCATGCGGTCCGTGGTTGGCGATGACGATCGTCGCCACGCGGCCACCGCCTGGATTGGCGTCGCAGCACCCCAGGTTCGTCGGGGAGAAGTCGTCCTCATCCCAGGTCACGACGATGGCGTTGTGGCCGGAGCGCCACGCGGGCGAGCGCATGATGCCCGAAACCAGCGCGGAGACCGTCTGGTCCCCCGTTTTGATCAACGCCGTGTCGTCGCCCGCGCACGACCCGGTCCCGTGCATGTCGTGGCATTGGTCGGGGACGATGTAGCTCAGATTCGGGACACGGCCGCTGGTCAGGTCGACCACGAGCTGCGACCACGGCACGATCTTGCGCAACTCCGCCCTACTCCCCTGGATGCGCGCGAAGTTCAGGAAGGGGTTATGCTTGGAGGCATAGAGGGCGTTGCTCGCGCTGGGGTAGGTCGTCCCCAGGTAGCCCGCCGACGGCAGCGACTGCTGGTAGGTCTTCCAGGTCAGCCCTTTGGCCTCTAGCTGGCTCGCCACGCTGGGGTCGGCGAGCGTGTGCGTGTAGTAGGGCGCGTCGTCCTGGATGCCGAAGTAGCTGCCGCCGATACTCGCCACGTAGTTCGGCTCGCTCGGGTGCGTCACGCCGTCGTAGTTCGTGGCCAGCGCATACCGCCGCGCCAGGGCGTTGATCCGTGGCGCGTTGCTATTCCCAATAATCTGGTCGTAGCTATGGTTCTCCATCATGATGATGAAGACGTGCTGGTAGCGCGGTAACGGCTTATGACCGCCACCCGTCGTCGTCGCCATCGGCGTGCTCGTCGCCGTTGCCGTCGCGCTGCTGCCTACCGTAGCTGTCGCCGTCGGCGTGCCGGTCGCGGTGGACGTGGCGCTGCTCGCCGCCGTCGGCGTGCCGGTCGCGGCGGCCGTTGGCGTCGCGGTCTCCGTCCCGATCGGCTGCGCGGTCGCGGTAGCCGTCGCGCTGCCACCCGTGCCGCTCGTGCCGCTGGAGCCCGCATTCTGGGCCAGGACGATAACCGAGCCGAGCAACCCGTTCCCCTGGCTCACGAGGTCTTGCTCCTTCCCGGCGTCGACCGGCGTGTTACTGAAGGCGGCAGCGTCCAGCGCCGTCGACATTCGCGCGGTGAGCGTATCGCGGTGAGCGCCGATCGCGTTGAGTTGGCTGTCAAGGGTGGTATAGGTCGAATCGTCGGCAGCGCTCCCGCTCTCCAGCGCGGCCGTCGAGATGTGCAAGCTGGCGAGGCCGAGCGCCGCGACGGGGGCGTTGATTTGCTTGTAAACTTGCGCCAGACTGATATAGCCGTCACGGTTTGCCTGCAGCGCTGCGGGGAGCGCCGCGGGGTCCAGATCCTCGGCCAAGACGCGCCCATCGTGGCTGTAGTCGTCCGTCAGGCCAAGCAGCGCCAGCATCGTGGGGCGGATATCGGTGTGGTCCGACCAGGTGCTGCTGTCGACGCCGTTGTGCTGGACACCGGGGCCGGCGAGACCCAGCCACGTCGTGCTGATGTCAGGTTGCACATTCCCGTGCAGCCAAGCATAGGAGCGGCTCTGCGTCACGCACAGTGACGTATCGCTGGGCGCACTGTTGTAGGCGTAGCCGCACCCGCCGGTCACATAGTAGTCGGGACGGGCGAACAGCACGAAGGTCGGCGTCCGGGCGGGATCGGCTGTGACCATATGGAGGAGTTTCAGCTCGGTCGGGCCGGCCAGGTACTGCGTGAGCTTGCCGGCTTTCTGGGAGATCGGGTTGGTCAGCGTCAAGGCGCCGGTCGCGCGCTCGACAGCCCGCGCGCTTGGATCGGTGGGGGCGGGCTGTCCATTAAGGTAGACCCCAGGCGCGGTGTCGTTCCCAGCCGTAAATGAGGGCGACGTGACCTGCTGCTCCTGCGCCAGCGCACCGTCCAGGCCCACGGCGACTTCACCGAAGGGGGAGGACGCGTAGGTGCAGTAGGCGCCTGGCGTCACCACCGGCGGATTCTGTGAGGTGTCGATCGTCGCGCCGGTGCAGCCCGGATTGTCGGGCGCCCCGGAGGTGAAGTGGTCGCCCTCGTCGGCGGTGAACACGAACAGGGTATTGCTCTTGTCGATTCCGTCGTGGGCCAACCGCTGGAAGAAGGCGCCGAAGGCGTCGTCGTACGCTTTGAGTTGCGCCACGTAGCCCTGCTCGCCGGGACCATAGGCGGAGTGGCCGCTGGCTGGCTCTGGGTGCTGATCGTGCGCGTCAGCGATATAGGCGTAGGTCACGGGGACGCCATGCTCCTGCATCGCGGCCACGTACCCGAGCGATTGCGCCGCAGTCGGGTCGAAGCCGGGGAAGCCCGCCGTGCCGGTCGCGGAGTTCGTGATCGGGTGGCCGGCGGTATCGGTCACCGTCACGCCGCCGTCGGCGGTGAGTTGCGGCGCGACGTATTTGTTGCCGTACAGGGCGTTGAAGCCGCTGTAGCCGCCCGGCTCGTCGGGCAGCACGTCGGGCTTGCCATTATTGGCGTTCGAGCACATAGCGCCAGCGGCGCTGTCGGCCTGGCTACAATGGACCGCGATACCCACGAAGTCGGCGAAACGGTTGCGCGAACTCTCCTGCGCCTCCGGCGAGGTGGGGCCAAAGACGGTGGCGATGTCGTTCGCGCCGTACGGACTGTTGACGTTGGCGTTCTCCAACTCCATGTTCGCCATCGCGACGGCGCCGACATTGCAGCCAGCACGGGTGTAGGGGACCCACGGCGCGGGGGCGTTCGTCCCCGAGACCGCACGCGTGCTGGGGGGGGCGCTCAGCATGTTGTAGGTACCGTTCCCGATCGTGTCGGTCCAGTAGGTAAAGGCGGTGGTGTAGGACCGTGGCGACCCAGCGTTGTTGTAATACTGATAGCTGTTCTGTCCGATCGCCACGCCGTGACGGTCGGGGTAGACCCCGGTCAGCGCGGTCAGGATGTCTTCGGAGGTGTGCGAAATCAGCGGCGTATGGTGGTTCGTCAGCAGCGTGCCGTTGGTCTTGATGAAGCTGAGCAGGTGCGGCATCTGCTCCAGGTCGGACGGCACGTTGAGGTTGTCGCGCGTGAAATGGGTATTGTCGAACTGGATATCGATCACATGCTTGATCGTCCCGCCTGCTGCGTTGAGCTGGCAGGCAGTGGCGTTCGTGGCCGCCTGGACGGCGGCCGGTGCCTGGGACGTGATCCCGTTGGCAAGTCCTAGTGGCACGATGACCAGCGCCGCCGTGACGGCACAGCGACTGAGCAGGTGTCGCTCCAACCTGGGTTGCCCGTTCATCTCTCTCTTTCTCCTCGCTCGTCATGGTCGATCAGAGTAGGGGAAACGATCCACCACTCGTCGCGCCGTGAGCGCCGTGGTTAGACGCCCTGTTCTCACCCTACCACCCGCCGCTACGATCAGCGTTAAGAGGCGTTTAAGGGCTTGTTAAGGTTTGGTTAAACGTCGGCCAAGGCGTGTGCTGTTCGCATCAACGATAATGGCCGCGCTCATACGGCCCGTCCCCACATGGGATCAGCACAGATCCGATAGATCGCCAGGGTGTCGTGCCCATCAACAAGACTGCTCAGATAGAGTGCGTATGTGCGCCGGCTCACCAGCCTCTCTGCTTTGGCTATTTAGGCCGTCCGTCAGGCGCAACGCCAGAACGTTGCGACGTTTCGCTCACCTTGCCCGTCTCGCTAGCGGCATGTCGTTAGCCCCAGAAGATATCAAGATATCGGTACCCATCACTCGCGTCACCATGCTCACGGCTGACCGAAAGCAGACCAGCGCCGACAATGGACCGCTTACGTGGGCACGACGCTGCTGTATAACTATCCACTGAGCCAAGATCGTCAATGGTTCCCGCAATCCGCCACCACACGCCCCCTACGTGGGCCACCGGTCACGCGGAGAGGGTAGCGTGCATAGTAGCGTGCATAGTGGAGCAGACCACGACGGTAACAGCAGCGCCCTTGGTGTCATGCACTCCAGCATGAAGGCGTTTCGCCGAAGGCCTTCAGCGCCATGGAAGCGCGCGCTGTGACCTTTGCTCCCGTGTCTCTCACGGCGTGGTAGCGCGCTTGGCGACCTGCGTGCGCTTGGTGGTGGCGCTGGTGGCGTAGACGGCGATGCCCTCCACGCGCGGGTCGAGCGCGGCGTAGCCCTCGATGATAGCCGCGTCCTCCGGGTCGGCGGCGAGGGCCTCGGCCACTTTCGCCGTAACTCCTCAGAGTTGGGGGGAAGGAGTTTGGAGGAGGGCGAGACAGGCCGGGAAGGGATTCTGGCGCTGGGCGTGCCAGGACTCGAAGAGGGAGGCCAAATCCAGCCGGATGGTGGTGCCTTGGGGGCTGCGCGTGCCGCCACTGATTTTGCGGGCGATGACGAGCGGGCGCAGGCTGCGTTCGGACAGGTTGTTAGTGGCCTCGACTTCGGGCACGCGCACGAACTCGAAGAACTCACCGCGATGGCGCAGCAGGCGCTGGGCTAAGGTCTGGCAGGGATGGCCCGCCCGTGCGGCATAGCAGTGCCCGAGGGCACGGGCGCGGTCCTCCAACTGGCGATAGGCGCGCTCCCGTTGCGCGTCGGAGAGGTCCAGGGACAGGCACTCTTGCCCCCGCTCATACAGGGCATAGAGCGCGCCCGCCCAGACACGGACCTCCGCGTCGGCCGGGTGGGCCTCCTTGAGGGCGTGCAGATCCCGCAGCAGAGGCGCCCAGCAGCGTTGCTTGCGGCCGAGCACCCCGTTGTAGGCCGCATAGAAGTCCGTGCAGCGCACCCCGGCGCAGTCATCCAAGAGGTCTTGCGCCACCGCGCCCGCACGACTCTTGTGATAGGTATAGAGCCGTACCCCCGCTGGCGTGGCCCGCACCCAGATGTAGCCGTTCGCGCCATCCTCGCGCCAGCCCGTCTCATCGCCATACACCGCTGGGCTGCCGCGCACCTGCTCCTCCAACCGCGCCCGTTCCGGTGCGGTCGCCTCCGCCAGCCGCCGCAACATATCCACGAGCGCCCCCTCCGACACATGGACCGTCCACAACGTGCGCAGCAGGTCCTGGATCTGCGCCAGCGGCAGGCGTCGTCGTGTGCGCAGGTAGGCGACCAGGCTCATCAGCCGCACCCCGAAGCGGCTCTGTCCCAGCACCTGCCCCTCCAGATCGAGCGGCGGCGCCTGCCACCGCTGGCACACCGGACAATAGCGCGTGATCACCCGATGCTCGATCACCTCCACCGGTGCCAACGGCAGCTCGATCACCTCGCGCCGCCGGTCGATCGTGTGCCCCTGCAACGCATAGTCACAGTCCGGGCAGCGCGCGTAGGCGTGCTCCTCCACCCGTGTCGGCGCACTCCGCTGGCGTCCCGTATTGTGCTCCGGTGCCCGTTTATGCCGCTCCGTGGGCGCGCGCTCCGGCCGGTTTGCCTTCGCCCACGCCGGACGGGGCGTCTTCTGCTCCTCCCCCAGGGCGAGGCGTTCCTGTAGCTGCGCAATCGTGGCCTCTAACTGCGCAATCGTGGTCTGCTGCGCCGCGATCGTGGCCCGTGCCTCCACCAGTGCCGCCTGCAGCGCCTGTACCGCGTCTCCTGTAGCCATAAACGTATCCTAGCACACGGCCCCCTCTTTTTCCTCCCCCAACTCTGAGGAGTTACGTCAAATTGCTTGCGTGGTAGAATGCGATCCATAATGGACGCGTCCATCGTCTCCAGCACAACGTTATCGCCTTCGCCCACGCCGGCCTCGCCGCGCTCACCAAGCCCCACACCTGACGCGGGAGAGAGGGAAACGGCTGTTGCATTGTTAACACACGCTTAACGCGCGCTTAATACGCCCTTAACGGTCGAGGTCTACCCTGGAAGGCGGACACGTTGACGCTCGTGTCGTGTCGCTAAACCCCCGTCTAGGGAAAGGAATAGGTCCTCGTATGCAGCAGCCCACCCGCTATCGCATCGACGCTATACCACGGCGATCGCGCCATC
>JAABVA010003290.1_pt1 | contig 15491 bp, 13 predicted proteins | sample 5560331 | NCBI WGS metagenome assembly JAABVA01 (sample SAMN12812661, study PRJNA571458) | rock metagenome | isolation source: Antarctica rocks | place: Antarctica: Victoria Land, Mt New Zealand sud | collected 2016-01-07 | reverse complement strand
GCGAGCTGCTTCACCTGGGACCGGTCCGCCGAGCTCCTGGCCGGGGTCGTGCTCTCGGAGATCCACGCCTTCCGGCGCGCGGATCGCGCGCCGGCCGGGCGGTTCGCCCCCGATCGCCCCCGGCGGAGGCGGGCGACCACCCGGCGCCGGGCGCGCTCGGACATGACGACCCTCGCCCGGTTCACTCACGTCGACCCGGCCGTCGCCGCGCGGGGACTCCGGCTGACCGACGAGGTGGCCGTCCAGGGTCGTGACGTGGTCGCCCTCATGCGTGGCTGCGACGAGGTGGACGCCCTCCACGTCCTGGAGCGCCTCGGTGCCGGCGACCCGCGGGTCCGCCTCGCCACCCGGCACGAACTGCTCGCCGGGCCCCGACTGGTGACCCTGACCGAGGAACCGGCCGGAGCGGCGGGGTGATGACGGAGGTCCCGGCCGTCGCCGTCGGCCCGACCGACGGCGACCGGGCGCCCCTGTCCGGGCGCGGGGAGGACACCACCGGCCACGCCACGATGATGTCCGCTTCGGGCGGGGCCGTCGGCCTGCTCAGCTACGGATGCACGCTCGTCATGGCCCACCTGCTCGCCCCGCCCGACTATACGGTCTTCGCTGCCGCCGCCGCGCTCGTCGGTGTCGCCGGTGTCGCCTCGACGGCGCTGATCCCGCTCCCGCTCGCCCACGTCGTGCGGGCCGGTCCCCCCGGGTCGTCGGCGCGCGTCGAGGCGATGACCTTCGCCGCGGCGGTGTCGGTGCTGGTGGGATCGGTGACCGGTGCCGTGCTCGGAGCGCTCGCCTCGGGCTTCGCGTCCACCGGGATCGCCGTCACGGCGGGGCTCTCGGCGCTCGCCTTGTTCGCCATTGCCCCGGTCTGGGGCTTCCTGCAGGGAGAGGCCCGCTTCCGGCGCTACGCGGTGCTCGCCGTCGGCGAGGTCGCCGTCCGGCTCGCCGTGAGTGTCGGCGCGGTGGCGCTCGGTGCCGGCGCCGCCGGAGCGGTCGGGGCCTTCGCCGTCGGGGCCGCCGTGGTGCTCGGCGTGGCCGGCGCCGGTGCGCTGCGCGACGTGTCGTCCACGGTCGTCCGCCGGGTGGTGGCCGACCGCGTCCGCTGGGCCGAGACCGGGAGCGTCGCCGCGGTCCAGACCGTCCTCTCGACCCTCGCGGTCGCCGACGTCGTCGCCATCGCCCTGGTCATGACCCCGGCCTCCGGCGCCGCGGCCGCCGGCTACCAGGCCGTGGCCACGCTCGCCAAGGCGCCCGTGTACGTCGCGGTCGGGACGGCGCTGGTGAGCTTCCCGGTGCTGCGCGTCGCCGCGGGGGCGGACCGTGACCGTCGGTTGCGCGAGGCGCTGGCGGCCTTCGTGCGCTTGGTCGTGCCGGCCGTCGCTGTGGTCGCGACGGTGCCGGCCGTGCTGGTCGGCCTTGTGCTGCCGGCGTCGTACCTTCCGGCCACCACCTTGTTGCCCTGGCTCGCCGCGGCCGGTGCCGGGCTCGGTGGCGTCACCGTCCTGGCCACCCTGCTGCTGGCGGTCCGCGCGCAGCGCGCCCTGGTCCTCGGGCTCATCGGGGCGGTGCTCGCGCTCGGCCTGGGAATGGCCGTCGGGCTCGGCGCCGCCGCCGACGCGACCGTCGGCTTCGCGTACGGGACGGCGGCGGGTGCCTGGGTGGGCGTCGTGGTGGTCGGCGCCGCCGGGTGGCGCCACCGACCCCGCCTGATGGGGTCGATCGTCGCGGTCCGCGGGGTCGCGTATGCGGTCGGTGTCGTCGCTCTGCTCGGCGTGGCGCGGTTCTCGGTCGCGGCGTGGGTGCTCGCCGTGGTGGTGCTCGGCCTCGCGCTCGTCGGGCTGCCCGTCATCGGGGGTCGGGTCCGGGTCGCGGCCGAGCCCGGTGCCGGTGAGGTCGGCGCCGAGCCGGACCGGGCGGGCCTGCGCGTCCTGCACCTCGGGTTCGAGGACCCCGCGATGCCCGGGTCGGGTGGGGGTGCCCACCGCACGCTCGAGATCGACCGCCGCCTGGCCGCCATGGGGTGGCGGATCGTGGTGGTGACGACCCGGTACCCGGGGTGTGTCGATAGTACCGAGCGTCATGGGCCCGGCTGGGTGCGCTGGGTGCATCTCGGTGTCGGACGCGGCGGGAACCGGCTGACCCGGTGGCTCGGCTACGTCCTCGGTGTCCCTCTGGCGGTGCGGGCGATCGACAGCGACCTGGTCGTGGAGGACTTCTGCGCGCCGGCCTCGTCGATGGGCGTCCCGTGGTTCTCCGTCGCCCCGGTGGTCGGCATGGTCCAGTGGCTCAACGCCCGCGACAAGGCCACCCAGTACAAGATCCCCGTCCACGTCGTGCAACGCGTGACGGTTCGGGCCCACCGCCGGCTCGTGGCCGTCTCCGAGGGGGTCGCCGAGCAGCTGCGGATGCTCGCGCCCAGAGCCCGGATCGCCGTCATCGGAAACGGGGTCGACCGGGCGGCGTTCCACACGGGTGAGGTGTCCCGCGGCGACGACGTCGTGTTCGTCGGACGCCTGGAGATCGCCCAGAAGGGCCTGGACCTGCTCGTCGACGCGTGGGCCCGGGTCGCGCCTCACGTTCGGGGTCGGCTCGTGCTGGTCGGCAGCGGCCCCGACGAGGCCGCCCTGCACGAGCGGGTCCGGCGTCACGACATCGCCGACCGCGTGCACTTCGTGGGCTGGAAGGCCGGGGCGGAGAAGTTCGAGCTCCTCGCCTCCGCGCGGGTCGCCGTGGTGCCCTCGCGGTTCGAGACCTTCGGCATCGTGGCCGCCGAGGCCCTGGCCACCGGGACCGCGGTGGTGGCCTTCGACATCGCCTGCCTGCGCGAGGTCCTGCCCGCCGAGGCCGGGTCGCTGGTCCCGCTGACCGGTGACGACGAGACCGACGTCGCCGCCTACGCCGCGAGCCTGCGGGAGCTCTACGACGACGACGCTCGTCGTGCCCGTGTCGCCGAACGCGGCCCGGTGCTCGCCGGCGTCCACGACTGGGACGTCCTCGCCCGCGACCAGGAGGCGTTCTACCGGGCCGCGGTGGGCGCCGGCGACGAGCCCGCCGCAGGAGCGGTCGAGGGAGCGCGGTGACCCTCGACGAGAGGCCGACGGCCTCGTTCGCCTCGCCGCGACCGGCGCTCGACCCCGTCACCGTGGGGTTGTTTCCCGAGCGGCTCAGCGCGATCAAGTTCCGCCTCGGCGCCGGCTCCGGACCGCTCGGCCGACCACCGCGCTGGGCCCTGAGGACCCCCACCTTCGCGGTGCTCCTGTCGGTCCTCGTCCTCGCGACGGTGGGGCTGCGCCTCTGGCACGAGACCAGCGCCTTCGAGCTCTTCATCGACGAGGTCGAATACGCTGACCTCGGCAACTCCTTCGCCGACGGCCGCGGTCCAGAGCTGTTCGGGGACCCCTTCTTCCTCCACCCGCCGCTGGTCTTCGCGCTGCTCGGATGGGTGATCGGCGCGCCGGTGCCGCACATGACCGTCGACTTCGTCCTCGGCCTGCGATGGGTCAACCTCTTCTTCGCCGCAGCCAACACGCTGCTCGTCGTCGGGATCGCGCGTCGCGTCGTGCCGGCCTGGGCTGCGCTCCTGGCCGGGGTCGTCTACGCCCTCGACCCCTTCGTCATCCGCTTCGACAGCCGCCTCATGCTCGAGGCGCCGATGATGACGGGGATCCTGGCCGGGGTGCTCGCGGCCCTGGTCGCCGTTGACCGCGGCACCCGCCGCGGCCGGGTCGGCTGGCTCGCCGTGGCCGGTCTCGCGTTCGGCGTCGCCGTGACGACGAAGAGCACCTCGTCCCTCATCACCTCCGTCCCGCTCCTGTTGATGGTGGCCACCTCGTGGGGTCTGCGGCGGAAGGAGGCCCTCGGCGTCTTCGCCGTGCAGTGCGGGACCTACGTCCTCTACCTGCTGTGGGTCGTGATCACCGGCCGGTGGGGGGACTGGTATGAGCAGACCCTCTCGGGGGTGGTCCGCGCGACGGGCGTGGTGAAGGAGACCGGCTTCACCGCCGCCAACGCGCCGTCGTTCTTCGACCGGTTGCTCGCCAACCTCGGCCTCTTCACGCCGTCCTACCTGCTCATCGGCGTCGCCGTGTGTTACGCGGTCTACCTGCTCATGATCGGCTGGCGCTCACTGCGGGTCTCCGGGCCCGGCCAGCCCGGCGTGGCCGGGTCGCACGCGTTGCGCGGCGACGGGGACGCCCTCGGGCTGCTGACGTGCTGGCTCGCCGGTGTGCTCGTCGCGATCGTCTACACGATCGCGCTGGGGACGATCGAGGAGCAGACGTTCTACCTCCTCGCGGTGCCCTCCACCGTCGTGGTCGCCCTCCTCGCCACCCAGTTGGCGTCCTTCCGGCGCGTCCTGCGGGGCGCGCTGGCCGTCGCTCTGGTCCTTGTCCTGGTCGGTTCCGGGGCGGTGTGGTGGACGGTGCACAGCCGGCCCGACGACGCGTACCGTCGTGTCTCGGGCTACGTCAACGCCTCGATCGGTACGGGCAGCCAGATCGCACTCGGCGACGGGATAGCGCAGTTCGTGCTCCCTGGGTACGGGCTGCATCGGTTGAGCTCGCTCGACGACGCCCGCCGCACCGGGTCGCGCTATGCCCTGGTCTCCACCCAGCTCTCCGACCTCGGACTCGCGCCGGCGAGCTCCGCGGTCGTCGACGAGCTCGCCCGCCGGTACACCCTCCTGTTCTCGGCCTCCGGGCGCACCTCGGGCGAGCTGCGTGTCTATGACCTCGATCGCCCACTCGACGGACCCTCCCCGCTCGCTCGAGGACGGCCGAGATGACGGCGACCCGCGCAGGAGGCACACCGGCGGGCGCCCCGCGCGGGCTCATACCGAGCTTGGTCGGGGTCCGGGGGGTCCTCGCCGCGGTCGTCGTCGCGGTTCATCTGGCGCCCTATGCGAGCGCCCTCGCGCCCGTGTCCGCGCCGGTATGGGACGCCGTCTGGCGGCACGGTTACATCTCGGTGGATGTCTTCTTCGTCCTTTCCGGATACGTCCTCACCTCGAGGTACCGGGTGGTCTTCGCCCGATGGCCCGGGTGGCCGAACGTCGGCCGGTACCTATGGGCTCGCCTCTCTCGGTTCTTCCCGGTTCATCTGGCCGTGCTCGTCGCGCTCGTCGCCGCGGTCGCCTTCGGGAAGGCGGTCGGTGTCGCGGTCCCGCACGGGGGCGACCTCGGCGTCGACCTGGCGCGCAACCTTTCCCTGACCCAGGGTTGGGGCGGGGCGCACGCCCTGACCTGGAACGGCCCCGCCTGGTCCCTGAGCGCGGTGTGGTTCTGTTACCTGATCTTCCCTGTGGTCCTCCCCCTCGTGGTGCGGGTGAGGTCCGGGCGGGGCGCCATCATCGCCTACCTGTTCGTCGTGGCGGCGCCGCTCGTCGCCTACTCGTTCCTCGGCTTCGACGATGCCGAGATCACCTATCGGGCGCCGCTGTTCCGCGCCGTCGGCGACTTCGTGGGTGGAGCCATGCTCTGCAGGCTCACCCACGTCGGGTCGCGACTCGCGCCGTGGGCGGGGCGGTGCACCGGGATGATCACCGGTCTGAGCTTGGCAGCCCTCGCCCTCCTTGCGGTCCTCGGCGCGTCGGCCCTCTTCGTGGTCCCCCTGGCGGGATTGATCATCCTGGCCCTCGGCGAGCAGCGCGGGCGTCTGAACGCGCTGCTGAGCAGCAAGCCTCTCCTCCGGTCGGGCGAGGTCAGCGTGTCCCTGTTCTTCACCCACGTTCCCTGGTTGCTCGCCGCCGCCCTGGTGATCACTCCCGCCCGATTCCCCGGCGTGTGGGGCTGGGTCGCCATCTTGCTGCTGGTTGCGGGAGCGGTCGCGACCGCGTACGCCACCCGCGCCGTGATCGAGGTACCGGCGCAGCGGCTCATGGGCCGCCTGGTCGACCGGCCCCGCCAGGCACCGACGCTCCCCGTCGACCGGAGGACCGCGGTCGCCGCCGGACCGCCCTCGACCGATCGACCCAGCCGTGCAGCCCCCTGACCACGTCGCCGCCCCGAGCCGACGCGAGCTCTTCACGAGGACACCATGACCGCTCCGGCGCCCACCCCGTTCGTCTTCACCCGAGCGAAGAAGGCGCGCTTCCTCGCCCGGTATGTCCTCGACAAGACGGTCGGGCTCACCGTCGACCTCGAACGGGGACGCCTGCGGCTGTTCGTCTACGAGGCCGTGTACTCCGTCTGCCGGCTGCTGGGGCGGGCCCCGCTGCCGATGCGCTGGTTGAGCATCACCGAGGTGCACTCGCGGTTCGGGCGATTCTTCGTCCGGATCGGCACCATCGACGTCGCGTGTGCGTCCCCGGCGTTCGAGCGACCCGACGTCGACCGCCTCCTCGCCGAGCTCGCGGACCGTACCGCGGACGGGCGCGAGGTCCTCTTCGTCGACGTCGGCGCTGATCTGGGGACTTATGCCGTCGCCGTCGCCCGTCGCCTTCCGGGGACCCGAGCCGTCGCCTTCGAGCCCTCACGGCACTCGCACGAGCTCCTCACCCGGAACATCACGGCCAACGGGCTCGCCGACCGCGTCGTCACCCGCCGGGCCGCGTGTGGGGACGGCGGCGCAACCACCGCGGTGCTGACCTACGACCCGGCCGAACCAGGCAGCAGCGGGGTCCGGCCCGACCTCGTTCACGGCGGTGATCAAGAGGTGGTGACGCTGACGACCCTCGACCGGGAGCTCGCTGCCGAAGCTCCCGACGTCCTCGCGGTCAAGCTCGACGTCGAGGGGTACGAAGTGAACGTCCTCGAGGGGGCACGCGACGTCATCGCCCGGTCCGGGGAGACGCTGCTCCTGGTCGAGGACTTCGTCGACGACTCCGTCGTGCGGTACCTGCAGGACGAGGACTGGACCTTCGTGGACAAGCTCACCCCCTACAACAGCTTCTGGCGCAAAGTTCGGTGACCACCCGACGTCGCCGGCTCCGCGCGGTCGTCCCCGGCCTCCCCGTCCTGCTCTGCCTCGTCGTCGCGGCCTGCGTCACGCCTGCGCCCGCGGTGGCGCTCGGCGTCGTCCCGGCGTCCTGCACCCCGGATCGGACAGACGCCCTCGCGTCGGCCGGCGTCCGCTGGGCGGGGTTCGATGTCGCCTGGGCCCGCTGGGAGCCGGCGGCGGGAACGCGCGACGACTCCTACGTCGAGCAGGTGCGCCGTCGGCTGCAGGTCTGCTCGTCCCGCGGGTTGAAAGTCGTGCTCGGCATGGGCCTGCAGTACCCGCCCGGCTGGGTCCGCGGCCTTCCCGGCGCCGAGTACCGCGAGCAGCACGGCAACGCCTCGCCGACGGGGCCGGTGAATCTGGTGTTCAGCCGGGCGGTCCGGACGGCGGCCGGGGCGTACATGCGGGACCTGGTCGGGGAGCTGGGCCCCGCGTCGATTGACGCCGTCCGGATCGGCACGAGCGTCACCGGTGAGTTGGGCTACCTCGGGCCGGACGAGGGGCCGACGCCCGACCTCCATGACTTCTGGGCCTTCGACGACGCTGCGCAGACCGGCGCCGGTCTGGCGGACGGACAGGCCCCGTCGCCGCTCCCGGGCTGGGTCCCCGGTCAGACGACGTGGCGCGGGTCGTCGCTGGGCCCAGAGCGGACTCGGGACTGGTTCCTCTGGTACGAGCGGGCCCTCGCGGACTGTGCCCGCTGGCAGGTCGAGACGCTTCTCGCCACGGGCTACTCCGGGGCGTTCCATCTGGTCCTGGCCGGGCGCGGGACCTCGCCGCGGGAACTCGACGCGGCGGTGTCCGACCGGCTCGGCGGCGAGGGGGACCCGCAGGGGAGCCTGGAGCGCGGCCTGTACTACCCGGACCAGATCGCCCGTCTCGGCGCGGTGCTGGCCCCGCGGATCGGGAGGGACCGGCTCGTGGTCGACGTGACCGGCCTCGACGACACGAGCACGGTGCGTGCCCGGGCGCTCGTCCCGCCCACCGACCGGTGCCGTCCCGACGACCCCGACCGCGTCCTCGACGCACCGGGCGTCGAGACCTGGCCCTCCTACCGCTTCACCGCCGCCGTCGGCCGCCGTGCCGGGCTCCGTCTCGTCGGCGAGAACCCGGGGACGCCGTCGTCGTCGGCGACGGGCGGTTCCGGCGAGTCCGACCCGCTGGTCGAACAGCTGCGTCGCGCGCCGGCGTACGCCCGCGGGTGCGGTCTCGAGACGTTCTTCTTCGCTTTCGAGGACGATCTGTTCGACGCCCGATCGGGGGTCCGTCCCGACGATCTCGGGGCCACCGCGGGGACGCCGTAGAACCGTCGCCGGGCGCCGCTGCTCCGGGCGGACCGCGGGATGTTGACGACCGGCGCCGCCGGCCGGGCGACGGATCAGATCCGGAAGGTGATCTGCTCGACCAACGCGATCGAGAGCCTCAACGCCCGCTACCGCCGCGCGGTCAAGGCCCGCGGGCACTTCCCGACCGAGCAGGCGGCCCTGAAGTGTCTCTACCTGGTCACCCGGTCGCTGGACCCGACCGGGAAGGGACGGGCGAAGTGGGCGGCACGCTGGAAACCCGCCCTCAACGCCTTCGCGATCACCTTCGAAGGCCGTATCGTGCCCAGCAACGGAAGCTAACCATCACGACCGGTTACACCAACTTGTTCCTTGGTTGCTGGCCTGTCGGGTCCAGTCGTGGGCGGCGGCGATGGCGTGGGATGCCTGGACGTGATCGGCGGCGTCGGCCTCGGCGGTGGCCTGCTGCTCGGTCCACCACGCCATCGCGGCGCGGGCCGCGGCGTGGGTCTTGGCGGGGTCGTCGTCGCCCAGCGCGCACCAGTCGCGCGACCCGAACACCGGCATCTGGTCGCGGGCGGTCAGGGCCGGGGTGGCCCACCGGTGGAGCTCGGGCGGAAAGCCGCGCCCAGCAGCAGGGCGCCGAGGCTGGAGGTGCCGTCAGCAGAAGTACATGGCGGCACAGTCGATCATGGCGCGGGCTTGTTCCGTAGTCCGGACCCCGGGAAACAGCGCCATGGTGTGGGCCGCCAGCGCCGACTCGTCGACCGACTGGCCGGGCTGGCGGCAGGTTCCGCGGCCGATCGAGAGCACGAGCGCCCGGTTCGGGTCGACAGGGACGCTGGCGCGGTCCAGCGCGCCCAGGTAGGCGACCGTGACCGGACCGTCGGCTGGCGCCGGTGCGCCCACGACGCGACTGGGAAGCGGCACTGTAGGGGGAGGCGCCGACAGCGCCACGGGCGGCGTCGGCGTACCCGCTGCGGTCGCCGCCGGCCCTTGAGCAGGCGAGGCCAGCCCGACCAGCACACCCCCACCGACTCCGACGGCCAGCAGCACGACGGCGCCGACGACGAGGACCCACGTCCGGACCCCGCGTGCGCGGTGCCGCCCACCCCGGCCGACCATCAACGTCATCGCGGCCCCCCGAACCCTGCGCATCCTGCCCGTCGGCTCCCGGGACTCCTTCGCAACGGCTCCCGGGACTCCTCCGCAACCGATCGCGGTTCGGTTCACCCACAAGTGGCGTCACACCGGGGAGTCGGGCGCTGTGGCGCGGGACCCCGACGGCCGCGTGATCGTGCCGAGGTCCGCGTCGGCCGCCTGGACGAGCCGACCCAGGCTGGGCGGGTGGTCGCCCTGGTAGGCCTCGGGCACCCCCGACGGCCACGGCCCGCTCGGCCCGCGGCCCGATGGGCCTCGTAGCGGAACGTGGCGACGTGGCTCGGTGCGCCGCCGGGCGACGGTGATCGGTGTCGCTGTCAACGAGGAATCCGCATCGCTCAGCGACCCCGACCGGTCCCCGAACAGGTTCAGCGCCCCGAGGTTCTCACCGCGCAGCCGCAACGGGCGGGCGTGGACCGAGCGGTAGCCCTCGGCGTAGGCGTGCGGGGCGAACCGCGGCCACCGCCCACCCGCGGCCCCCAGATCGGCGCACGACACCGGCACCCCGGAGCGGAACGCCTCCAGGCACGGACCCTCGTCCCCGTCGAGCTGGTAGACCCCGAGGCGCCCGGTGCGCTCATGGGAGGACGCCACGGTATGCAGCACCCCGGTCTCGTCGGCCAGCAACGTCGAACCTGACCGACATTGCCGAACGTGCGTGAGAGAGTCGCACTCAGCGGATGCCCTTCATTGTTTGGTGACACAGGACCGGTCGAGAAGTCCCATCGTCCCAGGTCAGAGGGGCATTCGTGCGTCACGACACGATCAACATCCGCCACGCGCCGGTGCATCCAGGCTTATACACCCCTCCCCCGGGATCACGAACGGCCACCCCCGAAGGGCGGCGATTGCAACGTCGGTTTCCGTCCGATCTGCCTGCTCCGCGATCACCCGGTCCCGCTCACAGTCTCGACGGTGCCGAGCAGCCACACTCGTCGCCCTGCGCACCTCGCCCGAGACGCGCCTGGTCGACGGGACGCCGCCGCCGCTGAACGGGCTGCGCGCGCTCGGGCGGGGCACCCCGGTGCGCGTGCTCGGGGTCCGCGACGCCGACGGGGCGCTCACCGCCACCACCGTCGGCGTCCCGCGCTGAGCGATCGCGCCGCTCAGGGCCGCGTCACCGACTGGTAGGTCGTCCCGGCCCGGGAGAAGGTCAGATCGGCCGTGGCGTTCGAGGTCAGGGACGTGTCCCGGTAGAGGCCGACCTTCCAGTAGCTCGAGGCGCCCGGGTAGAGGGTGCCGCCCGGCGGGCGGTAGTCGGCGACCCGTTCGGTGCCGTTCAGCCAGACGTCGATGCGGCCCTTGGCGGGATCGGTCGAGAACAGGATCCCGACGACCACGTCGATCGTCCGCCCGCCCGTGACCGGCGCGACGTCAGTGGCGAACTGCCGGGACCCGCCCGGGTAGCCGAAGCCCCCGCTGACCGCGATCTTCCCCTTGGTGATGCGCAGCTCGACGGGCGGGGAGCCCTCCCCGGCGTTCTTCCACTGAGTGACGAGCTGGAAGTTGTCGGCGTCGACCGGAAACTGCGGCGGCAGCGTGTAGGTCAGGCGGAAGAAGCGCTGCTGCCCCTCGGTCAGGTCCGGCACCTGCGGCAGGACCTCCGCGCGCTGCGATCCGCCGGGTACCGAGAAACGGACCGCCCGCGGCGGCCCGGGCACCACCGTCACCGAGGCGCCCGACGTGACGTCCGACGGTTCCCGGGTGAATCCGTCGAGACCCCGGCCGGCGATGTCGGCGTCCCACACCACGGCCGGGTTGCCGGGAGTGGTCGGCGAGGTCGTGGGTGGCGTGGTGGTCGCCGGCGGAGTCGTGGTGGTCGCCGGCGGAGTCGTGGTGGTGGTCGTGCGGGGCGTGGTGGTGGTCGCCGGCGGAGTGATCGGGAGCGTGGTCGACGCGCTCCCCGTGTGGGAGGACGTCAACCAGAGACCGCGGACCACGGGTCCGCCGGCGCCGCCGGTCGGAGCGCCACGCAGGGTGAGGCGCACGCCGATCTCGGTCGTCGCGGCAGGCAGGCGGGCCGCACCGTCGGCGGGGATGCCGACCCACGGTCCCCAGCGGCCGTCGTCGCTGAGACCGCGGACGTCGGCGGTGACCGAGGTGCCGGGCGGTCGGTCGGCGGTCAGCATCCCGGCGATGGTGTCGACCGGGCCTGCGGTGCGGCGCGGGGCGAGCATCAGCACGCCGACCGCCGGGGTCCCGGTGGCGGCCGGGCCCATGAGGCGGACCGCGCCGTCGGTGAGCGCGAGGTTGCTGTCGTCGCCGCCGTCGAGGGCGAGCTCGGCGCCCCAGGCCTCGTTGCCGTTCGGGACCGGGGCCGCGTGGGCGGGGATCGCGAGGACCACCGCCAGGGTCGCGGCCGCGACGACGGGCAGTGCGGCGCGGAGGCGGTCAGCAGGCCGGGACATCGCGCACCTCGAGGGAGTCGGCGGGAACGAACTGAGCGGTGCCCAGGCGCAGCCAGCGCTCCGGAGCTGCGGTGCGACCGGCGACCGTGACGGTGGCCGAGCACTCGACGGCGACCCGGGCGCGGGGGGCGATCGTGCCGACGGCCGAGGCGGCGTCGGACGGTGACGCGCGGACGGTCAGCGGGTCGCCGGGGCGTGTCGTGGTGCCGGAGAGGCCGGAGCCGGTCCACTGGTAGGTCACGGTGACCCAGCCGTTGTCGGTCATGGCGAGGTCGCCGCGGAACGTCCCGTCGGCGAGGTCGATGCCGGCGGGGTTGGTGACCTTACGGCCCGAGCGGTCGCGGCCGCCGTTGTAGCCGTCGGTGAAGGCAGCCTCGGCCTCTGGACGCCCGCGGGGGAGGTCGCGGGAGGCCTCGCGCACGTCGGTCGGGGACCAGTAGTCGTCGGTGGTGTTCCAGGGGCCGAGGTCCCACACCGGTGCCCAGGCGCAGCGGTTCGGGGCGGAGCAGACGCGCACGGTGTAGTCCCCGGCGTCGCGCGGGCTCAGGCCGCGACGTGAGGGCAGGGCGGCGAAGCGGTCGTCGGCGACGACCTGGTGGCCGTTGGCGGTGCTGTTGCCGACCAGCCCGATACGGGTGGCGAACACCCGTGCGGTCAGGGCGGGGGTGACCGACGGCTGGGTCCCGGCCTGGGGCGGTGCGCCCGCGCTCGCCCGGTCGGCGGTGAGCCAGAGCCGGCGCAGGGCGGGACCGGTGCCGTCGGGCGCAGCCACGAGGGTGACCCGGACCTGCACCTCGTAGGTCGGCTCGGACAGTGGCGCGGGCGCGTCCGGTGTCGCCTCGCTCCACTGCCCCCACGTGCCGTCGGCGCGGATCCCGCGGACGGCCACGACGACCTGCGCGCCGGCCGGGACGTCGGCGGTGACGTCGGCCGCAACCCGGTCGGTGACCGCGGCGGTCCGTCGGGGCGCGAGGAGGAGCTCGCCCTCGGACGGGGACGGACCCGTGCTCGTCGCGCGGGGGGTGAGCTGGCGCAACCGGATCGCGCCGTCGGCGACGACCACGTTGCTGTCGTCGCCGCCGTCCACGGACAGCTCGGCCGCCCAGGTCTCGCTGGAGGGCACGGCCAGCGCGGCCGGGGTGACCGTCGCCGTCAGCGCGGCCGCCGCTGCAGTCGCGACGAGCAGCACGACGGTGCGCCGACGGCCCCAGCGTCGTCCGCGTCGTCCGTGGTCTCGGGGCATCGGGGGCGCGCTCCTCGGGATACGGCTCCCGATGCATCGGGAGTCTTGTGATCGGCAGCCAACGGCCTGTGACAGCTCGTGGACAAGAGCAACGCGTGACGCGTGTGGGTGAGAGACGGTCGGGTGACTTACACGCCTGTGGTTCTCCCGGGTGTCATCGCCGCGCGTCGGCGCCGCGTGATCACCCCGATGAGGTACCTCTACGGAGTGTGGCGATCATGGGGGCCGTGACGACGACCTGTCTGGTGCACGACGACCGTCCGCAGGCGCGGCGGCGTCTCGAGGCGCTGGTGCGCTCGGTCGCCGGGATGGACGCGGTCCTCGCCGCGCGCGACGCCGACGACCTGCTCCAGCGGGTCGTGGCCTGTCCCGGGGCGATGGTGGTCGTCGGGCTGGCCGACGCCGCCCCGACCGGGGTCGAGACCGTGCGCCGGGTACTGGGCTGCGCCCCCGGCGCGGCCGTGCTCGTCGCTGGGCTCGGCGGACGTGAGCGGACCCGCCCAGGACGCTCTCGCGCACGACCCGACTTCGAAAGATCCTGCGTCGGAAAACGATCCTTTTCCGACGATCATGAAGCCCGAGCGTTTCCGCAGGTCGCGTCTGTCGGAAAGGCTGTCGAAAAACAACGTCAGATAACCTACGCGTTCGGGGGTTTCCGACGCTACGATCAGCGACATGCTGCTGGGCTACGCGCGGGTCTCCACCGCGGAGCAGAACCCCGACCAAACCAGACCCACACAACTCCGGCTGTAGTACTAGGCGTGCGGTTCTGTACCGCGACGATGAGCTCCTCGCTGACCCGCGGATGCATCTGCCGCTAAACGTGGGCTGCGGGTGATCGGGCGACCCACGGTGCCTCGACGGGCTCGAGCAGCGCCGAACAGCCCGGCGCCGCCTAGCATCCCACGGCTGCAAGGTGTCAAGCGGCGGCGAGGGTGGTGTTGGGCTGCGCGGCGTGCGGCCAGGCTCACGAACACCTCACCGGCCTCGCCCCGCCACCACCAGTCGCCGACCACGCACCCGAGGCCGACCTCCCGCTGGCGGCGCCACGGGCCGGTGATCGCGTACATCGTGCCGACATCAACGAGATGGCCCCCCACCTGTCCCGGACCGGTGGCAGTCGCTGTCCGGCCAGCTGCGCCGTACTGGCTCGGAGGCGTTGAGTTCCAGCCGCCGGACGGCCAGGGACCCGTCGATCCGGCTGGCGCCGTGCACGGCGAGGTGCTGCAGCTCCTCGACGGTGACGTCGACAGTAAGCCGGTGCCCCCGGTCCCGTCGTTGGCGGACCCCCCCGGGTCGGTGCCGGGCCGTCCACGCCCGCAGGCTGTCCAGCGAAACACTGCTCAGGTGTAACTGGTGTCGGGGCCGGCACGATATTCAGATGACCCGGGGTGCTCCACGGGTTCGCTGACTCGCGCCCGCCGCGTGGACGCGGTCGGGGACGAGCAGGCCAGATCGGACTGGATGCTCGGGCCGGCCGGGGTGCGCCCGAAACCGAGGCTTGGGGACGGTTCCATGAACCACCAGCACCGCCACGGCGGTCGTGACGCTGCTGATGGCAGTGCCGCCGTGCTCGAGGGCGTCGATGAACGTCACCACGCGGTCGCGGTCGGGCCCGAGGGCCAACGCGGTCTCGGTCATCGCAGTCTCGGCGGTGGCAGCAGCGACCAGCGCCACGGCCACGATGGCCGTGCGGCCGGCGAGCCTTCCTACCTGCTGCGTTTCGACCCGGGCTCACCCTCGTCGCGGGGCCGCGGCTGGACGTTGTGCTGCTGGCGCGGCGAGCGGTGCTGCTGGACCCTGCTACTCGCCGCCCATGGTGCCGGCCCGGATGCCCCCGCACGTGTGGCTCGGGCCGTGGCCGTCCGGGCGTTGGCCGCCCGCGGCGCCCACGTCGTCGCCTGGAGCCCCGGACCCCCCGACGAGCCCATGACGTCCCTCGCCTGCACTTCCCCCCACCCCCACGACTCGGCTCCACCCGCACAACCGCTCGGGCGCCACCGCGTCCGGAAGCGCTGGGCCTGGCTCCCAGCGCTGCCCCGACTCCCCACGGTCAGCAGCATCCGGCGATGACGTGCCAGTGGTCGGGCGCGCCGTTGCGGATGCGGATCAAGCTCGGTGCGGGTCGTGTCGATGTGGCCGGTCGGAGCCGCCTCCACGGCAGTCTCGGTCGGGGTAGGCAACCGCCCTCCCGGCTGTTCGCCCAGTGCGCGGAACGGGCTGTGAGGGGGGTGCGCGACGGCCTCGCGCGAGGTCTCTACCCACAGGTCCTGACTGTTGCTTCCCGATCGGGTCCGGTCCTCCGGCAGCGCGGCTGCTCGCGGGTTGGGCCGGGTGCGGTAACCGCTCAACGGTGCACGTGTGCACACGTGCCGGGGTGCTTGTGAGCACCGCTGCGCCAGTGCCACTGTGCACATCCGGGGCCGCTACGCCAGCAGGCGCGCCGAGAGCGCATCGAGCAGA
>JAABVA010003289.1_pt1 | contig 15491 bp, 21 predicted proteins | sample 5560331 | NCBI WGS metagenome assembly JAABVA01 (sample SAMN12812661, study PRJNA571458) | rock metagenome | isolation source: Antarctica rocks | place: Antarctica: Victoria Land, Mt New Zealand sud | collected 2016-01-07 | reverse complement strand
AACAAAAAGCAGAGGTTCGAGAAGGCGGACTTTTGGAAAGGGGGGGGGGAATTCGGCAATGGGGGTATGCGAGGGGGGGGTTCGGTGCGGGGAGGGGGGAGAAAAGGAAATCTAGTCGAGGAATTAAGAGCAGGAAATCAAAGAGAATGGATGGGATAAGGCCTTGGAGCCTCGACGATGACAACGATGAAGTTTTGCCCCGGGATGGAAATACCCAAGGGCAACAATATCGTTATCCGTTGTTTTGTCGGGAAGCGGGGAAAAGAAAGGGAGAGATGGAGGCAGTGGTGAGATGATGTTTCGGTGAGGAGGTGGGGAGGGTTTACTGTTTGCGTTGCCACAGGAACTGGATCGAAAGGATATTTCTTCCTTCGTATCCAAATGTTTGGTTGTACAGGCCCGATGGTGTTGCGCGTGCATCACTATATTCCCGCCTTGAACGATTTGATTAATGTCTTTTCAGTCACTCGGGACGCTGAAGAATGTTGATCTTGTGCTCTACAGTGGGACGTCCAAATTATGCTCCGCAGGTCCTACTCACGCAAGAAAATCGGAGCCATTCCTAGATGGACCAAGACGTTTCCGGGTTCGGCTTCTTCGTCCGGCAGATGGCCATGCTGAATATGCGATGAACGGTCATGTTGCCCAAAGTGGCGAGTCCATCGGCTAGCAATGAACGGCACGCCGCAGGAGGTAGTGGTTGGCGTTGACCGAGGTTTCCTTGCAGAGAAAGGAAATTTGGATGCAAGTGTGGGCGAAAGTGAATATCTATGGTTGGTTAACGAATACACGGGACCAATTCCAGGATGAGGTTAAAGTCCTATGGTCGTTCAATGAGCACAATAAAGTGTTCACTCAATTAGAGCAGCCATCGAAATGAGGCTAGATCAATCGTCAAGACTCGACGTGCAGACGGAGAAGGAACTCGAACGGCCAGACTCCGTGCTGTGATCAAAGCTCGAACAAAATATTTGGCACAAACGTCGTCTTCCCTGGTTAGTCACACCAAAGTATAATCTGTAGATCTTTTAAAGGCAGCCAGTGTTCGACATTACGATACAACCAGATCGAAAACTCGCTAATGTAGGACCATCGTCTTCCTACACCAAAGCCTTGCACGTCTCTCTAAATCTCGAAGCGTATGTTTCGCAGAGTGAGCCGTCTTAGTTCTGGCAAAACAGGCAGTGCCACGCTGCTGGATATCCTGTCCAAATATGTACTCGGTATGACATGCAGATCTTTTTATGCATCGGGGCTCCAATGTTTCGCTGCAGTAGCCTGTTCTGGGGCGGCGGGTAACGGCAGAACAAGCAGTACCATGCATCAGCGTTTCTGTGTAACCACCGGAAGAACAATCCGTAACGGACCCCAATTTCATGTGCAGAAAGTCACGCAGGTAGCCGGGGATGGAAATAGAGTTTTCCGAGTCGAGTCTTTCGACGCGATTAAGAGGCTGTTATGTAAATACTACGGAAATGAAAAGGGGGGACGAGAGTGAGAAAGAGTGGACAGATCACAACTGACAAAAACAGACGTGAACAAGAAACAACGCTGCGAGGCAACTAGGATATGGGTTTGATAAGATCGAATTGGATCCAAATCATTTATTCCTCTCCACTCACCGCTACTCAGTGTACTCTTCGATCGCCTCCTGCAAAATGTAAGCACCAGCTGTTTAGATTGTGAGCAAGCAAAGAGCCTACCCATCTCCCCAGACCCCCTGCTCTTCTCTGAATAGTTGTAGGCGTTTATTCCTTTGTCCTATATTGATGTTGCGTGTCTTTTCATGCTCAGCTATACTTACCCTGAGCAAGTCGTGTGTACTCACGTTCAGAGCATTCTTCAAACTCTCTCCTAGGCACTGGATTTCACTGTTGTGGTATGCGATATTTGCTTCGTATTCCGCGAAAATTCCTATCTCGTAGCTCCGGTAGCAATCGACGCAGAGGTAAGGCTCACTCAGCTGCTTAATCCAGATGACCGTGATGCCGGCACCGCTACAACCGTCGCCTTCGGCGTCTTCACATCGTTCGATAAACACAGTGGCCTTGACATGGTTACACCCCACATATGCTTCTTCGTATGCTATACACATGGCTGATGTGGTATCAATCCGTCGGAATGTTGTATGTTATTGTGCAGAAGATTCAAGGAGGTAGCTAGCTGTTGGTGAATGTAAGAGAAAGGATATCATTAATAATATCAGAGGATATATTATGTTCTCTCAAATCTCAAATACAAAGCCATTGTTCGTTCATCCTTGTTCGATCTGCTTTAATCAAGCCCTGTTTTGACAAAGGCTTCGTCCATTCTTGCGCGGTGGGCCATTGGCAGTAAGTTGGGACTCAACCAAAGAGAAGCGAACCTCCCCAGCTGCCGACTATATACAGGGCGTTAGTTGAGGGCTCTTGTTGGTGCTAAGTGAAATGCTATAACAAAGAAAAAGCAATGGTCACGTGTTGCAAAGCTCAATTCATGGCGAAATTGTCAAACGTTCACAGATGCAGGTTTCGTAGTTATGCAGGTCGAGATGGGAAAATGGGCTATGGAAACAGTGTAGAATGGTATAGTAGGAATCCACACACGATGTTTCCCGTCCTACCTATTCAAGCACACAGCTGTGCAGCCGTGCGTGTATTTTGGCTGTAGTCCATGTGGAGTCCTCTATGCATTAGAAGTTTCCAATACAGTTGGATTGGTTGCTGGTAGGCTAGCTTGTCTCAGGAATCAGTCCAGTGGTATCCTCGGCGCTCTTGCTGGGCTATTGAATACTTAGAACCTTTGGCTGCTACAGCGCTTCGATAATATTACAGTTGACGGTATCATTGTCAACGAAGGCAAGGTAGATAGATATTGGAGGATAATTGGCGTGCCCATAAGCTCTCGCAATCGATAAGATCTACGGGTACTCGATCAGTCCCCGCCTTTGGCACGCTCCCGACCGCCGCACTCTTCTCTTGAATGGTGCATACAAGAACACTGTCCAAAATAGTCATGTGAGTGGTATTCGCGTTAAGTCCTTGACTTCGATAACAACAGACTTTGAAAGGTACGTCTTCATCCTTAGAGCGGGCCGATTCTGCTAATCAGTGACAGCTTGAGCATGCTTTAGTAAACCGCCAACATGCTTCCACCACGTAAAGTCATCATGCCTGGGAGGACCAATGGTCTAAGCGTCAGCACTGCGAATCATGCTTCCAACTTCGGTGCTCTGATCTTCATCCATGCCGAATCTATTCAGCCTTGCCTCCTGCGCGCTCGTTCTAATCTCCTCAGTCGTCGCCACTTCTCCTACAATGGAAAACGCCAGTGGAGCTTATGCAAAGAGCCAAAGATCTATAAACGGTCCGAAGCCCGATATTATCCATCTACATGCCAGGCTTTCAAGAGCTTCCATCCCAAGCCCTCTTCCTATACTGAACATCTCATCAATCGGTATCTTTCAGGCCACGGCTGGCGTCTCTCGAGCTCTTGGGGAAGCGCGAACAAATCGCCCAAGGACAAAAGCAAGGGTGACGAGGAGGAACACTATGATTGGTATACTGATCAACTGAAGAGAATTGAACAGAGCATGGACCGATTCGAAGAAATCAAGAGGAGAATTGATAGTGATCCTTTCGGAGCACTATTTGGTCGAAGATTAGAGGAATTATATCCATGGAAGTGGAGATCTTCCATCAATCCCAAGACCGCTAAAGCCGAGGCGGAGACACCGAAGTCCAACTCCATAAACCAAGCCTGTCCGGCCGAGCCGAGTAAGAACTTGAACAATGCCAGCAAGAATCAGACGGATATAGAGTATTACCATTCAAGTACTAATGCCCGGATTCCTTCAGCATTTGGCGCCTGGTCTGGACCCAGAAAACCCACAGACGAGGGATACGACATTGATCCTATAACTATGCGAAAGGTGCCAAAGAAGGCTCTCTGTTCAGATTTAGCTGGTCTGGGCGCTCGTGAAAACCGCGATGAGAGTATCAATATTCCTGTCAAACGCTTTGTACCGGCGACTTCGACGGTGCATGGCCGCGACTCGACAGAACCCTTGAAGGGTAATTCTTCTCAACTACCGTCCAGTGACAAGCCTATATCTTCTCAAGTCAATGCGATACCGAATTCACAGGCAGATGGTCATACCCAGGATTGGCTTGCACAGGAAGGGTTTGGCGCCAAAGGTCAAGCAGCTAGTATGCCCGCAGTTGGTCCAAAGACCGAGTTGCAGACGGGTAAGAATATAGAAACTGAGTCATCTCCTTCGAAGATCGAGAGTGCATTAGAACGGCATCTGAGGAGGCATGACTCTTGTTTCGAAAGAAAGCCCACCAGTCGTTCAAATTTGGAGTACGACGCCAGGGAAAACAAAACGGAAGATGTTGACTTGCTCAGACCCAGTGATGTGAGAGCAGCTTCAGGTCTACGTGGAAGAACTCCCAAAGAGACGGCAGAGGAACAGCAAGAACGACGGAATAGTCTTACGGCTGACTACGAAAATCGTGTACAAAGCCTTGAAAGGCAATTTGTGGAAGAAATTGCAGCACACAATGCGAAAGGAAGCAACGTTAATGATGCGAACGACAAACCAAAAATGCCGACACAAAGCTTCAAAGACCTTCTCAAAGCGCTCAGATTCAAAAATCCAAATACACTCGATAATATGCTTGAGTACGTAACCAATGCTGAGCATGCAGCCAGAAAAGCTTTCACCGAGGTGCGCAATACTCAGGATGAAAAATCACAAAATACCACCACTGCAAAAGGTTTGGGAGCGCAACCTGCAGTAGCACAATGGCCAGAGCCAGGTGAAGGTGACATGGCTAGCAATGTTCATGAATTTGCTGGTAGAGATCGTTGGTACAAGCGGAGGGCTCCCCATGCGATAGAGCAGTTAGAAGCGAGGACTATGCAAGCCGCCAAAGATAGGGCTTTGTTCCGCGAGATTAGAGGCATCTACGAAGACACATACGGTGTTATTGACACAAAACACCGCCAGCAGTCTTGTACTCTACCAGCAGAGAATCGTTTTGAACGCGATGCACAGCATACAGTCGATTATGAGAAGCAGCCGTCGTTCGAAGATGGTATAATTACCTCAGAAGAACACGAAATCTTATCCAAGCGCAACAAGACAGAGACACCAGAAAATTGTGATCCACCCAATCTCGAAGGGATGGCTATGATCCAAAGGTTATTTGAAGAGTTGCATGAGACACAAAGTCTCTTCCAGGCCCACAAAATACAATTGGAGGGTATTTCAACGAAGGGTGGATCCAGCAACCTACTACAGAGCTTGAAGGAATCCGAACAGAGAGTCTTGCAAACTCTGAAGACTGCATGGGCTCTTCTCAAGACAAGTGCGGCTTTGCCAAAACAGCGTATGGACGGAAGCTCGAATAGGGATACTGCAACCAATGCGTCCAAAACTGCCGAAGGAAATTCTCAATCACCACCAATGGCACAGCAAGGCCCATCGAACGTTTATAGGATTCTGGCTTATGATCCATATACGCAGAAGGTGACCACTGCGAAGACTACATCATTGAAAGGTTCGCCGAACGAGAAGTCTCTCACACTTTCCGAGGCACTTTCCAACCTCACGAATCCTGCCAAATTCGTCCCATATTTTGCATCCTTGAACAAGTTCGGATATGAAATCATCTCTGGCGGCGCCAACATCCTGGTGTTTAAGAACATTAGATCTCAAAACGCTTCGGCGATGGCTGTAGATGACTCGCATGCATTCTCCGAGGCCACCACGAGACACGCGAACCCTATTGATGGCACAACAACCCAGACGGGCAATTTTGCTTCGCCCACTGGGTTCGTCAACCACGATGCCGTCCTCCCTCCTTCGGCTCCAGAATTTGAGCAACAAGAAGTGCCCTACTCCAAGCAAGTTCAATCCGGTGAAAAAGTACGACGGGAGGAACCAGTGTTCTCTGGCTCTGCCCGCACGCGTTGGCAAGATGATTATGATCATGGGCCAAAGTCTAAAGCGAAGCTGAAGAGCAGGCTCCGAAGAGCAGCAAGACGCAAGAGAACATGGAGGCGTATGGTCTGGGTTGGAGTCTGGACAGCAACATGCTGTTATGCGGTTGGCTTGGCGACTGAGCATCTCCGGGTTTAGCGTAGCAAAGCAACGTTTCTTAGGATGGCGAGCTCAGGAGTTGGGTCTGAGTCGTCGTGAATGGCTTGACTCACGACTCTGGGATATGGGAATGGGTAAGGGCTGGAACAGGACGGAGTTTAGATCTTGTGATTGGTCAGGATATGGGGGGTTACACTGGGGAAATGTAAGGGAATACCACGGCGCTGGGTCGACAGTTGGCGTGGCCTACAATATGGAACGCAAGGTTTGTGCTCCTGGTTCCGGAAGATTCTCATCTCATCCATGGATATACCGCTTTAGATAGGAAGCATCAGTATGATCAGGTTAGTTCTTCAAATTCACCAAGCCAGTGTTGCCGACAGATGCTGTTTTTGGGACCATGTGCCTGCTGTGCGCTCGACGTTTTGAGTTGGACTTCTGCATTGCTGCCTCACAACGATCGATGCATCCATGAAGAGCCATGGACCGATCGACTAGACCGCCTTTTCAACAAGACATCTCAAAAACATAAGATCTCGCCTCAATCTCACATGATTGTCCATGTACCTTTTTCCGCTCCCACGTTGTACAACAGCAATCTGCACGTCAGAAGCACGCACTGTCGTTGAGCGAGGCTCAACAAAGTATTTCGACGTAACACGTGTCCGAGCAGGCCCTCGGTTCGGGGTTCCGGTCCAGGAACAGGACAGGGGCTTTAAACCGTTACCATTAAAGCGGCAGTCCAAAAGGCCGGTACTGGAAAGGTTAAGGTACTGCAGGCGCATGATGGACGAAGGTTCATTTTCATGAAAGCAACAGAACGGTACGGGCTTGATTGATATGAACATTCCTTTCGTCCACCACTCCGATGCTTTTGACGATAACAAAGTCCTGTATTCTACTGTACCTTAGGTACCTTAGTCACCTCGCTCAAGTACTGTACGTATACCCCGTACGGATCACTTTACCTGGCTGCAGCTTCAAATGACAATCAGCCTTTACAAGCAGCTAGAAAGAAGTACATTACCGTCTCCCTTACCTTAGCCTTCGGTTCTCCGAGCCGTCTTCTAAGCGTTGAAGACGATTCCACACCTCCTTGTCGCTTGACGCTTCAAATACTTTACGCATCGATGAAGAGGTGACAAATACTCGCAGCGCGTCTATGGCAATCGCATCATCTTTGTTCGAAGAGTGCGAAGGAAGGGAAAACGGCCATCTATTTACGGAGCAGAAAGCCGCAAGCTGCTCCTTTTCCAGCTCAGCCTTGTGCTTCAATGCGTTTCTGATTCCAGCCAGTCATGGCCCTGCATCTCAATAAGACCAACACCCGGACCACTCATGTGTGATCTCCCGCTGTGTCGCGCTTCTACTATCCCAGCATAGCGGAGTGTACTACTACGTACGGAGATAGTGCCCTTGCAAAACGCTGCAAAGATCCGTCAACTCCATCTTCTGGACAGCCACAGGTCCCACAGTCCTGAGTCCTCCCGCTTTTGAGATCTTCCTCTCCGGACGCTGCCAAAATTGGCGGTCCACCTTCTTGCGGATTAGAATATGAGAAGGCGGCAATCAACCCGCGGGGCTGGCCCTTCCAGGATTGGTGTATTAATGCTATTCTGTAGTTCTAGAAAGCTTACGCTTTGAGCCTTGATAGTGCATCTGTCGCTGCTTTTTAGATGAGTACCTTCACCTCGTCCCTGGATGCACATGTACCGTAAAGTCACCCTAAGTAGGTAAGGTAATTTCCACTCAAGGTAGCAGATGGTGATCCGACCCAATTTTGACACTCTTGACTGACCCGCCCACTTTCTTGAATCTTCATGCTTTTCTAGACATGCAAGACGGACAAAGCGATGTCTTTGTCATGAGGTTGAGCACAGCCATCGCGATTCGTACCCACTGCAAAAACGGGACCAGAAGGGTTGATGGTTGGTTTCCATGTATAGACGTCGACACTGCCCGAAAGCACGGTAAGGACGTAGTCACTACTTTAGTTGGGCCAGAAGCGCCAGTATTAAAATATTTGTGGTTCGGTGGTACTGGTACCTGTTGTCACTCCCAAAGAATACGGCACGCAAAAGTAGTGTACCGTTCTCTGTTCATTTGTGCCCCAGAACCGTGGTCGCCGCTCTTAGTTATGCAGCCACCTCAATGCATTTCTTTCGTCGCATCCGCCCCGTGATCCGAAGAGGTTGTGCGCCATCAGGTATTCCACCCCCCCCAAAGCAGCCAGGGTGCTTGCCAGCACTAAGGCAGGCTCCAGTAAAAGCAGCATGCTCCTTGCCTTGATTGGGTAGACGAGGACTGGCGCTGCAGCAAACCTCTCTCCTCCCTCAATCTCCTGTCTCCACCCTAAGAGTCTCTCCCTCAACAACCAAGTCACCGCCCTCCTCCCCCCACCGCCAACGTCTTTTCGTCGCCATCAACTGCCCTATATTGGATGACAGCAACGTGCGACGTGTTCGATCGCGCAGGCAATCAGTCCCGTCGCTTGAGAAGGATAGGGAGTGGGTGTGTGGACCTAATTTCCGACAACCCAACCTAAGGCTATACTTTTGCGACCTTAAATTCCTCCACGCTCTTTTAACCCCAGAGGAAGCTTACACCACATTCGTTTTACGACTTCCCTCAGTCGCGACATTTCAGGTATTGACGGCCTTTGATAGGGATCAGTAACGTGGTGGAAAGCCAATCCGAAATCCCCTTGTCTCGGCCACACGAAACGACCCGGCAACTCCTTGCGTCCAGTACAATCCTCTTTCAACCACAACATCAGTGAAGGAGGCAACAAGCTCAGGAGGAACAATCGTGAGGCTTTTGGCGTCTTCTGGACTTCGTCGCACTTGATCTGCTCTTGGAAGACACGGTGGAAGTTCTTTGTTGAACTGTCCTTGCTATCCACGTGAGAACCCAAAGTACAACCGCCAAATCGATCGCAATGAGACGTATGCGAACAAAGGGTTGACCTGGATCTGTCAACAAAGGGTAGGACGTCTTGAACCAGGTTCGACGACGTCGCCAGACTTGAATTCGACATCTGTTCTTGAACACGATTTTGTGATCCGAGTACACTGTGGGAGAGTCATCCTTACCTCGAAGTCAGAGTTAGTTACCAAAAGACTCCTGTGAAGGACACAGGTACCGGCATCGCGGCTTTTAGTCGCTTTTCTTTTCAGGACCTTTGTTGTCCCTTCACACTCATTTAGAAATATTGGTGTTTGTTGAAGCGAGCTCAGCTGCGTCAGTAAGTCTCCACACATGCACTCTCCTGCTCATCCACTTCAACACTCTCTGGTCTGGGAAAATGTGACTAACCCTGTGCCTTGTAGCCACATTCTTTTCAGATTTGGCTTGTCATATTCACTCGTTTATATTTGACCCAGTCAGTAAGTAGTTATGGCCTACAATCTATGGGATTCATCTGATGGTTATAGAAATCTGCTGCCATTCGATTCTTCCACTATCTCGACCATCTATTAATAAAGGCCTACTTGAAAATTGTCAAATAATTAGCAATTATGATTGGAAGGCCTTCTCTAGTTCTGGCGGTATGCCTGGCGATCCTCTCAATATTTAATCCGGCAATATGTTTTGCTGCAGCGGCGCCAGCAGGCGTCGCGCCAGTTGAAAGACCAAGATATTACTATCCAAGACATATCAAACGTCAGATTGTGACGAACAACACAATGTCCTCGGTTCCATCTACCACGGAGCAATCGACGACAACAGATAGCACTTCGCAAACTTCGCTTACCGACACAACGTCAAGTCTGTCCAGCACCTCCGGGACCACAACTTCACTGTCGACGACTGATGCATCGTCATCGAGCTCGCCCAGTACGACTACATCCACGACCAGGACTTCGTCTTCGGACTCTCAAAGTTCAACGACGTCTACCACTCCTACCACTACATCGGAAACGTTGCAGCCTTCCACAACTTCGGTGTCGACTACTCCCAGTACTTCGACGACTGAAACGGGATCAAGTACATCCCAAACCAGCACCAGAACGAGCACCACTAACACCGGACCGAGCTCAACCCAGATCAGTACCACTGATACTGGATCGAGTAGCGGAACCACGTCTACTAGTACCGGATCAAGTACATCCCAAACCAGCATCGCTGATACTGGATCGAGTAGCGGAACCACCTCCACGAATACTGGATTAAGTACAGCCCAAACCAGCTCCACAGGATCAAGTACAGCTCAAAGCAGCTCCACGACTATCGCATCAAGTACAGCCCAAACAAGTATCGCTGATACTGGATCGAGCAGCGGAACGGGCAGCGGAGCGAGTACTGAGACGAGCACAAGTCAAAGGAGCACCACTGGTACTGGGTCGAGCTCAACCCAGACCAGCCCTACTGATACTGGATCAAGCTCAACTAAAACGAGCAGCACTGGTACTGAATCCAGTAAAGCCCAGTCCAGCCCCACTGATACTGGATCGACCAGCGGAACGAGCAGTGAAGCGAGTACTGGAAGGAGCACGAGTCAAACGAGCACCACTAATACTGGGTCGAGCTCAACCCAAACCAGCCCTATTGATACTGGGTCAAGTACGACCCAAACCTCCATCGCCGATACCGGATCAACTACAACCCAGATCAGCACTACTGATACTGGATCAAGCTCAACTCAAACGAGCAGCACTGATACTAAATCGAGTAAAGCCCAGACCAGCTCCACTGATACCGGATCGAGCAGCGGAACGAGCAGCGGAGCGAGTACTGGAACGAGCACGAGCCAAACCAGCCTGACTTTGCCGAATGTTCTATCTACGTTGTTGAGTACAGGGTCGAGCAGTGGGGGAAGCACTGGAACAAGCACGACACCGAGCAGCACCACAGAGCCTAGTACTTCATCTCCAACAAGTCCTGGCCAAGCTACGACAGACACAGGCAATAATCAACCGGGTACGACAAGTTCTACTGCTTCACATGCCAGTGGTACCACAAAAACCGATAATGGCGGGTCGAGTACAACAGGCACCACAACCGGCACAACAGTAGGCACAACGGCAACAAGCGCTGCGCAATCTAACCAACCGACTACTTCGGAAACGTCGACACCATCTGGCCAGCCATTAACGACTGGAAGTACAACGCAGCCGACTACGCGGTCGTCCACTGGCTCCTCAGACACCGGGTCGCTGTTGTCTAATTTGCCGTTGAGCAGTGTTACAGGGATACTGCCTACCTTGACCTCTCCCAGTAGTTCTTCAGGGACAACTCAGAGCTCGACAAGAGCGGCTTCCCAGAATCAACCAACGGACTCTTCGGGTCAATCGTCACAGACCAGTACTGCCTCTGGCCAGTCTCAAGGCCAGGCATCATCAAACACAGCGCAATCTGCGGATACGTCCACAAAGGCACCAATAGTACCATTGCCCACCTCAGGCAGTCTTCCCATCTCTGTCAGTCTCCCTGGCGGCCAAACCAGCACTCAAGGGTCTGGATCGGCGTCTACCCCTGGCACTAGCGCTCAAGGGTCTGGATCTCAGTCCACCACTGGCACGAGCCCTGTTTCCGGCATACCTTCAAGTGTATCCATTGTGTCGGTACCGATCACCGTCGTCAACGGCCAGACCACTTTTACAGCATCAGTGCCTGTATCGGTCAGCGTTCCGAGCAATACTCAAAGTGTGTTGCCAGTAGTGTCTGTGCCCATTACTATCTCCAACAGTGACACGACTTTCACGGCTATTGCACCCATCACACTCCCAAGTCCGAGCAGTCCCTCGGATACTCTGCCACATTTGCCAGTTGTGTCTGTGCCAATTACAGTATCTGGAAGCCAGACTACCTTCACGACCGGTGTGCCTGTGACCGCCACAACAAATAGTGTGCCAATCTCCATACCAGTTACTTTCTCCAACAACGGTTTGACATTGACGACCGCTGTCTCGGTGCCTGTCACAACTCCAACAAAACCAATAGAGACAAGTTTTAGCCTGCCACCGCTTTCGATAGGTGTTACCGTCTCTGATACTCGTGGTACACTCACAACTAGCGTTGCTGTACCTACAACTCCGAGCACACCTATCCAATCCAGCTTCAGTCTGCCACCACTCTCGATTGGTGTCACCCTTTCCGACACTCGAGGGACCGTTACAACTAGTATTGGTATGCCCACAGTGAGCCCGAGCAAACCTCTCGAACCCACCACTTTTAGCCTGCCGTCAGCCTCTCTAGGACTCACCAAATCTGAAACTCAAGGTAGCTCCTCAAGCAATGGGCCTGCACCTATAACAACGCACCTCCCATCGATCCCAGTCACAGCCACCAGCGGTGGATCTATAGTTGTGACCTCCCTGCCGCCACTTTCCTTTCCCAACCCAGACACGAGCAGAGGCACGTCCACAAGTAGCGTGCCTGCACCTACAACCACACCGCTTCCATCGGTTCCGGTTACAATCACTAGCGGCGGATCCACATTGGTCACTTCCATACCGCCTCTTTCATTTCCCAAACCTGACACAAGCAGAGGCACATCCACGGTGCCTGTGCCGCCCGCTTCAACCAGTCACAGCATCTTGCCAAGTATCCCACCTGTCGAAAGTATATTGTCCCCACATTCCACCGGGAGCGTCGTATCAGGCACCAGCTCAGCTTCTAGTAGTGGTGTACCGCCGATTGTGATACCTCCCAGTGCAAGCCCAACATTAGGTCTTCCGACCGGGGTCAGCTCGATAATAGGTTCCCATACCGCCGCACCCGCGTCGTCCTTGAGTGTTCCAGTTCCTACAGCCGCCCCTGCATCATCCACAGGTTCAAGTATCGTCTTTGGTCCGTCGGGAGTCGTCACCGCTGGTGGCAGCACAACTGTGCCATCTGCGTTAACACATGCATCAGAAGTCTCAGGTGTTTCTCCGACGTCTGGCTTATCCAGTGTGGCATCTAGTTCTAGCATCGTATCAGGACCTCCAGGCGTTGTACCATCTACGGCCTCTGTGCCAAGTGGGACGCAAGGCTCGGTGATACCATCGTTGAGCGGAGAAAGCAAGACTGTCGGTGCCACTGGTACTGAGTCGGCGCCATTGTCAGGGGTCTCAAACACGGTGTCTCCCACTGGAGCTGGTACAGGAGCATCCACTTCAATCTCAGGAGTGTCCCAAACCGGCACTGCGAGCCTTCCAGCAACAGCTACGGGCCCTTCATCGGGAACTGCAATTTCCGGAGCATCCGTGACCAACCCAGCTTCGGTAGCACAGACAGCATCTGGAGCCTCCTCTGTAGCAAGCGGTGTCACCGGAGCTTCAACAGCGGGAGCTTCTTCAGCGACTGGCCTTTCAGCGACTGGCCCTTCAGCGACTGGCCCTTCAGCGACTGGCCCTTCAGCGACTGGCCCTTCTGCGAGCAGAGCTTCTGAGACTGCCAGTATACCTGGCGGCGTAACTGCAACTGGAGCAACAAGCGCTTCTTCGCCGTACCCTGCAACTAGTGGAGCTTCTGCCACTGGGACAGCAATAGTTCCGACTGCCCCTGGTTCTACTGGCCTTGCAACGGCATCAAGCGCTAGTGTCGCTCCACTTTTATCCACCCCCGAACCTTCGTCTGCCGCGACTGTCTACCCAACCACTGGCCCGCACTCGATTCAGCCCATTGGTACAAATAGCATGACAACCCAGTCCGTCGGGTCAAGTATCATAGTTGCACCATCGCAATCAGCACCAACCTCGTTAGACTTCGGACCCACCGGTGGTATCCCCTCGAACCTGCCTCAAGTTATTTTCCCAACAGGTGGTCCCCAAGAACCACCTCGGAATACTACCATTGTTCAGATTGGCTTCCTCTATCCTCTTAACTATGCCTTTGTGCTTGCAAACTCCTTGTCCCAGACACAAATCTTCACCTATCTGCCTCAAGGTGTGGCTTATGGTTTGGGGATTTCGGTCGAGAACATTACCATGCAAACACTTCGAGCTTACGATACGGACAAGTATTTGGGTTACATCACTACCCTCGCCCTGGCCTTTATCCCGAACGAGTATGTCGACAAGCTTAGTTTGGATCTTCACACACCATCCAACAAGATCTACAAACACCCGGACCCCAGCGTACAGACGCTGCTCTCAATGATCAACCCCGCTCTTCCCATCCACGCCGATGGCTCGATGGCCGGTGCCTCGCCTGTAGGCTCAGGCAGCTCCTCAACCTCTACAGCACAGGCACCACCAGGTCAAGAAGGTGCCCCCATTGGCGGCAGTATCAACGACTCGCAACCTGTCAAAGCCTCCGCCGCGGGTATCGGTGTCGGTGTCTGTCTTGGTGCTGCGGCTTATGGTGCTGCCATGTTCCTAGTTGCTCGCCGCTACAAGATGCGCCGGCAATCACATCGCCGCTCTCCATCCCTCCTCAGCTCCCCGGTCATGTCCGGAAGCAGCCCGCACGACTACATGGGCGGTGCTGGGGCAGCACTAATGTCCGGTGGCCGTGGCGACGGTGGGCGTAGCACGTCGCCTGGTGACTTCTACTACGGCACCCACGGACGAGACAGCCGAGGGAGCGGCCGGAGCGGAAGCACGGGAAGGCAGCAAATCAGCGCGCCGGTAATGGCAGAGAACTCATTGGGATGGAATTAAAATAATTGCCAGGGGCAAAAGGGATATTCGTTGCTTGTATAATACGCGACTACAAAACACATAATTTCGGGACACCTGCCTTTCACCATCTGGATCCGCCCCGACCACGACCTCGAGGGGCCACCTCCGAGAGGATATTCATGCGGCTGGGTGCTGGCGTTGGGGAAAGATGAAGGGCGGCGGGGCGTGAACTCGCTGCTTCACTATTCAACCTCTGTGGTTTTTTAACCCTTGTTTCTTTCATATGTGTTGTTCTTCGAGGGCTGGATCTGGCGCTTTTAGATCTGGCTGTTCTTCTATATTTTTGCCTCTGACGGCCTAACTATACCATCTTGTTCAAAGATAGTAGGGGTATCTACTTTTTGCGTCGATCGGGGGAGGATTTGTTACGAAAGATGGAAAAAAGGGAGGAAGTTGCAGATGAGAACTTTACCGCCCTTTGTACATTTACGACGAACTACCCACCTAGCTGGTGAATCTTCCTTTGCCCTTGTTGTTTTATGTGTGTGGGTGGGAGGTAGAGATAGCGGGTGTCTATATAGCGAAGAGAGTAGACTATCTTACAGTAATTCGAATCTTAAAGCTTATTTGATGTCAACAAGTGAATCTCCCCTCCCTCTCTACATCTCGCGCAACACCTCCCCCTTCCCATCCACATCCACATCCCCTTCCCCATCTCATCCCCCTCCCATGCTATCATCCACATCCACATCCCCTTCCCATCCACACCCGCATCCACATCCACACCCGCATCCACATCCACATCCACATCCCCATCCTTCTCTCTCTCTCCCCCTCCCTCTCGCCCACCACCTCTC